>ENA-ORIC01001257-ORIC01001257.1-human-gut-metagenome-genome-assembly--contig:-NODE-1257-length-25307-cov-3.543203_pt1 | contig 25307 bp, 18 predicted proteins | sample MGYA00243023_ERZ508732 | MGnify/ENA primary metagenome ERZ508732 (study PRJEB26277, sample SAMN04329767) | human gut metagenome | biome: human-associated habitat | host: Homo sapiens | place: USA...
CTTTTGAACTGAATGCAAAGAGTATGTACCTCTATCATCACGAGGGCCTTTACCGTTATGCCCTAGGCCTTGTTAGGGATTTGGGATGTCGTAAGTATTCTATTGGGTCTGATGGTCATAAGTTGGAGCATTTCCGTCTGAACTTTGAAAAGATTGAGGAGCTCTTGAGAGAATTTGGCATTACAGAAGATATGATTATATAGCGTAGACAGCTTCAACTGAAGCTGTCTTTTTCTTAAGGAAAGCTTAAAGAAAAAGCGTGGTTATGGGAATTATAGAAGATTTTAAGCTTTGCTTGTTATTCTAATGTCAAGTAAAAGGAACTTATGGTTTCAATCTTATCTTTCAAAATTGGAGGTCTTCTATGAAATTTCTCAAAAGGCATGCCTATGCCTTACTCTTTACACTTTTTCTGATGGGGGCAAATGTCTACTCTCTCTTAAAGGTCTTTGTCATTCCCTCAGCGGTCTCAACGGTTTCAGCCAATACGACTAGCTCAAGCACAGCTTCGTCGACAGCATCTACCAGCACTGGTAAGGTGACTAAGACGGATACAACTTACAAAGATGACAACATGGATATCAAAATCACAACAGGTAAAACTAGTGATACCACTTACTATGTGGCAGATATCAAGCTTTCGAGTGCAGATTACCTTAAAACGGCTTTGGCACAAAATACCTATGGGACTAACATCACCGACACTACTTCAAGTATTGCCCAGCAGAATAATGCAATCTTTGCCATCAATGGTGACTATTATGGGGCTAACCAGTCAGGTTATGTGATAAAAAATGGTCAAGTTTATCGTGATACTGATCGAAACAGTGATTATGAGGATCTTGCAGTGTACTCAGATGGTAGCTTCAAGACCTTTAACGAGAGCGATACAACAGCTCAAAAATTGGTCGATTCAGGTGTGGTGAATACCTTTGCCTTTGGTCCAACCTTGGTTGAAAATGGCAAGATAGCTGTATCGGAAAATGAAGAGGTTGGTCAAGCTATGGCTGACAATCCACGTACAGCCATCGGAGTCATCGAAGAAAGTGATGGTAGTGTGCACTATATTGTCATTGTCTCTGATGGTCGTACCAGTGAATCGTCAGGGTTGACCCTCTATGAAATGGCAGAGTTGATGAAATCCTATGGTGTGACGACAGCCTATAACCTTGACGGTGGTGGCTCATCTACCATGTACTTCAATGGTCAAGTCATTAACAAGCCAACCACAAACGGAAACAAAATCTCAGAAAGGGCGGTGAGTGATATTGTTTACATCGGTTACTAAAAAATCAGCCAGCAAACACTTTTTCACCTACATAGGTCTAACCATTTTTAGCCTAGTTTTTACTTTTGTCTATGAACGCTTTTCTTATGGCGAATCATCTATGTTTATGCGCATGATGTTCTTCGCACCATTGGCTGGAGCACTTATTTATCTACTTACTGGACTGGGAATGTCTTGGGTGAGAAATCGTGCCTCGAAACTTCTCTTTAATTCAGCCATCGCTGTTGTCGCTAGTGCTTGTTTAGTTAAAGGTATTGTTGAAGTCTCAGGACGTACAACTAGTGTAGATATGCCCTATTGGTATGTTGCTGCAGTGCTACTTTTTTTGAGTATTATGACAGGATTTATCAGACCTAGAAAATTGGCCTAACCATGAGAGCTTGGAGCTGTGCTTCAGGCTTTTTGTCTTGCTTTGAAAAATTATTTAGGATAAATATACAAATTATATTATGAAGAAATGATTTCAATTTGGGAAATAGTACAAAGAAATTGTCATAAAAAATAACTGAGCAAGATTTTTTGTGATAGGAATTTAGATAGAACGAGATCTTCTGTAGTGATGAAAGTACTTGAAAAAAGTAGTGGTTTCCAGTTAAATTATCACAGTCAGAAGTCTCTTTAGGTATCCACTTAGTTTGTAAAAAGATACCGCATTAACTTTTTATTTACTTGAACTCAATTTCACAGCAGTTTGTTTTGGCTATTAAATATACAAGAATTTAAAGTTTTTATAAAAATATACAAAAAAGACTTGCTTTGTTCTGAATTTTCAGGTAGAATGAACTAAAATCAAAATCGTTGATAGAAAAAGTCAGATCGTTTCACAGAGAATGCGGGAAGCTGAGAACGCATGAGATCAAAGACGACACATTCTTGAGAGCGTATGCGAACTCTGGATGACAGTAGTGTACGACGGGTGGTTCCGTTAGAGACTAGGAGTTACAAGAGAGATTTTGTGACTTCATGAGGAAGAGGGGGTGACCCCTGTTCGAATTAAGGTGGAACCACGTGCCAACGTCCTTGCAAAAGTTATTTTTGCGAGGACGTTTTTTGTTACCCTTGCTTTTAGCATTTGTAGCTAGCAGTACACTTGGTCGGAGTTGAACAGAAAGGATAAACTATGGAAATCAAGGGATTACGAAAGATTGAACCCTATGTAGCGGGTAGTCAGCCTGCTGAGAAAAATATCATTAAGTTGAATACTAATGAAAATGCCTATGGACCAAGTCCAGCGGTCCATCAAGCTTTAGCATCCTTTGATGCCCATCAGTTACGCAAGTATTCGACTTTGGATCAAGCAGCTTTACGTCAGGCCTTATCTGAACAGTTAGGTGTTCCTGCCGATCAAGTGATTATTGGAAACGGGTCAGACGATATTCTGTCAATGGCTTTTCTAGCTTTCTTTAATAGCGAGGAAGAAGTTTTGTTTCCAGATTTGACCTATGGTTTTTACAAGGTATGGGCAGATTTGTACCACATCCCTTTTAGAGAAGTGCCCTTGAGTTCTTCATTTGACGTTGATACTCAAGATTATCTGGTTGAAAATGGTGGGATTGTCATTACCAATCCTAATGCGCCAACAGGTATTTATAAACCTTTAGATCAAGTCGAGGAGATTGTAAAGGCCAACCAGTCGGTAGTTGTGATTATTGACGAAGCCTATATTAACTTCGGTGGGGAGACGGCCTTACCGCTCCTAGAAAAGTATGACAATGTGTTTATCACTAGGACCTTTTCTAAGGATGCCTCCCTTGCTGGTCTGCGTGTCGGTTACGGCATAGGAAGTCCTAAACTAATGGCTGTGATCAATGCTGTCAAGAATTCAGTCAACCCCTATAATGTGGATAGCATTGCGGAAGTCTTGGCGACTGCAGCGGTTAAGTCCTGGGACTACTATGAGGACACTTGCGCAAAGATTATGGCAACACGTGACTGGTTTAGCCAAGAATTGCAGGCGATTGGTTTTGATATCCTACCTTCAAAAACTAATTTTGTTTTGGTCAAACCTCACGGAGTGACTGCAGGTCAATTGTTTGACTACCTCCAAAGTAAGAAAATTTATGTCCGTTATTTTCCAAAAGTGGAGCGTATTTCAGACAGACTACGCATTTCTATTGGGACGCAGGATGAGATGGAGCGCGTATTAATGACAATACAGGAGTTATAAGCATGAAAAAAACGACATTAGCCTTAGGAATGCACGATAAACTTTTCAAACGTGCCCGTACCATGTATCAGATTGAACACCGTATCTGTGACTTGTTGATGACAAAGGGCTTTCTTCGGATTGAGACACCAACCTTAGAGCATTTCGAAGTCTTTAGTGATCTTGTGGACAATGGAAACTATAATTTCTTTGACAAAAATGGAGAGCTTGTTAGTTTACGTCCTGATATTACCAGCCAAATTGGGCGTGTGATTGCTTCGACTCAAGTTCATACACCGATTAAATTTTCTTACTCTGGAAAAGTCTTTAACTACAATGAGGAGATGCGTGGCTTGTCCAATGAGCATACGCAGGCTGGTGTGGAAATCATTGGTTTTCCAGTTCATCAGGCATTGGAAGAAGCAATAGCTTCTGCTAAAGAGGCTCTAGATGCTGCAGGGGTCAAAAATTACAAGTTTGAATTTTCACATGCCCGCCTCCTACAACTCATTTTTGAAGAATTAAACCTTCCAGCTGTAAAAGAAGCAGAGTTGGCGACCTATATCCGTGATAAATCGATTACCGGTCTTAAGGAGTTCACTAAAGAAAATCCAAGTCAATATGACAAGGTCTTGGAGCAGTTACCCTTCTTGTTTGGTGAGACAAATGCTGTCCTGACCAAGGCTAGACAGTTAACGGACAGTGAAGCCTTTTTGACGGCCTTGGATAGTTTGGAAGTTTTAACTAATCGTTTATCAGATAGTCTCCCAGAGACGACGCTTGATTTGGCTCAATTGCCAGCAGTGCCTTACTACACGGGCATGATGTTTAAGGTCTTCGGTGACAAGGTACCAGATGCCTTTGTATCAGGTGGCCGTTACGATAAACTATTTGAACGCTTTGGAGCCACCGAGTTAACAGCGGTTGGCTGGGCCATTGATATCGACTCAGTTTATCAAGCAGTACATGACGATGTAGAATTTGGAGGTGACTTGGATGACTAGCAATCAAATCACAATTGCCTTGACCAAGGGACGTATTGAGAAAGATACGGTTAAATTACTGGAAAAAGCTGGCTTTGATATGTCTTTCATGGCCGATAAGGGACGTAATTTGATTTTCGAGAGTCCTGACAACCGGTTCCGTTTTCTCTTGGTCAAAGCTCCAGATGTGACTACCTATGTTAGACACGGTGTCGCAGATATTGGGATTGTCGGTAAGGATGTTTTGGTCGAACATCCGACAGGCTATTTGGAAATGCTAGACCTTAATTTTGGTCTTTGTAAATTCTCCGTAGCATCAACAGAAGACTATAATCCTGATGACCATAAGCGTAAACGTATTGCGACCAAGTATCCAACCATTGCGACGGATTATTTTAATCAAAAGGGTGAGGATGTTGAGATTATTTCGATTCAAGGGAGTGTAGAGATTGCCCCTGTTATTGGTCTAGCGGATGCCATTGTCGATATTGTGGAAACAGGGAATACCCTTGTTGCAAATGGCCTAAAAGTTTATGAAGATATTTGCCGTATTTCAGCACGAATGATTGTGAACAAGGCTTCTTTGAAAAATAACAAGGAAGTCCTGCCATTCATTCGTAAGATTGAATCACTTGTAGGGAACGAGGAGGTACCGTTCGAATGAAACGATTAACTGGAACAAATAAAGAAATTGCTGAGCTTCTTTATCAGGAGCAATTGGAACTTTCAAAAGAAAATAGAGACGTTGAAAGCACGGTTCAAGCCATTATTGAGGATGTCAAAAAACGAGGAGACGAGGCCCTTCGTGACTATTCAGCTAAATTTGATAAGGTTGACTTGACTGATTTTGAGGTTGGACAGGATTTGATTGATCAAGCCTTTAAAGAGATTGATCCAGAGGTTTACCAAGCCCTAGTTAATGCCAAAGAAAACATTGAATCTTACCACAAGCATCAGTTGGAGGCTGGTTTTGAGGACCAACCAAGTGAGGGTGTTATTCGTGGTCAATTGATTCGTCCCATCAATCGTGTAGGTGTTTATGTGCCTGGAGGAACTGCGGCTTATCCATCATCAGTTCTTATGAATGTCATCCCTGCTAAAATTGCTGGGGTTAAAGAGATTATTATGATTACGCCGCCACAAGAACACTTTGTTCCTGCTATCCTAGTAGCTGCCAAATTGGCTGGTGTGGATAGCATTTATCAAGTCGGTGGGGCTCAAGGGGTTGCGGCCTTGGCTTTTGGTACAGAAACGATTCCAAAGGTTGACAAGATTACAGGTCCCGGAAATATTTTCGTGGCGACTGCTAAGAAGCAAGTTTACGGTATTGTCGGTATTGATATGATTGCAGGACCATCAGAAATCGGTGTTATTGCTGATAGTAGCGCTAATCCAACCTATGTGGCAGCCGATCTCTTGTCTCAAGCAGAGCACGATACACGTGCACGCGCCATTTTGGTAACAGATTCTCAAGCCTTGGCTGATGCAGTTGAAAGTGAGATTGAACGTCAACTCAAGCTTTTGCCACGTGAGGCGATTGCTCGTCCATCTATCGAAAATAACGGTCGAATTATTATTGCCAATGATACAGATGCTATGTTTGAACTCATGAACTTGGTTGCGCCAGAACATTTGGAAATTGCTATGGACAAGGCCTATGATTATCTAGAAAAAGTGGAGAATGCTGGTTCCGTCTTTCTTGGTCACTTTACCAGTGAACCAATTGGTGACTACTATGCTGGTGCCAATCACGTTCTTCCAACGACAGCAACCAGCCGATTTTCATCAGCTTTAGGTGTGCACGATTTTGTCAAACGTATCCAATATACGCAATACGATAAGGCAGCAGTTAATAAGGCTCAGCACGATATCACAACCTTGGCTTATGCGGAAGGCTTGCAGGCCCACGCCAAGGCAATTGAAGTCAGAAACGACAATAATTGAGAGAGTAGAGGAAGAAGTTATGAGACAAGCAGAAATTGAACGTAATACCTTTGAAACCAAAATTAAGTTAAGCCTCAATTTGGATGCTCAAGAACCAGTAGATATTCAAACAGGTGTCGGATTTTTTGACCACATGTTGACCTTGTTTGCCCGTCACGGCCGTATGTCTTTGGTGGTGAAGGCTGATGGCGACCTTTGGGTTGATAGTCACCACACTGTTGAAGATGTCGGTATTGTCCTTGGTCAAGCTCTTAAAGAGGCCTTGGGCGATAAAGCAGGTATCAACCGTTATGGAACGTCTTTCGTACCCATGGATGAAACCCTCGGAATGGCAAGCTTAGATTTGTCTGGACGTAGCTTCTTGGTCTTTGATGCTAGTTTTGATAATCCAAAATTGGGTAATTTTGACACAGAATTGGTAGAAGAATTTTTCCAAGCCTTGGCTTTCAATGTTCAGATGAATCTCCACCTCAAGATTCTCCACGGAAAAAACAATCACCACAAGTCAGAAAGTCTTTTCAAGGCAACAGGTCGTGCCTTGCGTGAAGCCATTACAGTCAATCCTGACATTCACGGCGTAAATTCGACAAAGGGGATGCTATGATTATCGTCATTGATTACGATGCGGGGAATACCGCCAATGTTCTGCGTGCCCTTGAAAAGATTGGTGTGACTGCAGAATTGTCTGCCGATAAAGAAAAAATCCTAGCTGCAGATGGTTTGATTTTACCTGGTGTGGGTGCTTATCCAACAGCCATGGCAGAGCTTGAGCGAAGAGGCTTGGTAGCTGTTATCAAAGAGGCCGTAGCAAAGGGAGTTCCACTTTTAGGAATCTGCTTAGGCATGCAGATTTTAACGGAAAAAGGGCTGGAACATGAGGAAACAAATGGTCTTGGTTTTATTCCAGGTGTTTGCCGTGCTATTCCAGCCAGCAAGGAGCAGCCTGTCCCACATATGGGGTGGAATGATTTGGCTGTTAAGCAAGCCAGCCCTTTGACAGATGGTTTAGATGGCCAAGCTGTCTACTTCGTTCACAGTTATTTCACGGATGTCCCTAGCCAATACATTGATGTTACCGCAGATTATAGTATCGAGGTGCCAGCCATGATCCATAAAGACAATGTTTATGGTGCCCAATTCCATCCCGAAAAATCAGGTGATATTGGTTTAGGTATTATTGAACGGTTTGTGGGTTTATGTAAAGCCTAGAATCTCGTGAGAACAAAGATTTTTTAGTTAGAAAGGATGGTAGGGGAGATGCAAATTCTACCAGCAATTGATATTAAGGATGGACAGGCTGTTCGTCTCTTCAAAGGAGATTTCACCCAACAAACCGTTGTTAATCCTGATGTTATTGAGCAGGCAAAGACCTTTAAGGATGCGGGCATTCAATTTATTCACGTCGTGGACTTGGACGGTGCCCTTGATGGTCGTGCCACTAACCGTGACTTGATTGCAGAGGTCAAGAAGGTTTCTGGACTTGGCATCGAAGTTGGTGGCGGTATCCGTACCTTGGAGCAGATTCGTGACTATTTGGCAGTTGGCATCGACCGTATCATTATCGGTTCAATGGCCGTTAAAAATCCTGACTTCGTTCGAGCAGCTTTAGAGGAATTTGGTGCCGATAAAATTGTCGTGGGTATTGATGCCAAGTCAGGTTTTGTCGCTACCGAAGGCTGGTTGGAAACCAGCAATGTGAACTATATCACCTTGGCTAAGGAAATGGAAAAGATGGGCGTAACCCTCTTTGTCTATACAGATGTTGATCGAGATGGCACACTGACAGGACCCAATCTTGATCACTACAAACGTTTGGTATCTGAACTCACAACCGCCAAAATCATCGCTTCCGGTGGGATTGCAGAAGTAGCCGACTTAGATCACCTACAAGAGATTGGTGTGGCAGGAACCATTGTCGGTAAAGCCTACTATAACGGCAATATCACATTAGACCAGCTCAAGTCTTTCGGAGGTTAATATGCTTAAAAAACGTATTATTCCTTGTTTGGATGTCAAGGACGGCCGTGTTGTCAAAGGGGTCAATTTTGTGAATCTGACAGATGTTGGAGACCCTGTTGATTCTGCGCGTGCTTATTATGAAGCAGGTTGTGACGAACTTGTTTTCTTGGATATCACAGCGACTTCAGACAATCGTGAAACAACGGTTGATATGGTGCGTCGTGTTGCCGATCAGGTCTTTATTCCTTTCACGGTTGGTGGTGGTATCCGTTCAGTTGAAGACATGAACAAGATGCTCAAAGCCGGTGCTGACAAGGTTGCGGTTAATTCCTCGGCCCTTGCCAATCCACAACTTATCGCTGATTGTGCTCAAAAATTTGGGAACCAATGTGTAGTGGCTGCGATTGATGCTAAAAAGATGGCTGATGGGAGCTGGCATGTCTTTGTGGCGGGAGGCCGTAAGGATACAGGTAGGGACCTCATCCAATGGGCTCAAGAAGTCGTCGCCCTGGGGGCTGGAGAAATTCTCTTAACCAGCATGGACAAGGACGGCACTAAGTCAGGTTTTGATTTGGAAATGCTAAATCGTGTGGCTGAAGTCGTCGATGTTCCGATCGTTGCCTCCGGTGGTGCAGGAAATATTGAGGATATTGTAGAAGTCTTTGAAAAGACAACAGCAACGGGTGCTCTGGCAGCCTCTATCTTCCACTTTGGTGAGGTAAATATAGGCGAAACAAAACAAATCTTGGCAAATGCAGGAATTGAGGTGAGACAATGACAGAGGTTAAACTTGATTTTGACAAACAAGGCGGACTGGTACCAGTCATTGTGACAGATTACAAGACCGGGCAGGTGCTCATGTTGGCCTATATGAATGAGGTGTCCTATCAGTTGACGCTAGAGACCAAACAAATGCATTACTGGAGCCGTTCCAGAAATGAGCTTTGGCATAAGGGAGCCACATCTGGTCATTTCCAACATGTCAAAAGCATCAAGACAGATTGTGATCAGGACACCTTGCTTATCGCTGTGGAACAAGAAGGAGCAGCCTGTCATACAGGAGCCTACAGCTGTTTCTTTACGGATATATATGATGACAATCAAGATAGATAGGAGTAGCTATGTTAGAAACACTTTATAAGGAAGCCTTAGATCGTAAAAAAAATCCCAAAGAAGGATCTTATACCAATTACCTTTTTGACAAGGGGCTAGACAAGATTCTTAAAAAGGTTGGCGAAGAAGCAACAGAAGTTGTGATTGGAGCCAAAAATGCTGATAAAGAAGAAATTGCCAACGAGACAGCAGATGTCCTCTATCACCTATCCGTCATGCTAGTTGAAACAGGGGTCAGCCCTGAAGACGTAGAAGACGTACTTAAAGCACGTCAAGGCAAACAAAGCAATGTCCATGACCGAAAAGAAGTAACAGAATATTAAGGATTATCTCAACCGATTTGAACTAAGATGAAAAGCCTGAAGTGATGATTAATTTCAGGCTTTTTTGCTATGAGGAATTTTAATTATTTTGTTCCTCTAACTACCATGAGAAAGCGCTTTAAAATGCTATGATAGGAGTGAAGGAAGCTCGTTTTATTTGAAGGATTTGGTGTGCTTATTTATACAAATCATTGAGGAAAGGAAGGATGTCCTATGAAGAAAAATACTCCTAATATTTTAAAGCTTTCTTGCTTAGCTATTCTCCTCCTCTGTTCTATTCTTTTAGTTGGTTGTAAAGTTGTACTGCCAAATTCTTACTTCAAGGCTAGGGAAAAAACGCAAAAGATCTTGGCTCATAATGGTTTTAAGGGAAAGGTCCAAGTTAAGCTTATCAAAAAGGTGTTTCTAGATTCAGATGGTATTTATGTCGATTATACCTATTCAGAGGACACCTACGATAATCAAACCATATCATTAGATTCACAAATTACTTTTAACCTGGACTGGACAGTTAATGGTGAAGAATATGTGACCCCAAGTCATTACTGGGAAAGCTACTTACAACAAAAATCTGTAAAAAAAGAAGAGCAGAAACTCTTTAAGGAACTTAAAAAGCAATCGTTAGGCCTTGATATCGAAGAATTCTCCTTCAGCGATAATACTACGATTGATCAAGAGGCTGGTAATCGTCGAAAACATTTAGCCAAAGAAAACCGTAAAAATGGCAAGCATGATTTTTATGGCTATTATCAAATTCCTTATCAAACAATGATTGATGAACATATTGTTACTATGTCAATAAGAGTAAGTGATACAGAAAATACTAGTAAGAAAGATTTAGAAGAGGCAGCGAAGAAACTGGATGCTAGCAAGCTACCAGACGGAGAGTACGAATTTTATTATTTCACAACTGATAAAGAAAATTCCGCTGATAGCAAGTACAAGTCCATTGATTACACCTTTAACGTACAAGATGGTAAGGTTATCCAAGATGAAGATGATTAGAAAGTATTTTGATTTTCATCGATAAGCTAGACTGCCATACTAGGCCGTTAAAAGTGTGGGTTACAGCTAAGTGAAAACACTAACCTCAAAACATGCAAAAACATCTCCGAAAATCAGTCGGAGATGTCTTTTTGTCTTACAAATTCTTTTTCTTTTTAGCCTTTTTGGTTAAGGCAAGGTCACAATTTTCAATACTAGAGATAAGGTGATTGGTCAATTGGAAGTCGTCCACTTGAGGATTCAAGTCCACTTCATAGACCAGTTGCATGGTCTCACCTCCACCTGTGGTGTTAAGAGAAATCAGGTCGCATTCACTTGTGAAATTGAGCAAGGCTTTAGTTATTTTTCGATCAATCAAGTCTTGGTAGGAGACGTTAATGGTCAGGAGTCTACGACGTTGGTTGTCGGTACGACTTTGACGATTTTCCAAAAGAAGCCAAACAGCTAAAAGGAAGATGGTAAAGAGGACGGCAAGTAAGAGATAGCCTGTCCCAGATGCCAGACCGATAATCATGGCCATAAAGACCGCGATTAGCTCCCTGGAACCACTGGTAGCAGAACGAAAACGAATGAGACTAAAGGTCCCAGCCACGGCAATAGAGGTCCCCAAACTCCCATTGACAAGGAAGATAACTAGGGTCATCAAACATGGAAGTAGTGTCAAACTAATGGCGAATTCTCTGGTGTAGAGGGTCCGGTATTTGTAAGTCCAGGTTAGGGCCAATCCTAAAACAAGGCTGACCAGTAAGGCCAGCATGAGTTGAAGGGGACTAGCGGTTGCGGTCGCATCATTAAAGATAGAATTGAAGAGATTAGACATAGGCAGCACCTCCTTTTTCTTGAACTGGATGTGGCCCGTAGTCTAAACCTTGTGACTTATGATAGGCGCAGCTGTATTTTGAGAATTTCTGTTCTTCCAAACCATGTTTGTCTAAGATAGCTTGAAGCCAGTCTGGCTTCTGGCCAGGTGCCTTGATTTCCATAATTATCATATCTTCATCAAGAAGGGGAAATCCATGATTTCCCTTAAAGAGACTGACGTCTTCATCACGGTAAGTCAAATTTTGGTCAAGGGTAACACGAACTTTATTGTAGGCATAGCCTTGGATAGTCTCTTTTTCTTTCATTGAAAAACGGTCGTAGTAGATATACATACGAGGTTTGAGCCCCTCATCGTAGCGTTGACGTAAGTGGTGGATATCCTGTAATAGCTGGCGGTCAGTGATTTGACCATGATTCTTACCGTCTGTCATCAAGTTAGTGATGGCAAGTGGAGTTGAAACGAGACGAAACTTATGACCGATTCCTTCATCATCTTTGGCTTTAACCTCTAAAAATACCTTACTATCAATTTTAGGATTGGCTAGGTAGGTACGCATACGGATTTTCTCTTGACGGTGATTACCATCTAGGGCATCTTGGATGACGTCAAAATTATCCGTATCAAAGTAAATATTTGAAATGGTAGAAGTCGGATAATCGTCCTCCACTAAATACTCCTTAAGATCAGTGAGCAGGTCCTCAAGATTTTCCTTTGAGACCACATATTTCGTTTCAATACGTTTAAAACGTGTTTCCAATTGTTTAACCATGAAAAAACTCCTTTTATAGATAAGATACCAAGCCGTAAAGCAACTCTCAGGAAAATAGGGAATTTGTTGTAGGAACATCTATTTCCAAACAGTCGACTTATTGTTTTAATTCTTTTTTATAGTAGAAAAGTTGAGCTAAAATGTACTATTTTATAGCACTTACTTGCTCGCCTATTAGTCTATGGGACTTTTCTGAAAGAAGTCCTAAGCCAAACTTTCACCAAACTTAACTTAAGATAAGTTTTAGTTAACCTTTAGAAATGTTTTAGCTAAGTCCCGTAAACTGTAATCATCCAAACGAACACGAGAGGAAAAAATATGAAATCAAAAAAACTAAAAAAATGGACGACTTTATTGACCTGTGCGACTGCCCTAACAGTCATGACAGCTTGTAGTCAATCAAGCAGTCAGTCAACTGGGACGACGACTACAAGTTCCAAAACAAGTGCTGTAACATCAACGACCAGTAAGAAAACAAATAAGAACAACAGCAACTATTATACTTCTAAAGATTCTGATACCTCTTATAATGAAAGCTCAGCTACTAAGATTAAGTTATCAGGCTCATCTGCGGATGTTTCAGGTGATGGTGCAGCCCTATCAGGTTCAACCGTAACCATCTCCAAAGCTGGGACCTACGTCATTTCAGGAAAATCCGACGGTGTGCAAATCAAGGTAGACGCTGGTGATTCAGACGATGTCCATATTGTTTTAGATGGCGTTACCATGACAAATACAAATGCAGCAATCAACGCCACAAAAGCTGGTCATGTCTATCTGACACTTAATGATGGCACTACAAACACACTTTCTGATTCAAGTTCTAATAGTGATCAAGATGCGGATGCTGTGATTTTCTCTAAAGGAGATTTGACCATTAATGGTTCAGGTACTCTAAACATTGATGCCAAGAAAAACAACGGTATTAAAGCCAATGACAGCCTTCATATGACTGGCGGTACCTATAAGATTTCCTCAGTCGGTGATGCCTTCAATGTCAACGATGAACTCAACATCACAGGAACAACTATGACCATTGAGGCTGAAGAAGATGCTGTTAAGGTCAACAATGATGACGACACCTCAGAAGGTACCATGTATCTGTCTGATAATACCATGACCATTAAGGCTGGTGACGACGGTATTCATGCGTCAGGGGACATGATTATTGATAGTGGTACTTACAAGGTTGAAAAATCAACTGAAGGTATCGAAGGTAAATCTGTGACCATCAATGGCGGAGACATCGATGTCTATGCAACGGATGATGGTGTCAATGCGGCCAATGCTAATGCCAGTCAAAGTGAGATTTTCTTCAAGATGACCGGTGGAACACTAAATGTTGAGGTTGGTGAGGGTGATACAGACCCAATCGATTCTAACGGCGATATTTTTGTATCGGGTGGAACGATTAATCTGACTGGCCAATCTGGCTTTGACTTCGATGGTTCAGCGACCTATACCGGTGGTGACATTACTATCAATGGTGAGAAACAAACTAAGATTGAAAACTCAATGCCTGGTGGCGGTGGTCCCCAAGGTGGTGGACAACCAGGTGGCTTTGGAGGAGGTCACTAAAGAGTCATAGGATGAAACAGAAAGGAAGTGCCTATGTATATTATTATTCCAGCTTATGAACCAGACAAACGCCTGATTCAGGTGGTTCAAGATATTACCATAAAACTCCCTAAAGCCCGTATTATTGTTGTTAATGATGGGAGTGGCCCAGGCTATAACGACTATTACGACGAAACGGCTTTTATTGGAGCGACTGTCCTAACTCATCCGATTAATAAAGGAAAGGGAGCTGCTCTTAAGACTGCTTTCGCTTATATTCAAGAAGAAGTAGTCGGTCAGCACCTTTCGGCTCAACCTATTGTCACAGTTGATAGTGATGGTCAGCATCTGATTAAGGATATTGTCCGTGTGGCCAAGGCAACCGAGGAAAATCCAAGTCATCTTGTTTTGGGTGCGCGTGCCTTTGTTGGTAAGGTGCCAGCACGTAGCCGCTTTGGAAATAAGGTAACTGCTGGACTTTTCCGTCTAGTAACTGGCCAGAAAGTCACAGATACTCAGACAGGGCTTCGAGGCATGTCAACCGACCTGATTCCCTGGCTTCTTAATCTGGATGGCAATCGTTTCGAGTACGAGTTTAATATGTTGCTTGAAGCCAAAAAGTCAGGCCACCAAATCTCTGAAGTCCCTATCGAGACCGTTTATCTGGAGGAAAATAAAAGTTCACACTTTCGCCCCATTCGTGATTCCATCCGTATTTACAGCCCTTTTTTAAAGTTCTCTGGCACGGCCGTTTTGGCCTCAGTCATTGATGCAACAGCCTTATTTGTGCTCTTTGCCTTGACGAAGAATCTGCTCCTTCCGGTCGTGCTAGCTCGTGTGATTTCGGCTTCCAGCCAGTGTCTACTGAACGCCAATGTGGTCTTTAATCCGACAAGCTCCCTCTTTAGATCGAGTGTTCGCTACTTTATGTTGGTCCTGGTCCTCTTGGCCTGTAACTATTTCTTACTTAGTAGTCTAGTTGCTATTGGTTTAGGCTTGGTTCTGGCAAAACTAGTTACAGAAACCTTGCTCTTTTTAGTTAGCTACAGGGTCCAACATAATGTGGTTTTTGCTTAATAGCTGACTTGAAAATCGCTAACTGATTGAATAGAGATAGCTTATTTACCTCTCGATTACTTCTAAAAATTTTCCTAAAAAATAGAAAAAGACTACCGTTTTCGACATTCGGTAGTTTTTAATGATTGTCAAAATGTTTTTCAATTTACATTATGATTAAAAATTGAAATGACTTGATAAAGACTCGAAATGGCTGAAAAAAATATGCTATAATGAAATTGTTTGAATTATGTAGATTTCATTCAAACTAGGAAAATGAAAAGAGGACCTAAAATGGGAAAAAAGGTACATTATAAGCTTCACAAAGTTAAGAAGCAGTGGGTGACGATTGCCGTCACTTCGGCAGCACTTGCCTCTATCGTAGGTGGTGCTACAGTTGCCAATCAAAAGGTTTCAGCCGATGAAACAACTCAACCAGTTGCCTCTACGACAGCTGAAAGCGATGTTGTCGTTGAAACGCATGAAGTAGCCGCTCCTGCAGCAACTGCTACGACAGATGCGACAGCAACAACAACTGACAAGGCTGCTGATACTGCAACGGTCGAAACTCCTGCGGCAGCAACCACTGCAGCAGATACAACTACTAATACTGCAACACCAGTAACAACAGATCGTGCAGCAGTAGCAAATGGTGCGACAACAGAAGCACCAGCTGCAACTGCGACTGCGACAGATACAACGCTTACAGTAGCTGAAAAACCAAAATCTGGTGTTACTGAAAAAGAAGAAACAGCAGCACTCTCTTTGGACAACATCAAACAAGTTGATGGTAAATACTATTATGTCAAAGAAGATGGTTCATACAAAACAAATTTTGCTGTTTCAGTTAATGGCCAGTTGCTTTACTTCGGTAAAGACGGTGCTTTGACAAGCACATCAACACACTCATTCACACCAGGTACAACTAATCTAGTTGATGCTTTCTCTTCACATAACCGTGCTTACGATTCTAAGAAAGAAAGCTTCGAGTTGGTAGATGGGTACTTGACACCAAACAGCTGGTACCGTCCAGTTACTATTTTGGAAAATGGTGAAAAATGGCGTGTATCAACTGAGAAAGACTTCCGTCCACTTTTGATGGCATGGTGGCCTGATGTAGATACACAAGTTGCCTACCTCAATACTTTCTCTAAACACTTTAACCTTAACGCAACGTATTCAACTAGCCAAAGTCAATCTGAATTGAATGCAGCTGCTAAGACAATTCAAATTAAGATTGAACAAGAAATTTCAGCTAAAAAATCAACTGAATGGCTTCGTCAAGCAATTGAGTCTTTTGTAAAAGAACAAGACCAGTGGAATACTACAACTGAAAACTATACCCTTGCTGACCACCTTCAAGGGGGAGCTCTTCTTTATGTCAATAATGACAAGACACCTTGGGCAAATTCTGATTACCGTTTGCTTAACCGTACACCAAGTAACCAAGATGGTTCTCTAAATGGTACAGGAAGATACTTGGGTGGTTATGAATTCCTACTTGCCAATGACGTTGATAACTCAAACCCAGTTGTGCAAGCTGAGCAGTTGAACCAAATTCACTATCTTGTGAACTGGGGATCAATTGTTATGGGTGATAAGGATGCTAACTTTGATGGTATCCGTGTTGATGCAGTTGATAATGTTGATGCAGACCTTCTCCAAGTTTATACAAACTACTTCCGAGCAGCCTTTGGTGTGGATAAATCTGAAGCTAATGCACTCGCTCACATTTCTATCCTTGAAGCTTGGGATTTAAATGATAATGCTTATAATCAAAAACATGATGGTGCAGCCCTTGCCATGGATAATAACCTTCGTTATGCAATTATGGGTGCACTTTATGGTTCGGGCTCTTCATTGAAAGATTTGATTACTAGCAGTTTGACAGACCGTACAAATAATAGTAAGTATGGAGATACACAAGCTAACTATATCTTTGCGCGTGCTCATGATAACCTTGTTCAAGATATCATTCGTGATATTGTTCAAAAAGAGATCAATCCAAAATCAGATGGTTATACCATGACTGATGCTGAATTGAAACGTGCCTTTGAAATCTATAATGAAGATATGAAGAAGGCAGAAAAACGTTATACTATTAACAATATTCCAGCCGCCTATGCTTTGATTCTTCAAAATATGGAGCAGGTAACTCGTGTTTATTATGGAGATCTTTATACGGATAACGGCCAATATATGGCTACCAAGTCTCCTTACTACGATGCTATCACAACGCTCTTGAAGAACCGTATGAAATATGTTTCAGGTGGACAATCGATGAAAGTCGACACGTTCAATGGAAAAGAAATCTTGTCATCTGTTCGTTACGGTAAAGATATTATGACTGCTGACCAAACTACGGGTGTAGCAGAAACAAGTAAACATTCTGGTATGTTGACCCTTATTGCCAATAATCAGGATTTCTCATTGGGTGATGGTACTTTGAAAGTTAACATGGGTAAACTTCATGCTAACCAAGCCTACCGTCCATTACTTCTTGGTACTGATAAGGGAATTGTCACTTACGAAAATGATGCAGCAGCAGCTGGAAAAATTAAATACACTGATGCTGAAGGGAACTTGACTTTCAGTGGAGATGAAATCAAGGGGTATCGAACTGTTGATATGAGAGGTTATCTTGGTGTATGGGTACCAGTAGGCGCACCTGATAACCAAGATATTCGTGTTAAAGGTTCAGATAAGAAACTTGATAAGACATTCTCTGCTACTGAAGCATTAGATTCACAAGTTATCTATGAAGGCTTCTCAAACTTCCAAGATTTTGTTGAAAACGATAGCCAATATACTAATAAATTGATTGCAGAAAACGCAGAACTCTTCAAGTCATGGGGAATCACATCATTCGAGATGGCTCCTCAATTTGTATCGGCTGATGACCGTACCTTCCTTGATTCTGTTATCCAAAATGGCTATGCCTTTACTGACCGATATGACCTTGCCATGAGTAAGAACAACAAATACGGTTCTAAAGAAGATCTTCGTAATGCCCTTAAAGCCCTTCACAAGCAAGGTATTCAAGCAATTGCTGACTGGGTTCCAGATCAACTTTACCAATTGCCAGGACAAGAAGTTGTAACAGCAACACGTGCTAATAGTTATGGTACTCCAAAGGCCAATGCCTATATCAATAACACTTTATATGTTGCAAATTCTAAATCATCAGGTAAGGACTTCCAAGCTCAATATGGTGGTGAGTTCCTTGATGAGCTCCAAAAGAAATATCCACAGTTGTTTGAAGATGTGATGATATCAACTGGTAAGAAGATTGATCCATCTGTTAAAATCAAGCAATGGTCTGCTAAGTACATGAATGGTACTAATATCCTTGGTCGTGGTAGTCGTTATGTTCTCAGTAACGATGCTACTGGTCGCTACTATCAAGTTACTGAGAATGGCATCTTCTTGCCAAAACCTTTGACAGATCAAGGTGGTAAGACAGGTTTCTACTATGATGGTAAGGGTATGGCCTACTTTGATAATAGTGGTTTCCAAGCTAAGAATGCTTTCATTAAATATGCTGGAAATTACTATTACTTCGATAAAGAAGGTTATATGTTGACTGGTCGTCAAGATATCGATGGTAAGACTTATTTCTTCTTGCCAAATGGTGTACAGCTTCGTGATTCTATTTATCAACAAGATGGTAAATATTATTACTTTGGTAGCTTTGGTGAGCAGTACAAAGATGGTTACTTTGTATTCGATGTACCGAAAGAAGGTACTTCAGAAACAGAAGCTAAATTCCGTTATTTCTCACCAACTGGAGAAATGGCTGTTGGCTTGACTCATGCTGGTGGAGGATTGCAATACTTTGATGAAAATGGCTTCCAAGCTAAAGGTACTAAGTATGTGACTCCAGACGGAAAACTCTACTTCTTTGATAAAAATTCAGGTAATGCCTACACAAATCGTTGGGCTGAAATCGATGGTATCTGGTATGAATTCAATGATCAAGGCTATGCACAAGCTAAGAAGGGTGAATTCTACACAACAGATGGCTCAACATGGTTCTACCGTGATGCAGCTGGTAAAAATGTGACAGGTGCCCTTACTTTGGACGGTCACGACTATTACTTCCGTGCAAATGGTGCCCAAGTTAAAGGTGAATTTGTTACTGAAAATGGCAAGATTAGCTACTACACTGTAGATAATGGTTACAAGGTTAAAGACAAGTTCTTCGAAGTAAACGGCAAATGGTACCATGCTGATAAGGATGGTAACCTCGCCACAGGTCGTCAAACAATTGACCACCTTAACTATTACTTCAATGCTGATGGAAGCCAAGTCAAATCTGATTTCTTCACTCTTGATGGTGGTAAGACATGGTACTATGCCAAAGATAATGGTGAAATCGTGACAGGTGCCTATAGCATTGGCGGTAAAAACTATTACTTCAAAGAAGATGGTAGCCAAGTTAAAGGTGACTTTGTTAAGAATGCTGATGGTTCACTTTCTTACTATGATAAAGATTCAGGGGAGCGTCTCAATAACCGTTTCTTGACAACTGGTAACAATGTTTGGTACTACTTCAAAGATGGTAAGGCTGTAACAGGACGCCAAAATATCGATGGTAAAGAGTATTACTTTGATCATTTGGGACGTCAAGTTAAAGGTAGCCCAATCAGCACACCAAAAGGAGTGGAATACTACGAATCAGTTCTTGGAGAACGTGTGACAAACACATGGATCACTTTCCAAGACGGTAAGACTGTCTTCTTCGATGAAAATGGTTATGCTGATTTTGATAAATAATCAATCAATCTAATCTTAATATGAGATATTAAGTGAAAAACTATATGATTGTTTAGGTGAAATTTCTTGAAAACGGAAATCGTTTAAGGAAATTTTGCCTTTTTTTGTACCTTAAAGAAAAAATCTGACAAATATCAATTTTGAGTCAGAATCGTTGTAAAAGCCATTGTATCAAGGGTTTTAGTGGTTTTTATAGAAAATAGTTTTACTTATCAAATGATATGAAAATGAGAATTGAAAGCCTATGAAATAGGTGTGTTACAAAACTTTTCTAATGTTGCTGTTATGTTACATATAATTTATAAAAAAACAATTAATTCGAGAAATAGTTAGAAAATAATGATATAATGTAATTGTTTGAAATCGGATAGATTTCAGTCTGATTTTGACAAATAAAATCACGGGGAAAATTATAATGGAAAATAAGGTACACTATAAGCTTCATAAAGTTAAGAAGCAATGGGTCACAATTGCAGTTGCCTCTGCAGCACTTGCTACTGTCGTAGGAGGATTGTCTGCAACAACATCTTCAGTTTCAGCGGATGAAACTCAAGATAAGATAGTAACTCAACCAAATTTAGATACAACAGCCGATTTAGTTACTTCTACAGAAGCAACCAAAGAAGTCGATAAACGTACAAATACAAAAGAAGCAGATGTTTTAACACCTGCTAAAGAAACAAATGCTGTCGAAACAGTAACTACAACGAACACACAAGCAACAGCTGAAGCAGCTACAAGAGCAACAACTTCTGATGTAGCGGTGGCAGCTGTTCCAAATAAAGAAGCAGTTGTGACAACAGATGCACCAGCTGTTACAACTGAAAAAGCAGAAGAACAACCAGCAACAGTGAAGGCTGAAGTTGTAAACACAGAAGTTAAAGCGCCAGAAGCTGCTTTGAAAGATTCAGAAGTAGAAGCTGCGCTTTCCTTGAAAAACATCAAAAACATTGATGGTAAATATTACTATGTTAATGAAGATGGTTCACACAAAGAAAACTTTGCCATTACTGTAAATGGTCAATTGCTTTACTTCGGTAAAGATGGTGCCCTTACAAGCTCATCAACATACTCTTTCACACCAGGAACAACAAATATTGTTGATGGTTTCTCGATAAATAACCGTGCCTACGATTCATCTGAAGCTAGCTTTGAATTGATTGATGGTTATTTGACTGCAGATAGCTGGTACCGTCCAGCTTCTATCATCAAAGATGGTGTAACTTGGCAAGCATCAACTGCAGAAGATTTCCGTCCACTTTTGATGGCTTGGTGGCCAAATGTAGATACACAAGTTAACTACTTGAACTACATGTCTAAAGTCTTCAATTTGGATGCTAAATATTCAAGTACAGATAAGCAAGAAACTTTGAAAGTTGCTGCTAAGGACATTCAAATCAAGATTGAGCAAAAGATTCAGGCTGAAAAATCAACACAATGGTTGCGTGAAACTATCTCTGCCTTTGTTAAGACACAACCACAATGGAACAAAGAAACTGAAAACTACTCTAAAGGTGGCGGCGAAGATCACCTTCAAGGTGGTGCCCTTCTTTATGTGAATGATTCACGTACACCATGGGCGAATTCTGACTATCGTCGTTTGAACCGTACAGCAACTAACCAGACTGGTACAATTGATAAATCAATTCTTGATGAGCAATCAGATCCAAACCACATGGGTGGTTTCGACTTCTTGCTAGCTAATGACGTAGATTTGTCAAACCCAGTTGTTCAAGCGGAACAATTGAACCAAATCCACTACCTTATGAACTGGGGTTCAATCGTTATGGGTGACAAGGATGCTAACTTCGATGGTATCCGTGTCGACGCGGTAGATAATGTCGATGCAGACATGCTTCAACTCTACACAAACTACTTCCGTGAGTACTATGGTGTTAACAAATCTGAAGCAAACGCTCTTGCTCACATCTCAGTCCTTGAAGCATGGAGTCTTAATGACAACCACTACAATGACAAGACAGATGGTGCTGCGCTTGCTATGGAAAACAAACAACGTTTGGCTCTCCTCTTCTCATTGGCTAAACCAATCAAAGAACGTACACCAGCTGTAAGTCCTTTGTATAACAATACTTTCAACACGACACAACGTGATGAAAAGACTGATTGGATTAACAAAGATGGAAGCAAGGCCTATAACGAAGACGGAACAGTTAAAAAGTCTACAATCGGTAAATACAACGAGAAATACGGAGATGCGTCAGGAAACTACGTCTTTATCCGTGCCCATGATAATAACGTTCAAGATATTATTGCTGAAATCATCAAGAAAGAAATCAATCCAAAATCAGACGGTTTCACAATCACTGATGCTGAAATGAAGCAAGCCTTTGATATTTACAACAAAGACATGCTCAGCAGCAATAAAAAATATACCCTTAACAACATCCCAGCAGCATACGCTGTAATGTTGCAAAACATGGAAACTATCACTCGTGTCTACTATGGAGACCTTTATACAGATGATGGTCACTACATGGAAACTAAGTCTCCATATTACGATACCATTGTTAACTTGATGAAGAGTCGTATCAAGTATGTATCTGGTGGACAAGCGCAACGTTCATACTGGTTGCCAACTGATGGTAAGATGGACAATTCAGATGTTGAACTTTACCGTACAAATGAAGTCTACGCTTCAGTACGTTATGGTAAAGACATCATGACAGCTGATGATACAGAAGGTTCTAAATACAGCCGTACTTCTGGTCAGGTAACACTTGTAGCTAACAATCCAAAATTGAATTTGGATCAATCAGCTAAACTTAATGTTGAAATGGGTAAAATCCATGCCAACCAAAAATACCGTGCTTTGATTGTTGGTACAGCTGATGGTATCAAGAACTTTACATCTGATGCAGATGCAATCGCAGCAGGTTACGTTAAAGAAACAGACAGCAACGGTGTCTTGACTTTCGGTGCTAATGACATCAAGGGTTATGAAACATTTGATATGTCTGGTTTCGTAGCAGTTTGGGTTCCAGTTGGAGCTTCAGATGATCAAGATATTCGAGTAGCACCTTCAACAGAAGCTAAAAAAGCTGGAGAGTTGACTCTTAAAGCGACTGAAGCTTATGATTCACAATTGATCTACGAAGGTTTCTCTAACTTCCAAACTATTCCAGATGGTTCAGATCCTTCAGTTTATACTAACCGTAAGATTGCTGAAAATGTTGATTTGTTCAAATCATGGGGCGTAACATCATTTGAAATGGCACCTCAATTTGTTTCTGCTGACGATGGTACCTTCCTTGACTCAGTTATCCAAAATGGTTATGCTTTTGCAGACCGTTACGATCTTGCTATGAGTAAGAACAATAAATACGGTTCTAAAGAAGATTTACGTGATGCTCTTAAAGCACTTCACAAGGCTGGTATCCAAGCAATCGCTGACTGGGTTCCAGACCAAATTTACCAATTGCCAGGTAAAGAAGTTGTAACAGCAACTCGTACTGATGGTGCCGGCCGTAAAATTGCAGACGCTATCATCGATCATTCACTTTATGTGGCTAACACTAAGTCATCAGGCAAAGATTACCAAGCTCAATACGGTGGTGAATTCTTGGCTGAGCTTAAAGCTAAGTACCCTGAAATGTTCAAGGTAAACATCATCTCAACTGGTAAACCAATTGATGATTCTGTTAAATTGAAACAATGGAAGGCTGAATACTTCAACGGAACAAACGTTCTTGAACGTGGTGTTGGCTATGTACTTAGCGATGAAGCAACTGGTAAGTATTTCACTGTCACTAAAGAAGGTAACTTCATTCCTCTTCAATTGACAGGTAAAGAAAAGGTTATTACTGGATTCTCAAGTGATGGTAAAGGAATCACTTACTTCGGTACAAGTGGTACACAAGCTAAATCTGCCTTTGTAACCTTCAATGGTAACACTTACTACTTTGATGCTCGTGGTCACATGGTTACTAACAGTGAATACTCACCAAATGGTAAAGACGTTTATCGTTTCTTGCCAAACGGTATCATGTTGAGTAATGCCTACTATGTTGATGCTAATGGTAATACCTACCTTTACAACACTAAGGGTCAAATGTATAAGGGCGGTTACACTAAATTTGATGTTACTGAAACTAAAGACGGTAAAGAGTCTAAGGTTGTGAAATTCCGTTACTTCACTAATGAAGGTGTCATGGCCAAAGGTGTTACGGTTATTGATGGCTTCACACAATACTTTGGAGAAGACGGTTTCCAAGCTAAAGATAAATTAGTAACCTTTAAAGGTAAAACTTATTACTTTGACGCACACACTGGTAATGCTATCAAGAACACTTGGAGAAACATTGAAGGTAAATGGTATCACTTTGATGAAAATGGTGTTGCCGCTACAGGTGCTCAAGTTATCAATGGTCAAAAACTTTACTTTAATGAAGATGGAAGTCAAGTTAAAGGTGGCGTTGTTAAGAATGCAGATGGTACCTATAGCAAGTACGATGCTGCAACAGGTGAACGTTTGACTAATGAATTCTTCACAACAGGTGATAACAATTGGTATTATGTTGGTTCTAATGGTAAGACAGTAACTGGTGAAGTTAAAATCGGTGCTGATACCTATTACTTCGCTAAAGATGGTAAACAAGTAAAAGGACAAACGGTAACTGCTGGCAATGGTCGTATTAGCTATTACTATGGTGATAGTGGTAAGAAAGCCATCAGCACATGGATAGAAATCCAACCAGGAATCTACGTTTACTTTGATAAGACTGGTATTGCTTACCCACCTAGAGTGTTAAACTAATAGATTGAAAAGGAGAACTTCGGTTCTCTTTTTCTACCATTTGCCAAGTCTATCAAGGCTTTAAGTAAAAAAAGAGATAAGATAGTGGCTATTCTGAGGTTACTGTCTTATTTTTAACACTTTTTGATCCATAAATGGGCATGCTAAAAAAACACCTCATCTGGTATTTTTTGAAACAAGGTGTTACCATAATACGGCATAGACAGCCTTATCGATTTTGGGTCAAAGAGTAATCGTAAAGTTTGTTATGCGTAATGAGGTAATACATTGTTCGAATGAGACGATGTATAGAGGAAATCGTATGTGGCTTAGTTGAAGCTATTGTCGATTGTCTGTTTCGTTTCTCATAGAAATCTGCGATATGACAAGGATTGGTATGGCTAGCTGAAGCGATATTGCGAATAGATTTGTACAGAATTTTTCTTGCACAAGGATTCCCACGCTTAGTAATATGCTCTTGACCTAGGAAATCTCCCGACTCATAGTGTTTGAGATCAATACCGATAAAAGCGTTGATTTGATTAGCAGACGTAAAGCGACGAATGTCTCCTAATTCGCCAATAACGCTTGTACCCGTTGTCTCTGCGATGCCAGGAATAGAGAGAAGAATCACATATTCAGGTAGAGGTTTAGCTAACTCTATCAACTGTTCTAAAACTTGTTCTCGACGGCTTGTCAACCTTATAAGTTTCTGTGCATTATACTTAACCTCTTCTATTATAGGAGAGGTTTTTGAAATGGCAGAATAAGATTGCTTTACCAGTCCAACTAGCTTCTCAGCCAAGTTACCT
>ENA-ORIC01001264-ORIC01001264.1-human-gut-metagenome-genome-assembly--contig:-NODE-1264-length-25233-cov-2.838448_pt1 | contig 25233 bp, 20 predicted proteins | sample MGYA00243023_ERZ508732 | MGnify/ENA primary metagenome ERZ508732 (study PRJEB26277, sample SAMN04329767) | human gut metagenome | biome: human-associated habitat | host: Homo sapiens | place: USA...
TCTTATCCATAAAAAATGCCCCCTTTCAGATAAACAGTTTTATTTTTTTAACTGTCTACCTAAAAGGGAGCATACCAATTTAGCTTCTGGAGTTCGTCTGCTTCGTAGCCTCACAAATCAGGATTTAATCTCTTCGGAAGAGATCTCTAGTATATACTTTATCCTCCACATCAGCGAGTTCATCGGAAAAACGGTTTGCAATAATAACATTACAGTTTGCCTTGAAAGCGTTAAAATCTTTTTCAACTTTGCTTCCAAAGAAAGTATCATCAGCCAAAGTTGGTTCATAAATGATAACTTCTGCACCTTTAGCTTTCAGGCGCTTCATGACACCCTGAATAGAAGATTGGCGGAAGTTATCGGAGTTGGACTTCATAGTAAGGCGGTATACACCAATTGTAACCTGATTACCAGGTGTGCCATCACGTCCGGCTGTACCATGATAATATCCGGCTTTTTCTAAGATTCTGTCAGCAATGAAGTCTTTTCTTGTAGAGTTTGATTTTACGATAGCTTCAATCAGGTTTTCCGGGACATCCTTATAGTTAGCAAGGAGCTGCTTTGTGTCTTTTGGAAGGCAGTATCCGCCATAGCCGAAAGATGGGTTGTTATAATGTGTACCGATACGAGGGTCTAAACCGACTCCATCAATAATCTGCTTCGTGTTAAGGCCGTGTACTTCTGCATAGCTGTCAAGTTCGTTAAAGAAACTTACACGAAGTGCAAGGTAAGTATTGGCAAATAATTTAACAGCTTCTGCCTCTGTAGGATTTGTAAATAAAACAGGAATGTCTTCTTTGATAGCTCCTTCTTTTAAAAGATTGGCAAAAGTATGTGCAGCCTGCACAAGGCGTTCATCTTCTAATGGTGCTCCGACAATAATTCTTGAAGGATAGAGATTATCATAAAGAGCTCGTCCCTCGCGTAAAAATTCTGGGGAGAAGATGATATTTTCTGTGTTGAATTTTTCTCTTACAGAAAGAGTATATCCGACAGGAACAGTGGATTTGATAATCATAGTCGCGTTTGGATTGTATTCAAGAACTAACTTGATAACAGCTTCTACGCTTGAAGTGTCAAAGTAATTCATCTTAGGGTCATAGTTAGTAGGAGTACTAATGATAACAAAATCTGCATTCTCATATGCAAGTTTAGCATCAGTAGTTGCCGTAAGATTTAAGTCTTTTGTAGCGAGGTATTCCTGAATCTCCCTGTCTACGATAGGGGACTTGCCGGAATTGATTAGATTTACTTTTTCTTCGATAATATCAACGGCATAAACTTCGTTATGCTGAGAAAGAAGGATTGCATTGGAAAGACCGACATAACCGGTTCCAGCAATCGCTATTTTATAAGAACTCATTAATAATACACTCCTTTATTGAACATTATTAATAAAATTGTAAACAGAGTGTGTTAAAAAGTCAAGAAAAGAATATATGTCATAAGATTATTTAAGAGGTTTGTCAATTGAAAAAACTGTTATATCATGTTAAAATATTACGGATATATTACAGAACAATATTTTTTGGAAAAAAATGTAAAAGGAGAAATCATGAAAAAATATGATTATTTGATTGTAGGAGCAGGACTTTTTGGTGCTGTTTTCGCTCATGAAATGACAAAAGAAGGAAAAAAATGTCTTGTGATTGATAAAAGAGATCACATAGCAGGTAATATTTACTGTGAGAATGTAGAGGGAATTAATGTGCATAAGTATGGCGCACACATTTTCCACACTTCCGATAAGAAAGTATGGGAATATATTAATCAGTTCGCAGAATTCAATAATTATATTAATTCTCCGGTGGCAAGATATAAAGATGAGCTTTATAATCTGCCATTTAATATGAATACATTCAGTAAGATGTTCGGAATTAAGACACCGGCAGAAGCAAAAGCAAAGATTCAGGAAGAAATTGAAGAATTAGGAATCACAGAACCAAAGAACTTAGAAGAACAGGCTCTTTCTTTGGCTGGCCGTTCTGTATATGAGAAGTTAGTAAAGGGTTATACAGAGAAACAGTGGGGACGTGACTGTAAGGATCTTCCTGCATTTATTATCAAGAGACTTCCACTTCGTTTCATCTATGATAATAATTATTTTAATGACCGCTTTCAGGGAATTCCTATGGGGGGATATACTGCAATTGTTGAGAAGATGTTAGAAGGTTCCGATGTATTATTGAATGCAGATTATTATGAGTTCAGAAAAGAGAATGCAGATATCGCAGAGAAGACAGTTTATACCGGAATGCTTGATAAATATTTTGATTATAAATATGGTGTATTAGAATACAGAAGTGTTCGCTTTGAAACAGAGACATTAGATATGGATAACTATCAGGGTAACGCTGTAGTAAACTATACAGAGAGAGAAGTTCCTTATACCCGTATTATTGAACATAAGCATTTTGAATATGGAACACAGCCTAAAACCGTTATTTCCAGAGAGTATCCTAGTGAATGGAAGTTAGGTGAGGAACCATACTATCCGGTGAATAATGAGAAGAATGAAGAAGTTGCTGGAAAGTACCGTGAATTAGCAGAAAAAGAGAAGAATGTTATTTTCGGAGGTCGTCTTGGCGAATATCGTTATTATGATATGGACAAGGTAATTGCAGCGGCATTAAAAGCAGTAGAGAAAGAAAAGAATAATTAATTAGGAGTGAGGAAATGGCAAAAGTATCTATTATTATACCTACTTATAACGTGGAGATGTATCTTGTAGAATGTATGGAGAGTGTTGTAAACCAGACATTAAAAGATATTGAAATTATCTGTATTAACGATGGTTCAACCGATGGCTCTTTAGAAATCTTAAAGAGTTATGCACAAAAGGATGACAGAATCGTTCTTGTTGATAAAGAGAATGGTGGTTATGGAATCGGAATGAATATCGGTTTAGATAAAGCGACTGGAGAATATATCGGAATTGTAGAACCAGATGATTTTATCCCGTTAAATATGTATAGTGATTTATATGAAAAAGCTGTTGAGAATGATTTAGACTTTATTAAGGCAGATTTCTATCGTTTTAAACGAGACAGTGAAACAGAGGATATGGAGTTAGTATACAATCACTTATCTCCAAACAAAGAAGATTATAATGTGGTATTTAATCCAAGTGAAACACCGGAAGCTATCCGTTATATCATGAATACATGGAGTGGAATTTATAAGAGAAGCTTTATTGAAGAATTCCATATCCGTCATAATGAAACACCGGGAGCTTCTTTCCAGGATAATGGTTTTTGGTTCCAGACATTTGTTTATGCAAAACGTGGAATGATTATTGACACACCATATTATATGAATCGAAGAGATAATCCAAATTCCTCTGTGCATAATAAAGAAAAAGTATACTGCATGAATGTGGAATACGATCATATCAGAGAACTTTTAGTACGTGACAAAGAAGTGTGGGAGCGTTTCTGCCCTATGTACTGGTTGAAAAAGTACAATAATTATATGGGAACAATCAAACGTATCGGTGAAGAATACAAGAGAGAATATGTCCACCGCTTCAGTGAAGAATTCAAAAGAGGGCTTGAATTAGGAGAATTGGATGAGTCCGTATTTACAAAGATTAGCTGGGATAATATTCAGTTTATTACAAAAGATCCGAACGGTTTCTATATGAAGAAAGTTGCTACTCCGGTAAAAGTAAGAAGACTTCAGAAAAAAGTAGAAAAGTTAGAGAAGCAGAATGCAAAGCTTAAGAATGATATTAAGATTATCAAAGGTTCCAGATCATATAGACTTGGCTGGTTCCTGTTAACAATTCCAAGAAAGATTAAGGCTATTTTTAAGGGCAATAAATAAAGGAGAAGCTATGAGCGTAAAAGTATCTGTTATACTGCCGGTCTATAATGCGTCTGATTATCTTCATCAATGTATGGACAGCATTGTAGGACAGACTTTAAAGGATATCGAGATTATCTGTGTAGAGGAGGGTTCCACAGATAATTCTTTAGATATTTTAAAAGAATATGAGCAAAAAGATAAACGTGTTAAAGTAATTCAGCAGAAGAATGCCGGTGCTGGAGCAGCCAGAAATAATGGTTTGTCAATAGCGACAGGAGAATATCTTTCTTTTCTTGATTCTGATGATTTCTTTGAGCCTGATATGTTGGAAAAGGCTTATGAAAAAGCAAAAGGTTCTAATGCACAGATTGTAGTATTTCGTTCGGATCAGTATAGAGAAGATTTGAAGGAATTTGTAAAGGTAAAATGGACATTACATGAAAAGCAGCTTCCTCCATATCGTCCGATGAATTTCCGCTCTTTTACAGGCAATGTATTTAGAGTGTTCGTAGGATGGGCATGGGACAAACTGTTTGAGCGTAAGTTTGTTGAGGAGAAGCATTTAAAGTTTCAGGAACTTAGAACGTCAAATGATATGTTGTTTGTATTTTCAGCAATTGCGTTTGCAAAAAGAATTGAGATTGAAGATGTTATTTTAGCGCATCAGCGTCGGAATAATCCAAAGTCTTTGTCTAATACGAGAGAAAAATCCTGGGAGTGCTTCCGCATGGCTTTGAATGCATTAAAAGATGCTTTGACAGCACATGGGAACTTCTGGGAGTTCGAGCAGGATTATATTAACTATGCATTACATTTCAGTTTATGGAATTTAGATACGATAACAGGTCCAAATAAAGAACGCTTATATAATAAATTAAAAAATGAGTGGTTTGCTGAATTTGGAATAGACTCTCTTCCAGCAGAAAGATTTTATGATAAGAAAGAATATGCCAAATATCTTAAGATAAAATCAGGGGATTTTAATGCTTATTGTGAGCAGTAGACATTAAGAGGAATAGACATTGTAAGTAGATATACAGGAAGGAGACATCAATGAATACTGATAAAAAAGAGTATGGAATTTCGGTAATAATGCCTTGTTATAATACAGAACAATATGTAGAAGAAACATTAAAGTCTGTATTAAATCAGAGCTTTAAAGATTATGATGTTATTTGGTTGAATGACGGTTCAACGGATGGTACACTAGAGATATTGAAGAGATATCAACAGTCATATCCAAATATACGGGTGATTTCAAGTGAGAATCACGGAAGTGCGTACCAGAGAAATACAGGTGTTCAGTGTGCTCAGGGAAAGTATATCTACTATATGGACAGTGATGATCTGCTTAAGGAGAACTGTTTGGAGACACTGTATCAGTATGCAGAAGCAGACAACCTGGATGTTGTATATTTTGAGGCAGATAGTTTCTACGAAACAAAAGAAATTGAGGAAGCATTTCCTCAATTTCTTACATTATACCACAGACATAAAGAATATGATGGTATTTATGATGGAAGAAATCTATATATCCAGATGGAGAATGCAGGAGACATAAAGATGTCAGTTGGTTTGCAGTTCACACGTCGCCAGTTTCTGCAGGATAATAATATCAAGTTTGGCACGGAAAGGTATTTTGAAGATAATTTATATACTGTAAAAGTTACACTTAAGGCAGGTAAGGCAAGATGTGTCAGAGATAATTTATATTTAAGGCGTGTCAGGGCCAATTCAATAATGACTACTTCTGAAAATAAAACACGTTTTGAATCTTATTTAGAAGTGGTCAGAGGCTTGATGCAGATATTAGAAGAGGAAAAGCAGGACTTCGTATTGCAGGAAGCAATTTATAAAAGAATAAGAGGAACTTTTATAAATGTATATAAAGATTATTTAAAGGTTCCGGAAAAAGAAAAAGAAGAATTTTTCGGCGAGAAAGGAAGTCCGTTATATTTGCTTACAGGAATGGCTTCCTTTATAAATATTGAGGAAGTAGACAGAAAAAAAGTATCTGAGGAATTGAAAAAGACATATGCAGAGAAATCAGAGATTAATGCAAAACTACAAAGAACATATGCAGAGAAATCAGAGATTAATGCAAAACTGCATAAGACATATGAAGAAAAGTCAAAGATTAATGCGAAGCTGAAAAAGGCATATGAAGAAAAAACAAAACGTGGTGAAAGAATTAAAGAACTGCAGAAAGAATTAAAAGATACAAAAGAAAAATTAGAAAAAAAATCAAAGCGTTTAGAGCAGTTAGAACAGGAAAAGAAACAGATGGAGAAGCATTTTCTGGGAAGACTTGTTTTGGGAAAGTATAAGAAGTAAGAATTATCCACTGTTTCACTAAGCGAAACAGTGGATGATTATAATGATTGATTAAGGTAGAGATAAAAATGAAACAAAGAGCAGGATATCTTGATATTGCAAAGGGAATAGGTATTTTACTGGTAGTTTGGGCACATGCAAGGGGACCTTTTTCTACATATATATATCAATTTCATATGCCGTTATTTTTTTTGATTTCTGGCTATTTATTTAATGAAAAAAATACAGTAAAGCAATTTGCTGTGAGAAAAATAAAAACACTATATTGTCCGTTTGTTTTCTGGAATATATGTTTTTCTGTCATCAGTATTTTTCTTGGAATTAAAAAGTTTTCGAGAGAAGAATTTAGTATATCTATCGCAAAAATAATACTGACTATAGGAAAAGATGGGTTCTTTTTAGGGGCTACATGGTTTCTTGGATCATTATTTGTTGTATCGGTATCTTATAAAGTAATGGATGCGTATATGCTAGTTCAGAAAGAAAAAAGTATTATACTTCTGGTATTATATGCAGTAATTGCCTGCATAGGTTTTACGATAACTTTTCCAGATCTGATAAGCAGAACGCTGATTTTGTCTATGTTTTTTGCGGCAGGCCGTGTAGTACGTAAATATAAAGAAGAATTTGAAATATATGGACAAACTAAAGTCATGATATTCTTTTCAGCAGTGATTTTTTTGGTGATAGGCCATTATAACAGTGCCAATATGGGAGCAAATGAATATAGATATCCATTGCTGTTTGTGATAGGCGCTTTAGCTGCATCTTATGTGGTTATAGAAATATCAAAATATATTGAAAATCATCTGCTGATGATGGATAAGATTCTAAGTTTTTTTGGACGAAAAAGTATATATATTTTAATATGGCAGTTTGTGGTATTCCGCTTGGTAATTGCGGTACAGTTATATAGGAATCATATTTCTTTACATCATTTATTTGATTATTATCCATGTTATACAACAGAGCATGGTCAGTGGATTTTGTATACAGTTACAGGCATGATTGTTCCATTATTTATAGGGGCTGTGACAGATTTCATTGAAAGCATACCTAAAAAAATATTAAGTAGAGTAAAGAGGTAGACTGGAGTAAGTGTCATGAAGAGAGAAAAAGGAAAATTATTCTTATATACGATTGTGTCAGTGATTGCATTATGTATATCAGGAAAATTTTATAATAAAACAAATATAATAGAGTTATTTTGTAAAGAACTAAGAGGCGAATCATTTATAGGTTTATTTATACTAATTGCAATATTGGTAGTTTATAATAGTGTATGGGATAGATATAGAAAAAACAGAAAAATTATTATGCATATAGTATCTGTTTTATTTGCTCTATTTATGATAATCGGTCTGAGCTTTTCCGAAAATGGAAGTCTTGGTTTTGTTTTAGGAAGTGGTGCGCAGATGCTGATATCGCTTGTAGTATTTGCAGGCTATTACTGTATATTTGATGTTGCAATTACGATACTTTATGTATATCTGGACGGTATGAATCTAAAATGTACAAATATAAATTTTTTACATAGAAAGAAAGTGGAAAAAAATTTTTTTCTTATTGTATTTGCAACATTGAGCATATGCTGGCTTCCATATCTGCTTGTTAATCTGCCAGGATCCGTACCATACGATGGATATCGTCAGATTAATATGTTCTATGGAGTGGAAAAAATCTCGAATCATCATCCATGGCTGATAACAATGTTTATCGGATTGTTTATGGCTTTAGGAAGACATATTAGTGATAATTTTGGAGTTTTTTTGGTCGTTACTGTATTTTTTATCTTAGAAGCATTATGCTATGCAGGTGTATGTAGCAAACTAAAAAAATGGGAAGCACCAGACATCATATGTATAGGAACTATTATTTATTTTGCGATAGTGCCATCATTTGGAGCTTATGCACAAGTAGTTATAAAAGATGGCCTCTTTAGTGCTGTATTTGCATTATATATTGCTTACTACATTGAATGTTTTCTACTAAAAAGACAGGGTGCTCTAAAAAATTCAGATGTTTATAAACAAATGCTTTGGATATTTGTTTTAAGCTTTCTTGTCTGTATAACCAGAAATAATGGAATTTATATGGTTTTACCGGCAAATATTGTGTTAATCTTTTTGTGGCAGAAAAAGCAGAGATACAGTGTGATTTGTATGCTCTTTTGTCTGCTTATAAGTTTTTGTGGGATAGATAAAGGACTTTCTTCCTATTTAGGAGTTTTACCAGGCTCTGCTAAAGAGATGTTATCAATTCCATTTCAGCAGACTGCACGATATGTAACAAAGTATTCTGATGAAGTAACTGAGGAAGAGAAGGATGCGATTAATAATGTACTTCAGTATGATAATTTAAAAGAGGCATATCAACCAGAAATTTCGGATCATGTAAAAGATTCGTTTAAAAATCCGGAAAAAGAAGAAGTGATGGAGTACTTTAAGGTATGGTTGAAGATGTTCTTTAAACATCCAATCGTGTATTTTGAAGCAACATTTCATAATAGTTATGGGTATTATTATCCATTTTATAATTTTCAGGGACTTTCTCCATATCAATTTTATATACAGGATGAACCGATTGCAACAGGAAAGTTTGATATTCATTATGTGACTCCAGAAGGTTTGCGCAATTCTTTTTTACAATATACATTACTTTGGAGAAAAATACCAGGAACAGCGCAGTTGGTGAATCCAGGAACTTATACATGGTTGCTATTACTGCTGGCCGGGTATATTATATTCAAAAAGAAATGGAGAAAAAATCTGGTACTTATTGGACCTTTTCTAAATGTTGCGATATGTATTGCATCTCCGGTAAATGGGTATGTGCGTTATGCACTGCCGCTTATGTCATGTATGCCTATATTAATTTATTGGGGGCTTTGTGTAATAGATGAGTAGAAATGGAGAAAGGAATTCTTAATTTATCTTAAAAGAGTGTATTGGATATTGTTATCGGAAAGTTTATTGATTATAATTTCTCTGATGAGAGTTTTTGAATAGTGTCAACAAGAAATTTTCCTGAATCAAGCGTATCTGATATGGGAATTAAGAAAGATTATCAGAAAGAAGAGAAAAATATGGAAGAAATTAAAGTATCAGTTGTAATTCCGGTTTACAACGTAGAAGAATTTTTAAATAATACACTTTCCGATATTACAGGACAGACGTTAAAAGAGATAGAGATTATTTGTGTGGATGATGGTTCTACAGATAATTCCTGTAAGATTATTGAAGAATGGATGGAGAAAGATTCCAGAATTCAGCTGATCAGACAGAAGAATCAGTATGCGGGGGTTGCCAGAAATAATGGTTTAAAACAGGCACATGGAAAGTATGTGATTTTCTGGGATGCAGATGATTTGTTTGATAGTAATGCATTAGAAGTTATGTACACGCAGGCAGAACAGGAACACTCTGATATATGTATCTGTGAGGCTCGCAAATACGATAATGCCAAGGAAAAGTATATTCCGTCGGATTCATATTTAAAGGAAGAGCTTCTTCCGGAAAAGCAGACTTTTAATAAGTTTGATGTGCCAGAACACATTTTTAATCTGACGAATAATGTACCGTGGAATAAGTTATATCTCAGAAAATTTATTACAAAGAATAAACTGGAATACCAGGCTATTAAGCAGGCAAATGACACATATTTTACGATTATGGCATTATTTCTTGCAGAGAGAATCACATATGTGAAAGATGTGCTCATCGCTTACAGGGTAAATAATGATGAGAGTTTATCAGGCAAGGCTTCTGATACCGTATTTTGTTCCTATGATTCCTGGCTGTATACGAAAGAACGCATAGAGAAGTATCCAGATTTCAAGTTAGTACGATTTAGTTTTTTGAATCGTGCTTTAAGTGGATTTTATTATTCTTTGAATATTCAGACAACTTTTGAATCCTATGAGAAATTATACCGCATGCTGGTTGAAAAAGGGTTTAAAACATTCGGTCTTGATACATGCGAGGAAGAGAATATTTATGCAGCGTGGATGTATAAAGACATGCAGAAGATGTATGAGACAGAACCGGCAGAATTCCTCGTACAAAAGAGTATTACAAGACGTGTTAATAACGAGAATAATAATGTGCGCCGCAAGATCTTAAGAGAGAAGAATGCAGTGTTAAGAGAAAATGTGCGAGCACTGAAAGAGGATAAAAAGACTTTGCAGAGTGACAAAAAGAAACTGCAGGAAGAAAAGAAAAAACTACAAAAAGAAATAGACAATATTAAACAGTCTAAAGCATATCGTCTTGGAAACAAGTTGTTGTGGCTTCCGAGAAAGGTCATAAAAAGAGGATAAAGTGCGAGTTACTCTTGATTTTCTTCTTATTTTGGATATAATAAAGTAGTATAAAGAAGTAATTAATATCACAGGGGTTATCAAAGAAGGTATATTTGTTTGTAACAAGTATGCTTTCTTTTTCTTTTTTGGAATTAGAATATAATTAGAAGGGGTAATTAAAGGGGTGATTTTTACTTTTTATATGCGATTTATATGCGATGAAGTGGTATGAGGGATTGGTACATAAAGAGGTGATATGTGTGAATACTTTACAGACAAATGACTGGCTTATTTTGAATTCAATTATTTATGAGATTTATACAACAGTCGATTTTGATGGAATGAGAAAAAAGTTTTTGGAGCAGATAAAAATGCTTGTAGATTTTGACAGTGCGGATTTTTATCTGGCAGCAGCGGACGGAGAGCATAAGCTTACAGCACCGGTTCTGTATCATTGTGACGAGGATTTATCGGATGTATATGATATCATTGATTACAGCCGCGGAATTTTATATAGCGGAAAAAGTATCGTATACAGAGAGACAGATATTATGGCAGATGAGGTGCGGACAAAAACGGAGTATTATGACAAGGTATATAAGCCGAACAGATGGCATTATTCCTTACAGATGATTATAGCAAAGGATAAGCAGTTTCTTGGTGTAGTCACCTTATATAGAAATATTGGAAAAGATGATTTTAACCATGATGAAGTATTTCTTGTAGATACGTTAAAGGAGCATATGGCATATCGTCTGTGGCAGCAGAAGCAGAACCGTATGCAGTTTGGGGAAAAGCTTACGGTATCCGCAGCGACAGAGAAGTTCGGGCTTACAAGACAGGAGCATAATATTTTGCACCTTTTAATGGAGGGAAAGGATAATAGCTTTATCTGTGATTACTTATCTATTAGTATCAATACGTTAAAAAAGCATATTTTAAATATTTATCGAAAACTTGGTATTCGAAACAGGGTGCAGTTGTTTAAGAAAATCAGGGAGAAAGAGTAGAAATAGTCTTTATTCTGACAAAAATATGTGCTATAACTATTCTTGATTTGGTAATAATCTTGTAGTAATTGAAATTTGTATAGCTTTGAACAATTCTATTTTAAAATGTATATATTGCTTTACAGTAAGCAAGAAAAAGTTATTTCTGAAAAGCTCGCTTTTAAAAAGAGACTGTTGTTTTCTTGTGAGGTAGAAATATATGATATATTACAGAGTTATACACAGAGGAAAGGAATGAAGAAGAAACATGTTAATCAAGAAAAGTAAGATTTTTCTGACAGTATTGCTTACCTGTCTTTTGCTCGGGAATACATTTGGCAGTGTGACGGTAAAGGCAGCAGAGAATTCGTCTGATCAGGAAGCACAGCTGGCAGAAACAATGGCTAAGTCTAAAGAGTATAAGGATTTCTGGTTTTCCTATTATGACTATGATGCCTATCGTGCAAAGTATAAAAAGAGAAATGCTTCCACATTTAAGAAGTATTTTACTCAGGTAGTGAAAAAGGGGAAAAGCCTTGGAATGAACTGTGTTATCGTACATGTCCGTCCGTTTGGGGATGCAATGTACAAGTCGAAATATTTTCCATGGTCAAAATGTATTTCCGGTAAGCAGGGGAAGAATCCAGGGTATGATCCATTGAAAATTATGACATCGGTAGCACATGCGAATGGAATGAAAATAGAAGCCTGGATTAATCCGTATCGTGTAGCAGCAGGCTCAACAAATTACAATAAACTTTCGTCGAAGAATCCTGCAAGAAAGTGGCATAAAAATAAAAAGACCCGCCGTAATGTTTTGGCATATAAGGGCAGCCTGTACTATAATCCGGCTAAAGCGCAGGTAAGAAAACTCATTGTAAATGGTGTAAAAGAAATTGTACAGAATTATGATGTTGATGGAATCCATATGGATGATTATTTTTATCCAGCATTTAATTCTTCCAATGTAAACTCTGCTTTTGATGCAAAAGAATACAGAGCTTCTACTATGGGCAAACATAAAAGTAGCATTGTTGCTTTCCGAAGACAACAGGTCAATACTTTAGTGAAAGCGATTCACAGTGCTGTAAAAGCAACAAAGCCAAATGTGACATTTGGAATTAGCCCGGCAGGAAATATCGATAATCTTACAAGCAGATATTCTTATTATGTAGATATTAATAAGTGGTTGAACTCCTCTGATTATGTAGACTACATCTGTCCACAGATTTACTGGGGATTCAAACATCCGTATGCGAAGTTTGACAGAGTGACAAAGCGTTGGATGAAAGCTGCAAAAAGTAAAAAAGTAAAAGTATACATAGGAATTGCTGTATACCGCGCAGGCCATAATACCGGTGCGGGTTCCAGAGAACGCAGAGAGTGGAAATCCGATGCAAATGTACTGAAAAAACAGGTACAGTATGGAAGAAAGAAAGGCTGCGATGGCTTCGCATTCTTTGACTATCAGGATTTGAAGAGCAGGACAAGTGCCAAAGCGGTAAAACGATTGAAAAAAGTATTGAAATAAAAAAACGGCGATTCTCAGCTTATGACTGGAATCGCTGTTTTTTAGATTTGGTATACTGATATATGTATGAACAATTTTTAAATATGTTCTAATTATGTTATTGAATATTCTTTAGCAGTTATCATATGTATTCTCAGTATAACATCATAGAATAGATTTTCTGAAATAATTAATAACCAGCAGCGAGGTTTAATGCTTCAATCTGATTTGTCTTTTTATTTTTTACTGTAATGAAAATTCTGCCTTTTTTGGTGGAGACTTTTTTGTTGTTTTTCAGTTTTACGGACTTGCCATTTACAAACTGACTGATTTCTGTAATTGTCCAGCCTTTTTTCATTTTAATAGAAAGTTTTCCGGAACAGTTCTTTTTAAGAAAAGCATCGGCTGTATTGGTAATCGCTTTTTTTACATTAGTCTTTCCTATTTTAGCAGACTGCATTGGACAGGTATAAGGAATAACATTAACTTTCATAGATAATTTATAAGTTTTCTTTCCTCGCTGGACCTTTACATATACCTTTGTACTTCCGGTTTTGGAAACATTTAAGGCACTGATCATGATTTCGTCAGAACGTTCACCAGTCCATGCGCCAATCGCATTATAATCGTTGTTCTTTGGGTAAACCTTTGTAATCTTGTCTCCCTTCTTCATGTTGTCAACTCCGATGATACGTGTACCACTGTTTCGGAAAATTGTCACAGACTTAGTAATGGAAGGTTTCTTAGCAGCGGCCTCCGACTTTACCCCCAGAATCATGCATAATGAAAAAAGCATTACAATAGCACAAATCAGGGATGAAATAGAAGATTTGTTGAGTCTTTTCATAAAAAATTTCTTCCTTTAAAAGAATACAAATATAATAAATCCATTATACAATACTTGTCTGAAATTAACAAGAAAAAGAAAAAATAATAACTTTTTATAAAATATTCACAAGATAGTTATCCCCCACATTCCTACTGTAAATTTATCAAAGACAACCAATCGCAAAAGTAAGAGAGGGAAAATATGATATTAGAGCAAGAAAAAATACGGAAAACATTATACAGCCTTGCGAATCTCTCCTCCATGCCACCGCAAATTTATAAGCGGCACCTCTCTTGATAAATTTTCTCAAATACATTATTGACTTCTAATGAACATTAGAGTACACTAACTAAATAAGAACAAATCAAATCAAAGTAAGTTTTAGCAAACATACAAAAGAAAGAGGTTATTATGTTACCATTAACGATGGCAAATCCTGGTGAACCAGTGACAATTAAAAAGATTGGCGGAAAAGCAGAGACGAAAAAGTTTTTAGAGACGTTAGGTTTTGTTGTGGGTGGAGTCGTTACAGTTGTTTCTGAAATTAATGGAAATATGATCGTGAACGTGAAAGACTCAAGAGTTGCTATTGGAAAAGATATGGCAAATAAAATCATGGTTTAAAGCTATGTTTCTATTGATAATTGAAAGGTTAAGAAAGAGATAGAAAGTTTGAATGGATATAATCCTGAGTATTAGTTATAGAGAGTGTTGAGTGTATCGTACATTTTTATATCATATATTTTGGATGGCTAGGGCGTGTTTGAGTTAATCTAAAGCAAGAATATGACAACAATTGAATACTTGTTGAGAATACATAACACTAAGCGAGGATAATTGAGAAAAAATATCATTATTAGATTTTTTGCTTGCAATTCCCCCCTCGGTTGGCTTATTATTGTGTGAAAAGAAAAGTGATTGTACTTTTACATAAGAATATCAATATTATCAGGAGGTCATGGATATGTTAGAATGTTTAACTAAAATTAACTGGAAAAAAGTAGGTTTATTTGCATCAGGTACTTTATTCGGAACAGCAGGTATCAAGGTTTTAGCAAGTGATGATGCTAAGAAAGTTTATACAAACTGTACAGCAGCCGTTTTGAGAGCAAAAGAGACTGTTATGAATACAGTTACAACTGTTCAGGAGAACGCTGAGGATATTTATGAAGGCGCAAAACAGATTAACGAAGAACGTGCAGAAGCTAAGGCAGCAGCGGAGTTTGCAGAAGAAGCTGAAGCAGCAGAAGAAGAGACAACAGAAGAAGTTGAAGCTGAGGCAGAAGCAGCAGAATAGTTTTGATAATTTAATTTGCATTAAAACGTATTGTGATAAGGCTGACTGTCGATGTTAATTTAAAGTCGATATTAAGTTGGATTCAAAAATTTGAATTTGATTTAAAATGGATGTAGCTTTAAAAGTAAAGAAGAGACTGCAGGACAGAGGCGGTCTCTTTTTTTAACAGATAAATAAAGAGGTGTATATTTTGAAGTTTCAGATAAAACACGAGATAAAAGGAAGAATGCGTCTCCATATATTCCAGAAGAAACAGATGTCCTGCGAACAGGCAGACATTTTATTATATTATCTGGAGAATATCGAAGGCGTAGAATCTGCAAAGGTTTACGAGAGAACAGCAGATGCAGTTGTCCGTTATGCTGCAGATAAAGATGGTTTCGTACGACAGAATATTATTAAAGAAGTGCAGAAGTTCGTTTACGATAAGGTAGAAGTTCCGGATGGTCTTATTGAGAATTCTGGAAGAGAGCTGAATCGTGAATTTCAGGAGAAGCTGATTGGACAGATTACTGCACACTATGCAAGAAAGTTTTTATTACCAGCCCCATTTCGTGCGGTGTATACAGGAATAAAATCATTAGGTTATATTTGGAAGGGACTCCAGACACTTGCACAGCGTAAGTTAGAGGTACCCGTTCTTGATGCAACTGCAATCGGTGTTTCTATTCTTCGTGGTAATTACGATACTGCCGGTTCCGTAATGTTTCTTCTTGGAATTGGCGAACTGTTAGAGGATTGGACGCATAAGAAGTCTGTGGGCGATCTTGCAAGAATCATGTCACTTAATGTAGAAAAGGTATGGCTTAAGACCGAGGACGGAGAAGTTCTTGTTCCATATTCCCAGATTAAACAGGGGGACAGCATTGTTGTACACATGGGTAACGTCATTCCATTTGATGGAACTGTATTAGCTGGAGAGGCAATGGTGAACCAGGCATCCCTTACTGGAGAGTCTATGCCGGTTAGAAAGTCAGAGGAGACTTCTGTTTATGCAGGAACTGTTGTAGAAGAAGGTGAAATCACTGTTAAGGTAAAAGCGGTTGGCGGAAGTGGACGTTATGACAAGATTGTTACAATGATTGAAGATTCCCAGAAGTTAAAGTCTGGTCTTGAAGGTAAGGCAGAACATTTAGCTGATAAGCTTGTGCCATACACACTTGCAGGAACAGGACTTGTTTACTTAGCGACAAGAAATGCCACAAAGGCAATTGCTGTTCTTATGGTTGATTTCTCCTGTGCATTAAAACTTGCTATGCCAATTTCTGTATTATCTGCAATTCGTGAAGCAAGCCAGCATAATGTTACTGTCAAAGGCGGCAAGTACATGGAAGCTGTCGCAGAAGCAGATACTATTGTATTTGACAAGACAGGAACACTGACAAAGGCAGAGCCTACTGTTGCGGAAGTTGTTCCATTTGGAGGCAATGATGCAGATGAAATGCTTCGTATGGCAGCCTGTATGGAAGAACATTTTCCACATTCTATGGCAAAAGCAGTCGTAGATGCTGCATTAAAGAAAGAACTTGACCATGAGGAAATGCATTCCAAAGTACAGTATATTGTAGCACACGGTATTTCTACTACGATTGAAGGGAAAACAGCTGTAATCGGAAGTTATCATTTCGTATTTGAAGATGAAAATTGTAAGATTCCAGCAGGAGAAGAAGCGAAATTTGAAGCTCTTCCAGAAGAGTATTCCCACCTTTATCTTGCATTAGAAGGAACACTTGCTGCTGTAATCTGTATCGAAGACCCTCTTCGTGAGGAAGCAGCCGATGTAATCAAAGCTCTGAAAAAGGCAGGTATTTCAAAAGTTGTTATGATGACTGGTGACAGTGAGAGAACTGCCGCAGCCATCGCAAAACGTGTAGGCGTTGATGAATATTATTCTGAAGTACTTCCGGAAGATAAAGCAAACTTTATCACAAAGGAAACAGAAAAAGGAAGAAAGGTCATGATGATTGGTGATGGCATCAATGATTCACCAGCCCTTTCTGCCGCAAGCGTTGGAATCGCTGTAAGTGATGGCGCAGAAATCGCAAAAGAAATCGCAGACATTACGATCAGCGCAGAAAGTTTATATGAAGTCGTAGCATTGAAAAAGATTAGTAATGCATTATTAAAACGAATTCATAAAAATTATCGCTCCATCGTGGGAATTAACTCTGGGTTGATTGTACTTGGAGTTGCAGGAGTATTAGCTCCGGCAACATCAGCATTATGTCATAATGTTTCAACACTGCTTATTAGTTTAAACAGTATGAAAAACCTACTCCCAGAAGAGTAGGGATGATTTGATTTATTAGCGGGACAGACGCACCCCGAAGAGAAAAGATACCCTATATTTATGACTTTAGTCGTGGCGGTTTGAATGTTCGCTTATGGCTCGCATCCAAACCTTGCTCCGAGGCCATAAATATAGGGTATCTTTTTTCTTCGGGGTGCTGACTGTGTATGGACTTGATTAAATTAAATCAGTGGGAGGACGATTTGAGGATGAGACGCATATTTATTTCTATATGGACTGATCTTATCCCAAGTCAGGTTGATACATATTTTTTATAACACTTCAAAAAATAATTCAAAGCCAAAAATGAAACAGAAAATATATCCTATATTTGTGACCTCTTCCTGGGCGTCTGTTTTGAATATTTTTCAAAAAAAGATGCAAAATATCTTCTTATAGAGAAAAGTGTATCAATAAGGGTATTGACTTTATGACGAAAGTTAGTTATTATAAATGCAAGTTAGTAATAACTAACAAACATTAAAACAAGGAGGCACCATGAGACAGGAAGTATTTGAGATTGTACAGAAGATGGACAAAGATAATATCAGAACACAGATGGCCCTGCAGTGTGCGCCGTTGATTACCGGACTTAAGGTGGCGAATCTTTTGATTATCCCATCTAAGAACGAAGAGTATGTTGGACAGATTCTTGATGGAACAGATATTTCTTATATAAGAATGGCAAAGTCAGAATATAAGACAACATTTTTCCTGTACCGGGAGGAACAACTTTCTATGTGGCTTATGAAGCCGGAGAACAGGATGCTTCTCAGAGAGACAGGATACAACGGTAAAGTATTATCAGACATCCTTGAAACAGTTCAGATACGATATGAAGCTTACGTGCAGAAAGGGAAAGTTTTTCCCCATGAAATTGGTGTACTGTTAGGTTATCCTGCAGAAGATGTCAAAGGATTTGTGGTGAATGAGGGGAAAAATTATCTGTATTCTGGTTAATGGAAGGTTTATGGAGACCTGTCGGAAGCAAAGCAACTGTTTTACAAATTTGACCGGGCGAAGGAAGCGTTGATTGAACTGGTATCGCAAGGTATCGGAATAAGAAATGTTATCGAAAGCTGCAGTAGTAATTTACTGCTGAATGGCGCAGCTTAAAGTTCCTTGTAAGACCTTTTCAAAGATGGAAACATCATGGCAAATCAAACTAATATTTTTTTCAGGAGGAAGCAGCAATGAGCAAAATTAGCGTGGTGTACTGGTCTCAGACAGGAAACACAGAAGCTATGGCGGAAGCTGTCGGAGCCGGAATCGCAAAAGCCGGTAAAGAAGCAGACGTAGTAGAAGTCTCAAGCGCATCTATGGAAGACTTAAAAGCAGCAAAAGTATTTGCGCTTGGATGTCCTGCGATGGGCGCAGAAGTACTTGAAGAGATGGAGATGGAACCATTTGTGGAAGAAGTAGAAGGCTTCGCACAGGGAAAAACCATCGCACTTTTCGGTTCCTATGGCTGGGGAGATGGCCAGTGGATGAGAGACTGGGAAGAAAGAATGACAGCAGCAGGCGCAACGGTATTAAACGGTGAAGGCCTCATCTGCCAGGAAACTCCAGATGATGATGCAATCAAACAGTGCGAAGAACTGGGCGAACAGCTGGCTCAGAACGCATAAGAGCGCAGAATCATTCAAAGAAAAACTCGTAGTAACTCATAGTAAAAAATAGTAACAAGCAATTATAGTAATCGCATAGTAACGCATATAAAAAACTCATAATAACGCAGTAAAGTAATTTATATTAAAAAGTAACGTATATCAATAAGTAATTACACATTTAAAAAATACCTCTAATTTAATGAAATACCCTTTCTAAAATTTATTTTTAGTCGAAAAGACAAGAAAGAAGAAATCCTTTCATTCCTTTCCGTAAATCGCAGCGGAAAGCAAGGAAAGTGATTTCTTCTTTTTTTGTGAGGGGGGACAGACGAAACCAGCCGATAGATGAGAAGTGGGCTTGTTTCTCTCTTCGGGTTCGTCTGTTTCTACTTTTTGCGCAAGGCTTTCCGATAAATGCCGTAAGCCACAAATGCCGTAACTGTTTCTGTTATCCAGAAAGAGTGCCATACTCCATTTGCGCCGATGAATCGGCTGAGTACGAACGCTAATGGTACGATGATTACGAGGTAACGAAGCAGGGAGACAACAAGTGATTCGTTTCCCTTTCCGAGTGCTTCTAAAGCTCCACTTGATACGACGGAGACAGAAGAAACGATGAAGCCACAGGAAATAATGCGGAGTGCGGATGCACCGGCAGCGATAGTTGTTTCCTGAGTAGTAAACATTTTCATAAAGGTTTCTGGTGTAAATATAAAAAGTAAGGTGCCGGCTGCCATGATGCCGATAGCAATTGTGAGGGCAAGACGGTAGATGTTGTTTACTCGTTTGTATTCTTTTGCACCGTAATTGTAACCCATGAGCGGACGCATTCCCTGAATCATTCCGTTGACGGATAAATATAAGAAAGTCTGCAATTTATAATAGATTCCAAGAATGATAACACCAGTTTCGGAAATTGATGCAAGGATTCCATTTAATGCGGAAATAAGCAGAGAAGGAAGAGCCATATTTAATGCACCGGGAATACCAACACCGTAAAGGCGTATGCAGACATTTTTTTCAGGGCGAAGCAGGTGTTTGCGTATTGTTACGGGTGGCTTTTTAAATATATAAAACAAAATGTAAATAAGTAAGGTAGAACACTGGCCGATGCCAGTTGCGATGGCGGCTCCTTCGATTCCAAGTCGTGGAAACGGTCCAATTCCAAAAATGAGAACCGGGTCAAGGATAATATTTAAAATGCATCCTAATAGCATGCTGAGCATACTGACAACCATCATACCCATTGCCTGAAAGTATTTTTCAAAAAAGATTTCTACATTAATGATTACAGCAAAGAGGAGAACGATATTAGAATAACGTAATCCCAAAGAGAGGGTGTCCTGATTGTTCGTAAACAGTTTTAAGAACGAAGGCATAATGAGGATGCCGGTTATACTTAAAATAATTCCATGTACAATAGAGAGAAACATTCCCTGCGAGGCAGCTTTATCTGCCTGTTCTCGCTGATTTGCTCCGAGACAGAAAGCAATCATAACATTGATGCCGATACCGAAACCTACGGCAACGGAGTTAACAACATTCTGAATTGGAAATACGAGAGAAAGCGCAGTCATAGCATCTTCGCTGATCTTGGCAACGAAAATACTGTCAATAATGTTGTAAAGTGAATTTACCAGCATGGATAAAATCATTGGTGCCGCCATAGAAAGCAGAAGCGGAAGAATTGGTTTTTCTTTCATATAAGTCTGTTCCATAAAATATCTTTTCCTTTCTGTATTATTTATTATTAATGTTTTACAGGGTACACATTGATGCTGTTAGATTTGTGAATTTTATTTACCAGGTTGATTTTGCTACTATAAGTGAGCAAATACAGAAAAATGCACAAAAATAGGTGCTTCTTGTTTGTAGTCTAAACACATTCAGACCAAGCAAGTAAAGTATGTTTTTATAATGCGGACATAGTTGTGCAATATTTTAAATTTACTCATTTATAGTTTGCTATATAGATTTTCTGTACAAATGCTGGTAAATATTTTTTATGACAAAAACTGAGCCTGTATATTCTGTAAAAAGGAGTAGTTTATCGCGATAAAAAAGGCTACAGGATTCTGCACTGTTTAAATCAGAAACAGAAAAACCTATAGCCTCGTTTAGACGATATATTATTTTGGTCACGTTATTATAAAGGATTTGAAAAGGAAATGTCAAGCACTCTTTTTTAGAAAATTAAATGCAAGAAAGACTCCGAGAGTGCATTGAACTCACAGGAAGGTAAAAAGTGTGGTTCCGGATAGATAAATAATTACATAAATATAAAAAAGATTAAATTTATATTACAAATGATGTATTGTAATTAACAGGAAGAAAGGCCTATGTTATAATAAATAACAAAGACAATGTTTGATATGGAGAAGCTTCGTACATTGAATAAAGGCTGACCTACACCTGTTTTATTTTCTGTGAGGACTTCTGTTGCGATCTTGCATTGAATAAAGGCTGATTTTTACGCCGAAAGAGAGAAAGAGGAGGAGTTTATGAAAAAAATTCATGCATTAGTTATGTCTCTTATCATGCTTTTTATTATGCTGGCACCAGCACAGAATGTGGAAGCAGCAGGAAAAAGCCTGAAAGTTTCTGAGAAAGCATTTTTCAAAGAGATGAAAGAATTTGACTACAAAGGAATGAATCGCTATGTGAAGGACTGGGGAGAAGGTGGGCAGTTTGTGTCGGCATTTTACATGGTTCCGAGTGGTAAAAAGTATTTTGCCAGATGTGCCAGCAAGATGAGTTACCGTATCATTTCCACAAAGAAAAAGGGCAATAAGGCAGATGTGAAAGTGAAGTTCCGCTATGTGAATTGCGAGGATTTTACATTTAATTTCTGTATGAATGCATTTTATTATATGGCAGATGGAAAGCTTGATAATTTATCTTCCATGTCAGAAAAGCGGGTTATAAAGCTGGTAAATGAAATTATTGACAAATCGCAGAAAGACACAAAGTTTAATCGTTTTAAGACTAAAACAGTTACAATTCGTTTTGTGAAAGCAAAGAATTGCTGGAAGGTTCAGAAAGTTTCTGATAAGTTAGCTGATGTTATGATGGCGAACTTTGCATCAAATCTTCAGAATTTGGCAACATTTTCTATTTCGTCAGCTTGTGGAGAAAAGAGCGCATATGTTATACCTGAGACGTCAGAGTATGGGACAGTACAGAAAAAAGTACTGGTTAAAGTATTGAAAAATATTTATGGAAGAAAGCCAGAGTTGTCTGCATAAAGCTCATTTATACATTTGCTGAAAATCTTTATGAAGTTTATTGCATTAAAAATAGTGCTTGCTATTTCTTAATTCCTAGTATATTATTAGGAATTAGGAGGTGGCGAATTATGATGGTTTCGTCCAAAGGCCGTTACGCACTTCGTGTAATGATCTATTTAGCACAGAATGACAGAGAAGAATTAATTCCGTTAAAAGAAATTGCGGAGAATCAAAATATATCCATGAAGTATTTAGAGATGATCGTGAGCCTGCTTCACAAAGGCAATATGCTTATAAGTGGACGCGGGAAAAAAGGAGGATATCGTCTGGCGCGAAAGCCGTCTGAGTACACAATCGGTTCTATTTTAAAGCTGACAGAAAAAACATTGGCTCCTGTCAATTGCTTAGAGGGTGGGAAAGTAACCTGCGAAAAGGCAGGATATTGTATTACTCTTCCGATGTGGCAGAAATTGGATGGGATTATTGATGATTATTTAGAGACAGTGACGCTTGAGGATTTGCTGGAGGGTCGGGTTTAACCTGGTTCTCCAGTATTTTTATGAGGTTGTTTTTTATGTAAAAATTATGATGGCGTATGGATATAAAAGTAATATAAGAGAGACAGAAAGTATTTTAAGAAGTATTTTTTCGGAAATTATGTACATGATAAAAAACAAGAATAGCGGTATCTTTTTAATAAAATCCTATTGACAAGATAGGATTTTCAAGATATAATTCCTATACACTAGATAGGATTTAGAAAGAAGAGGGTGAATTTATGTATATTTATGCAGATAATGCGGGAACTACAAAGATGAGTCCTGTTGCGATAGATGCGATGACAAAGTGCATGAATGAGGTATTTGGAAACCCATCCAGCCTGCATTCTACCGGACAGCGTGCTGCAGAAGTGCTTCAGAAAGCAAGAGAAGATGTTGCAGAAGCATTAGGTGCAGATTTTAATGAGATTTACTTTACTTCCGGCGGAAGCGAAGCAGACAACCAGGCTATTCGTTCTGCTGCTCTTTTTGGAGCAAAGAAGGGTAAGAAACACCTCATTTCCACAAAGATTGAACATCATGCCGTTCTCCATACTCTTAAGAAGTTAGAGCGAGAAGGCTTTGAAGTAACATTACTTGATGTTGGAGCAGACGGAATTGTTGATCCTGCTGACGTAGAGAAGGCAATTCGTGAAGATACAGCATTAGTTACTATTATGTATGCGAACAATGAGATTGGTACATTACAGCCAATAGATGAGATTGCAAAGATTTGTAAAGAAAAGAAAGTAACATTCCACACAGATGCAGTACAGGCAGTTGGACATGTTCCAGTGAACGTACACGCACAGAACATTGATATGTTATCTTTATCCGGACATAAGTTCCACGGACCAAAGGGAATCGGTGTCCTTTACGTTAGAAAGGGTGTTCCACTGTTTAACTTGATTGAAGGTGGCGCACAGGAAAGAGGAAGAAGAGCTGGTACAGAGAATATTCCTGCCATTGTTGGTATGGCAGCAGCATTAAAAGAAGCTGTAGCAAACTTAGATGAGAACATGGCAAAGATTTCTGCTATGAGAGACCGCTTGATTGAAGGCCTTTCACAGGTTGAACATTCCCGTCTGAACGGTGATGCTAAGAAGAGACTTCCAGGTAACGTAAACTTCTGTTTCGAAGGAATCGAGGGAGAATCCCTTTTACTTTTACTTGATGAAAAGGGAATCGAGGCTTCTTCAGGAAGTGCCTGCACATCAGGTTCTCTTGACCCTAGCCATGTATTATTAGCAATCGGACTTCCTCACGAAGTTGCACACGGATCACTCCGTCTTACATTATGTGAAGAGAATACACCAGAACAGATTGAATATATCATTAAAAAAGTTCCGGAAATCGTTTCTTATTTAAGAAACATTTCACCAGTTTGGGAAGAACTTGAGAAGGGAGAAAAGAAACATGTTATATAGTGAAAAAGTAATGGATCATTTCCGTAACCCAAGAAACTTAGGGAAAATGGACGATGCAGACGGTATCGGAGAAGTAGGTAATGCAAAATGTGGTGACATCATGAAGATGTACATCAAAGTAAAAGACGGTATCATTGAAGATGTAAAGTTTAATACATTTGGATGCGGTTCCGCAATCGCCAGCAGCTCTATGGCAACAGAGATGATTAAAGGTAAATCTATTGATGATGCCTTAGAATTATCTAATAAAGCTGTAGTTGAGGCCCTTGACGGACTGCCAACACACAAGATTCACTGTTCCGTATTAGCAGAAGAAGCTGTAAAGGCTGCTGTAAAAGACTACTACGATAAGAATGGAATCGAGTACGATAAAGAAAAATTTGCACCAGACGATTGCCCAACATGTGGGGAATAGTTGATTTGGTGGTTGATGAACCATTTGACAGACAGTTGATAGGCGGCTTATTAGATAATTAACAGACGAAAATGAAAAAGGCTTATCATCGTATTTGTGACTTTAGTCGCGGCGGTTTGAATGCTCGCTTATGCGCTCGTATCCAAACCTTGCTCCGAGGCCACAAATATGATGATAAGTCTTTTTTATTTTCTGACTGTGGATGGTTCCGATAAGTACGTTCCTAACCTACTTTTGTAAGAAGCAGTTAAAATCACTTTAAAAACAAATCAAGGAGGGAGATTTGGGAGCGAGCATTCAAAGCGCCGCGACGAAAGTCATATATTTGAACTATCCAGCTCCTGGTTTTTGTCTCCTTCAACCAAAAACGAAATAAATCCCACAAGCAAGGGAATTCTCCCATAAAACCAATTGACAGATTGCAGAAGTCTTTGTATAATAGCAGTGTGTTAACCTACTTTATTCTTAGAGTGAAAAACGGAGGAGAAGATAATGAAGTTTTTTATTGATACTGCGAATGTAGAGGATATCAAGAAAGCGAATGACATGGGGGTTATTTGCGGGGTTACAACAAATCCATCTCTGATTGCCAAGGAGGGAAGAGATTTTAATGAAGTCATCAAAGAAATCGCTTCTATCGTAGATGGCCCGATCAGTGG
>ENA-ORIC01001268-ORIC01001268.1-human-gut-metagenome-genome-assembly--contig:-NODE-1268-length-25168-cov-3.338647_pt1 | contig 25168 bp, 22 predicted proteins | sample MGYA00243023_ERZ508732 | MGnify/ENA primary metagenome ERZ508732 (study PRJEB26277, sample SAMN04329767) | human gut metagenome | biome: human-associated habitat | host: Homo sapiens | place: USA...
CTAGCAAAGCCCCTTAAGGGGCCACGAATGGGTCTGCCAACTGCATTCCTGTCTCGTGGCAGGCCCCTCAAGGGGCCCTTTTATTTACGCCTTAGTTTCCTTGCTACCCGTAAACGGGTCCACGAACTCCTTAAGGCTCAACTGATCGGCAATCTGGTCCTGTTGCAGTTGATTTTTAATGTACTCTTGGATTTTCTTTTTGTTCTTTCCTACCGTATAAAACAAAAAGGGGCTGTTGCACAAGCCCCAACAAAAAGGCCAGAGTTATTGAGCCAAAAGGCTTTACAACTCTGGTCTTTTGCTTTAACGTTAACAGTGCTAATGGTAGAAAAGCGATTTCCGTCTGCTGGGCATTGATCGCACCGGGGTGAAGGATGTGCTGGACGCTCCATGCGCGCAGAGGTCTGGCATTATTCTGGCCGTTTTTACATCTTCTGGATGACGGCACCAAGCCAGCGGCACATGGTATCTCCCGCCTGATTGGCAATTTCCAGCACGCGGGCATGGCTGTGCTTCACAGTCTGGATGCCGGTGGCCATATTGGTGATGCAGCTGACCGCAAGCACCTTCATTCCCATATAATTGCAGACCATCGTTTCCGGTACGGTACTCATGCCCACGGCATCTGCGCCCATGCCTGCAAAGGCGCGGATCTCCGCAGCGGTCTCGTAGCAGGGCCCCATGAATCCCAGATAGGTACCCTCCTTGTAGTCGATGCCCATTTCCTCAGCGGTGTGCTTGGCAAGCTCCTGCAGTTCCAGATTGTAGGGCTCGGTCATGTCCGGAAACCGGGGGCCGAACCGTTCATCGTTGGGGCCGATGAGGGGATTCGTGCCCATCATGTTGATGAAGTCGGTGATGAGCATCAGGGTGCCGGGAGCAAAGTCCCGGTTGATGCCGCCGCAGGCATTGGTCAGCACCACCTGCTCCACGCCCAGCAGCTTGAGGACATAGAAGGGATAGCAGACCTCCTTCATGCTGTAGCCCTCATAAAAGTGGAAGCGGCCTTCCAAGGCATAGACTTCTTTTTCGCCCAGTCTGCCTGCCAGCAAAGCGCCTTTGTGCCCTGCCACTGTGGATACCGGGAAGTTGGGGATGTCCTTGTAGGGCAGCTCCTCTGTGTCGGTAAAGTCTGCGGTCAGATTTCCCAGCCCGGACCCCAGCACCACCGCCACCTTTGGGCGTTTGGTGGTGTGTGCCTTGATGTACTCTGCACTTTCCAGTGCTTTTTCATAAAGATGTTCCATAGTGTATTCTCCTTTTTTATGTGAGATCGTTAAACAAGGTGGACCAGAAGCATATTTCGATGCATCGGTTCCGCACCGCTATGTCAATGCGGAGCAGGAAACTGCAAAAATGACGCTGCTGATCCAATATTTATAAAAGAGCTCGATTGTAACAGGAGTATGAAAATCGATTATCTGCTGCCGGAGGATAGCTTATAAAAATCGCGCAGTATCAGCAAAAGCAGGGGGCTGTTGCAAAATAGCCCCAACGAAAAAAGAGATAGACTTTCCCGAAGGGGTTGCCTATCTCATTCTTTGTTGTAAGCTGAGGTTGTGAAAAAACAGATACAACAAGAACAGTATACAGGAACGGGGGGCATATATCAACAGCCGACTCTGCCAATAAGCGAAAATATTTTAATCCACGGTCTGCATGGCTTCGCTCGGGGGATAGAGCCCATTTAAAAATCTGCGGAAAATATAAAAAGCAAGTGCATCCCCTCTCCATCAAAAATTTTGGTTTTCGAGAAAAAGTGTTGCACTTGCTTTTCTTTATGTGAGATCTCGGTTTAAATTATCGCGTAATATCGTCAACCCAAAGAGTGCTGTATTTTGCAGCAGCCCCTTTGATTTTATGACCGCGATTTTCCAAAGCAGCGCCTGTCAATGCGGCATCGCAGCGCTATGCCGTGTGCGGTCACGCCCAGTTTTTCCGCCCATAGCGGGTGGTCAGCAGGCAGATCTCCTTTTGAAGCTTCTTGGTCAGCTGGGTCTTTTTCAGCCGCCAGCGCCAGTTCTGGCCCACGGTGGAGGGCTGATTGATGCGGGCAGAATTGTCCAGCCCCAGCCAGTCCTGCATGGGAACGATGCAGGTCGCCGCTGCGCTGCGCAGGATCAGTGCGATCATGCTTTTATAGAGCTGCTCTTCCGGGGTGGCGTAGTCGTACAGGTAGTCCCGCACCATGGCACGCTCGGCATCGGTGATGGTCTGGTACCACGACACCAGCGTCTCGTTGTCGTGGGTGCCGGTATAGGCCACACTGTTCACAGGGTAGTTGTGGGGCAGGTAGTCGCTGGCGCTGCCGGTGTCCCGGGAGTCAAAGGCAAATTCCAGCACCTTCATGCCGGGGAAGACCGGTGGGCGAAAATCCATCCGGGGGAACACCCGCCACCGCCGTGGGCAGATTTTCCTGATCCAGCTGGAACAGCCCCGGGTTTGCCCATGCATCTGCCGAGTCCAGCGCCACATAGATGGGGATATCGCCGATGATCCGGATGCCTTTGCTGTTGGCGTAGGCTTTCAGCCTGCGCCACTGCTCGTCGAACTTGAACTGGAGATACTTGTGGTACTCCACCTCAAAATACAGCTCCCGGCGGTAGTAGTCCATGGCAGGCTGCCAGCGCAGACGGATATCCTCGGCCCACTCGATCCACGGCTTGCCCTCAAAGCGGTCCTTCACCGCCATGAACAGGGCAAAATCATCCAGCCACCACTTGTTCTGTTCACAGAAGGCCGCAAACTCCGCATTGTGGCCGATGTCGCTGCGGGAGTAGGCCAGCCGGAGCAGGCGGCCCCGCTCCTTGTAGAGCTGGTTGTAGTCGATATCGTCCGCCTTGCGGCCGAACTTTGCCTTTTTGCACTCTTTTGCCGTGAGCACACCCTCTTTGACCAGCTCATCCAGACTGATGAAATAGGGGTTGCCAGCAAAGGCGGAAAAGCTCTGATAGGGGCTGTCGCCGTAGCTGGTCACACCCAGCGGCAGGATCTGCCAGTAGGTCTGCCCGGCTTCCTTGAGCCAGTCCACAAAGTCGTATGCTTCCTGCGAAAAGCAGCCGATGCCGTAAGGGGACGGCAGACTGCTGATGGGCAGCAAAATGCCTGCACTTCTCTGCATCTTCGTTTACCTTCCTTTATAACTCGATCAAAATACCTGCATGGTCCGATACCTGCGGCTCCTGCAAGCCGTTGAACACGACCCGGCTGCTTTTTACAGGCACCGCTTTGGAGCACCAGATCTGGTCGATGCGCTTTTTTGCCGCCGCGTCCGGGGCATCCCGCCAGCCATCAATGGCCTGCACAACGGTGTAGCCATCATCCCGCTGCTGCGCCAGACGATAGGTGTCCTGCCAGCCGCTGCGGAGGATGAGGTCGTAGCCCTCGCCCCGCACGTCGGCTTCACTGTTGAAGTCGCCCAGCAGAAAGGCGGTCTGTTTTGCGCCCGCTGCCTGCGACAGCGTTTCCCACTGGGCAGCGAACGGCTCCTCTTCGTCCTTCCACCAGCCCATGTGCACCGTATAATACCAGACGTCTCCTGCACAGACGCCCAGTGTGCGGCGGGTCTTCCAGTTGCTGTAATCATTTGTTTTGCTCAGCAGCAGGTTTTCGGCGGCGGTGATGGGCGCACGGCTGAACACCGCCGCGCCCTCATCGTAAATATCGTAGCCGACCTTTGCCGGGAGCCAGCTCCAGTAGTAGTGCACGCCCCGCTGTTCCAGCATCCGGGCCACCGCTGCGGCGTGGTTGTCCGCTTTCAGCGGCACCCTATTGCCAGGGCAGGGATAGTACCCTGCCGGAGCGTCCCCCAGCAGCGGAGCGGCGGCGGTCTGGTTCACCTCCTGCAGGGCGAACACCTCCGGCTGCTCCGCTGCGATGAAGTTTACAAAGATCTCCCGCTTGGCCTCATAGTCCGGCTCGATGAGGCTGTGGGTATTCAAAGTCAGCAGTTTCATAGTTTTTTACAGAATATCGTTGATATCAGATTTCAGAACGTCTGCCTTGGGGCCGTACACAGCCTGAATGCCGTCGCCCTTCACCAGCAGGCTCAGGGCACCCTCAGCCTTCCATGCGGCAAGGTCGGCCACCTTGGCGGGGTCCTTCACGGTAACGCGCAGACGGGTCATACAGGCATCCACCAGCACGATGTTCTCCCGGCCGCCCAGCAGGGCGATGATGCGCTCGGCCTGACCGTTGTCGGCCTTTTTGTCGGCCTTTTTGTCGGCCTTCTTCTCGGTCTTTGCGTCGGCAGCGGAATCGTCCGCGTTGTCATCGGTGTAGTTGCCCAGACGGCCCGGCGTTGCCAGATTGAGCTTGCCGATCATGAAGTAAGCCACAACGTAGCCGATGGCAAAGAATGCGATCACGCAGATCACAAAGTTGATGATATCGCCGCCCAGACCGGCCTGCAGGGACATGGGGATGCGGGTGATGAATTCCAGATTGCCGAAGGAGTGCAGGCGCAGATGGATGATGCCTGCCATGGCGAAAGCACAGCCCTGCAGCAGTGCGTACACGATGTACAGCGGCATGGCGCAGAACATGAACATGAATTCCAGCGGCTCGGTGACGCCGGTCAGGAACACGGCCAGTGCGGTGGAGATGAACATGGACTTATAGTTTGCGCGCTTGTCGGCGTCCACACGGCGGTACATGGCCAGTGCGATGCCCAGCAGCAGACCGGTAGCGCCGATCATCTGGCCTACCTTGAAGCGGGCGGGGGTAACGGTAGCCAGCAGGTTGTTGTAAGCAGCCATGTCACCGGCCTTCTTGAAGTTGATGAGGTCGTTGGCCCATGCCAGCCACAGCGGGTCCTGACCAAACACCTGACTGCCTGCGTTGACGCCGGTGGCGATGGTGTAGGTGCCGCCGAAGGAGGTGTAGTTCATGGGGATGGTCAGCATGTGATGCAGACCAAAGGGCAGCAGCAGACGCTCCAGCGTACCATAGATGAACGGAGCCAGAATGGGAGAGGTCTCGGAAGAGTTGGCGATCCAGATGCCGAAGTTGTTGATGCCGGTCTGGACGACAGGCCAGAACAGCGACAGCACGATGGAAATGACCACCGAGTAGGCAATGACCACCATGGGCACGAAGCGCTTGCCGTTGAAGAAAGCCAGCGCATCCGGCAGCTTGCGGAAGTTGTAGTATTTATTGTAAGCCACGCCGCCCACAAAACCGGCGATGATACCCACGAACACGCCCATGTTCAGCGCCGGTGCGCCCAGCACGGAGGTGAAGTAGCCGTTGACGGCGATCTCCTGCCCGAACAGGGTGTGGGTCACGGCGTTGGGGTCTGCCAGCATGGCACTGGTGACGCCGAAGATATTGCCGGTGATGACGTTGATGAGGGCAAACGCCAGCACGGCGGCAAAGGCACCGCCCGCACGCTCCTTTGCCCAGCTGCCGCCAATGGCAACGGCGAACAGGATGTGCAGGTTATTGATGACCGCCCAGCCGATATTCTCCATCGTGTCCTTCAACAACTCGCTGTTCTCCCGCATCACCAGCCCGCAGCTGACCACCGTGGACGTGAACCCCTACCAGCTGGGCATGGAGGCCGCCAGCCAGACCATCAACCACATTGAGAACCCGAACCTTCTGGCCACAAAGATCATCGTGCCGCATAAGCTCATCCCCCGGGAGAGCTGCTGCCCGCCGGAGGAGCGGCACTAAGTAAGCGCTTTTTTCAGCAATACAGTGTCCGCTTCCGGGAGCTGCCGCGCAGCGCCCGATATACTGCCCCCAGAGTAGACAGCGTAAAAAACGCTGCATCCTCCGGGGGTATTTTTATGCCAAAAAGGCACAAAGAACGCCCGCCCACCTGTGGAAAACCACGGTGGGCGGGCATGTGGGTTTGTTCCTTATTGGCAAAAAGCAGCTATGGATAGAACAATTCATCAAACGCGCTTGAAAAAATGGCGCGCCTGTTTTACTATATAAGTCAGGACACTTTTTTCAGTTTCAGGCTGCGGCAGCGTTTCTCGAAAGCGCTCAAGACCTTCTTCCGTGCCCTGTGACGTGCCAAGAGGATCGCCTTCCGCGGATCCGCCGCGTTTTTCAGCATACGGACCACGCCGCGCTCCTCTGCATCACTCACGTTAATTCCATAAATCGCCTTCGCCTCGCAAACAAGCTCCTCTACAAAAGCTTCCACACTCTGTGCACTGTTGTGCACAGCCATCAATTCACCAAAGCTGTTGTCCAAAAACAACAGTCCGCAAAGCTTTTCTGCCGGGCTAAAATTCACGTTCTGCAGCACAAATTCGATCATCTCGCAGCCGACAGGGCCCGCTTCCATTTCACCAGAAAGCAGCTCCAGCGTCTGATCGTCAATTGCCGTCACGATCTTTTCTACATCAGCGTCTTTCGTTTTGCGCGTTCCATGCCTAGTCAGATCAACGAGGTAGTTTGCCAGGCAGCGCCACAGCCACTTGGAATGCCCCGCGTCACGGCATTTCAAAAGGCCATCGATCTTGCTATCCTTCTCCATGTACTCAAGGACGAAGCCCACTGCCACATCGTCAGCCTCCAGCCCCGATGCCTTGAGCATGTCTTTGGACTTCTTCGTTTTGAGCGCAGCATCGCGCACAAAATTATAGATCGCTTCGATGGCCTCCTGATAGTATTCCGTCTGGCGCAGCTGTTCTGCCGTGCGGATACCGTTTGCTGTGATCTTGTTAAAACAGTTGACGAGGGCGATCTCAGACAAAGTTTTTTCGTTATGATATGTAGCCATGGTGTTCCTCCTTAGCACTCAATGTGTGTTCGACCATGGCCACAGAATACCATTTTTGCCTTTTTTCAAAAATTAAAAATATCGTTGATTCGAAATTAATTTTAAGGCAATTCCCATTTAATCAGAAATCACATCAAAAATTAATCGATACCGCCTAAAAATTAATAGTTGTTACAAAATTATGAAGAAAGGAGGATTCCATGAACTCGAATGTCCAGATAAAGGTCCTTCAGATAAGACTTAAGAATGGCGCCTATATCGATGCTGAAAATGGCAGTGCTTATGATTGCAGCGGCCAAATGATAGCTCATCTTGCAACAAAGTCCTTGGAGGTTCTGCACTGCATTGCGAAGCACTCCATTTCCCCTGCCAAAGGTATTCTGGCCGCCGGCATCGCAACCACCGAGATTTTGAATACCGTCTGGTCAGAAAGCGGTGACAAAAACCGTGTCGCCCAAGAGGTTCGTAACATCCGCACTTGTCTTGGTTCGATATATCCGGAAATACCATCTAAACAGATTCTTTCAGCCGAACAAGGGGACAGGCGCAGCGAATTTAAATATATTTTTTCTTCCGAATACTGCCTGATCGTTACAGAGACTTATCTTCCGATCTCTGTAACGTTGGCAGAACTTTTTACCGCTCTTACCGGCGATTACGCAGACTTTGAAAACAACGGCGATGGCTTCGGGTGGATATCAGACTGCTTCAAGTCGGTATTTTTCAAAGACGACGCTGACTGTACATCGTTGGCTAAAAAAGTGTTGTTCCTCACAGGGGACTGTTTTCGAGAAAAAGAGCAGCAGACACCGAATTGCTGTGAGTCGCTTGCGCGACTTTTCTGTTATGACGAAGCCGACGATATCATAACGGAAAAATATTTATCGTTCTGTCTGAGTTCCGAAAAAGCAGACACAGAAAAAGCAGATCATAATCGAATGATCAAAGCATGGGAAAATTTTGAACACGCTCTTATTGAGAATGTTCAGCATTCTTACCAAGCAAGCCACTGGAAACTCGGAGGAGCTAAGCGAATTCCCTTTACAATGGCAGATGTGGATATGGTGGGCAATCCTTTTGCAGGAGAAGCGAAGGATGATTGGTGCAATGCTTTAAAAATGACTCTTGCCGCGTACATTCCGCAAAAATTTGGTGAATATTTGAAAAGTTTAAAGCTCGAAACCAATCTCTCGCGTGCAGAGCAAAAGCGCGGCCCCGATATTCTTTACTCCTATATTGTGGCAATGGTTCTTTTCTGCCTGAACAACGCGACAGCAAAATCAACAGACAAGAAAGATTTTTTTGAAAAAAGGGAACGCTATTGGACGGCTTTGGAGACAAGCGTTCTGGAAAAGCTTCCACCTGAGGACTCTCTGGGCGCTATTCTGGATGAGTACAAAAAAGACAAAGAAAATCTATCAAAGGACGACCTCTGTCGCTTGGTTTCCATAATCTTTAGTGATATCATTAAAGGATATAGTCAGTCGGAATTGGAACCGATTTTGAAGAATTTCTACGATGAGCTCAAATCTCTCGGTCAGAAAAACGTGGAGAGCGAAATAGAGAGCCAGCGAAACAGCCTTTCGCAGACACTAAAAAAGTAATAAAAAGGAGTTTTTATGCTGAATCTCGATAATCCTAATTTTGAAAAACCGTCTGCGATCCTGCGTGAAAATTCGCGGTTTCTTGTGGAGCAGAACCGCTTCACCGGCCCCAAAAGCTACGATGGCTTTGTGAGCGGCCCGCCGCTGGCCTATGACCGGGAACACGGTGCCGTTGCCGTGGACAGCTCTGATAACCACACCCTGGTCTACGGTGCGACCGGCAGTAAAAAAACGCGATGTATCGTCATGCCCACCATCCGAATGCTGGGCTTTGCAGGGGAAAGTATGATCATCAACGACCCAAAAGGCGAACTATATCGTACCATGGCTCGTTTTTTGGAAGATCAGGATTACAACATCATCACGGTAAACTTCCGAGATGCCTCTGTGGGCGACTGCTGGAATTTCCTAGAGATCCCATATCGTTTTTACAAAGAGGGAAACCTCGACAAGGCCGGCGAATTCATCGAGGATGTTGCCCGTACCATAACCGCCAACACCGGAACAGATGATCCTTTTTGGAGCAGCTCTGCAGCATCCTGTCTGTACGGCCTGATCCTGTGTCTGTTCCGCTACTGCAAGGAATACGATAAGCCGGACGAGGCCGTGAACATCGGAAACCTACTCACGCTACGCCGCGAAATCTTCGCCCAAAAGGCCCGGTTTTCTTCTGCCCACAATCCCATTTGGGAGTGGGCCAAGAAAGACGAGCTCATCGCTGCCAGCATGACCGGCACGGTAGAAACCGCCTCCGATACACAGAAAGGGATACTATCCGTATTAGATCTCGGCTTGAAAATGTTCATCATTTCTCCTTCGCTAGTGGACATGCTGAGTCACACTACCTTCTCTTTTGACCGTATTGCGCAGGAAAAGACCGCCGTCTTTCTCCTTACGCCTGACGAAAAAACCACCTACCATCGTCTTGTGTCTCTTTATATTTCACAGTCGTATCAACAGCTTGTACAATTTGCGGACCGCAGCGGCGGTAAGCTGCCCGGACGGGTCAATTATGTTTTGGATGAGTTCAGCTCTCTGCCTTCCATCGGCGGATGCGATTTTGTTCAGTATCTTGCTGCGGGCAGGTCCCGCAATCTGCGTTTTATCCTTTGTCTCCAGAGCAAAAATCAGCTGGTGCACACTTACAAGGAAAATGCGCAGACCATCACGGCCAACTGCACCAACTGGATCTACCTGTTCTCGCGTGAACTGGAACTGCTGAAAGACATCTCTGCGCTCTGCGGCGAAAAGAAAGACCACACTCCCAACCTGTCCGTTTATGATCTCCAGCAGCTGGACAAAGAAAAGAATCAGGTGCTTCTTCTCTCGGCCCGCTGCAAGCCCGCCATCGTAAACCTTCTGGATATTTCGGGCTATGCCCCCGCCTATCCGGTGCTTCCCATCAAAACGCCGACAAGAGGTGTTCGTGTTTCTCTGGATTTCAATGAGATCAAAAAAGAAGAACTAAGGTCAGACCGGTTCTCGGGTTCCAACGATCCTTTATTTGACCCGTTCTCCCCGGATTCCGATACACCCGAACCTGACACAAAGTCTGCCAGCTCCGATAAACTTGATCTGGGCGCAATGCTGGCAGACATCGATCGGAAAATTGCGGAGATCGATGCACAGGAAAAAGCCAAAAAAACCGATCCATCTGACAACGAAAGCGAGGTATAAACCATGGCATACGAGACAGAATACACCGACTTTGATCCTCAGGAGGATTCTTCGGCCTGTCTGACCCTCGGCCTTGCGACCGATATCGTGGAGAGCCGTTATCTGCGGGACTTTTCCACGGCAGAGCCCGAGGAAAAGCAGCAGATCCTGAAAGACCTCACGACTTTTTTGGAGCAGCTTCTGCGTCAGCCCCAGATCAGCGGCAGTGCGGATGCGTGGCATAATCTATGCGTCGTTCTGGCACAGTGCGATCTCTATAACTTAGCCTGCATTACGCTGGAGCGCGGACTGGACTTTTATCCCAAGAGCGTCGATCTTCTGGCCGACTATCTGCAATACGGCATGGAGTGCGGTCAGGGAGAACGCTGCAAAGCCGTTTGCAAGACGCTGGTGAAAATTCCCAAGTTCTTCTGGACATGGAGAGGCTATCGCTTCTTGATCGGGTACGAGACACAGCTATCCCTTTCCGGAAGCGAAAAAGAGCTGGAAAAATACAAAGCCGAGATCGATCAGCTGCTGAAGCTGTACCGCCAGCAGTTCCCGGATGACGAGGGCAGTTACGACTGCGAAGCCGATGTCTGCCGGGATTTCAATGACCACCGGCGGGAAGAAGCCGTCCTGCGGGAAGCACTGGAAACGTTGAAGGTCGCACCCAAATGCGCCATGCAGCTGGCCGTGATGCTCTTTGAGCGCGGTGAATATCAGGAGGCACTGCGCCACGCACAGCGCGCATTGAGGGACTCCATCCAGACCCAGATGGGCGTCAACGAGGCGCATCTGTCCTACCTGAGCGGCCTTGCCAAGTTTGCCATTTTGCTGCTGGACGAAGAGGCGAACGGCTACCCCGAAGCTGCTGTGCTGGATATCTATACCGACTTTGAAACCGCCCTGCGCCAGGGCCTGAACTCCACCTACCGCAGCACCTTAAAGCAGCGGGCCATCCGGCTTGTCGTAAAGTCGAAGATCAACGTTCCCTCCGACTGCGAAGAATTGAATTATCTGCTCAGCTGATCTGAGCCGTTTCTTGCAAAAGATCCCACTTCCGACCGGAAGCGGGATCTTTTTTGCTGTTCAGATGATAAAACCGGGTCGCTGTGCGTTATAGAGAGCGAAAGGCAGAGAACAGACTCCCCCGGCGGGCAGAAGTCCGCCGGGCAGGACCCCTGCAAAAAAAAGGAGGTCGATTTTTTATGTACCACATCCCGGAAGTAAGCGTCAGCGTAAACGGCAAGGAGCAGATCATGAGCGTGCTGAGCCGCGATCTGATGTCCAAGCGCACCATTTATCTGAACGGCGAGATCAACGACGAAGCCGCCCTGAGCATCATCACCCAGCTGCATTATCTGGAGGACAATTCTCAGGAGCCTATCACCCTTGTGATCAACAGCCCCGGCGGCTCGGTCTCGGCCGGGCTGGCCATCTACGATGTCATGCAGGCGCTGTCCTGCCCGGTGACTACGGCCGCCGTCGGGCTGGCGGCCTCCATGGCGGCACTGGTGCTGGCAGCCGGCACGAAGGGCCGCCGCTATGCCTCGCCCAACAGCCGCATTATGATCCATCAGCCGCTGGGCATGGCGCAGGGGCAGGCCACCGACATTCAGATCGCCGCAGAAAATATCCAGCGCACCAAGTACAAGCTGGCCGAGCGCCTCGCCGCCCATTCCGGCCACACGGTCCAGGACATCCAGCAGGATTGTGAGCGTGACAGCTGGATGGACAGCAGCGAGGCTTTGCGTTACGGTCTGATCGACCACATCGGGTTTCCCTGCAAGGAAGAACAGGAGGCAGCAATATGAATCAAATTCCCGCACCCATCGGCATGGAGCCTCTGGTGGACGCAGTGCAGCAGTGCTGCTTCCGCGCCCAGCAGTATCATCGTCTCGGCATCCAGCCCGGGCATTTCATCCTGACACTGGATGAAGGCAACGGCCGCACCACCGCAGCCAACTACCTGAGCCGTGCCTTTGCGCAGGCCGGTGTACGCAGCTTTGGCGGACTGGATCTGATGCTGGAATATCAGCTGGACGGCAGCATGGATCAGCTCTGCCAGACGCTGCGCAGCATCCGCGCCAGCGCCGTGTACACCAACGAGTACGAGGGTGTCATTGCCTGGGACATCACCGTTCTGGCCGCACATTTCGGCGAAGAGCAGACCCGGCTGTTTTTCCGCGAGCTGCCCAGTATGGCAGCGCATGCCACCCTGCTCTTTTTCCTGCCGTCGGCACCGAACCGCAGCCAATTGCTCCTGATGGAAAAGATCAGCGCCCTGCTGGACCCGAATCAGATGCACTGGGTCCGGATCCCGCCCTATTCCGAGCAGACGCTGGCCGGCATCACCCGCCAGACGCTCATCGATCAGCTGAACATCCGTTTGGAAGATCTTCCCGAAACGGATGCGATCCTGCAAAAACTGGTGCACCAGACCGGCACCCGGAACGCGCGTCAGGCAGTGCGGCTGGCCTGCACGCTGGCCCAGCAGGCTGATTTTTCCGAATTTATTCCGCTGCTGAAGCTGAAAACCCTGTATTCTTCTCTGAAAAAGGAGGTTCGATAATATGATCCGTGGAGAAAGCTGGACAAAGCAGGAGAATATCAAAGCAGCGCTGTCCCTGGCGGGGCAGGCGGGCGGCGGCCCGGTGCTGTACTGCGAAAACAACCGCTGCTGGGTGCACGCCGGGGAGAGCAACGGCATTTTTCTGGGTGTGACCGGTGCCGGAAAGTCCTTTTGCGGCACCCAGAATCTGGTGCGCAGCCTGATCGAGGCGCAGGAGTCCTTTTTGGCTGTTGACCCCAAAGGCGAACTTTACCGCCGCAACGCCTGCCGGATGAGCAAAGACTATACCGTACATGTCATCGATTTCCGCAATATGCTGGCATCCGAGTGCGTCAATGTTCTGAGCGCCCCTGCGGAGCTGTACTTATCCGGCGACCCCATGCGCATGAAGCAGGGCGGCGAAATGCTGGAAGATCTGGCATACACGCTGTATGTAGAAAGCAAGAGCGATCCCTTCTGGATCAACAGTGCACGCTCGGTATTCATTGCCGCAGCCTATGCACTGATGGAGTGCGCCCAACCGGAAGAGATCAACATCGCCAGTGTCCAGAACCTGATCATGCAGGGCGACCGGCACTATTCCGGCCACGGCAGCACCGTTTTCGGCCGGGACACCTATCTGGAGCACCTGATGCATCATCTGCCGGAAGATTCCATCGTGAGCAGTGAGCTTTACAGCTATATCAGCACTGCCTCGGATACGCGCGGCGGCATCCGCTCCACAATGCTGGAGGGTCTGTCCCGTTTTCTGCGCAGCAATGTGCTGCGCGGCTTTATTGCCAACGATGATCTGCACATCAACGAGCTGGACGGGCAGAAGCCTTTGGCCATCTGGCTGATCCTGCCTGACGAAAACCCGATGTATTCTCCACTGGCCGCAGTCATCATCGACCAGATCATGCGGCACTTCGTCAGCCTTGCGCAGGAGAAATATAATGGCCGCCTGCCCCGGCGGATGAATTTTCTGCTGGAAGAAGCCGGCAACATCGGCCGGATCTCATCGCTGAGCCGCATGATGGCGGCCGGGCGCTCCCGGAACATCCGCACTTTCATCGTGCTGCAAAGCCTCAAGCAGCTGGAGACCATTTACGGCGAGTCCGAAGCGGAGACCATCCGCTCCAATGCCGACCTCACGGTGATGTACCGCACCAACGACCTCTATACTCTGGAAAAAATGAGCAAGCTCTGCGGCGACCGTGTGTCGGACGACCGCGTGGAGCACGATTCCTGTTCGCTCATCACGCCGGCACAGCTGGCCTCCCTGAAAACGGGGCAGGCACTGGTCATTCTGCACGGAAGCATTAAGTTCGTGACCGAACTGCCTCCCTGCACCACGGCCTTTGACCCCAGCGGCTGGCAGGAGCCCCAGCCCCGGCAGGATCTGCCGCCGCACCAGAAGCCGAAGCTGTTTGATCTTGTCCATTATGTGGACAGAAAAGAGGACCCATTGCTGGACCTTATCGAGGAGTATGAAAGCACGGCTGACGACCTCTGTTCTTTCACCACCAGCTCCCTGCAGGACTCCCACCCGAAGCATCCGTTCGACCTTGACCCCAGCAAGAAATATCAGGTCGTGATCCAAAGCTGGAATGGTCGCTTTATGCGCGGATTAAAGATCCTGAAGGATCACTATCACAGCTCCTCTCTCTCTGACCTCAAAAACGCCGTAGAGACCCTGCCGTACGCACTTCCGTTTGACGACAAAGCCGACGCGGAAAAGATCTATCATCAGTTGAAAGAAGAGGACATCAAGGTGGAGCGCTTCGGCTTTGAGACCGATGACGCATGACCCCTTTGCCGCAAAGGAGGAATCATCATGAAGTTCAACAAAGAAACCCTTGCCGGCGCAGTTTTCGTGGTTTTTCGCGTTCTGCTCTGGCTGCCTGTGCTGGCAGCGGCGGCGTTTTTCGGCGCGGCGCTGGGCGACCTGCTGGTCTTTTTCGCTGCGGAGCATCTGTCCCCAGCAGCTGTCGGCATTCTGGCAGGCCTGCTGACGCTGGCTGTTGTGCGCAGCAAGACCCCCTTGCATACGCCGTTCGAACGGATGGAGCAGTTCAAGCAAAAGCATCACCTTGACCGGCTTGCTTCCTTTCAGCTGGAGTTCACCCTGCTGTGCATGGTCGCTTTCTTTCTGAGCATCTCCGGCATCGCAGTTTTTTCTGCCGCCTTTGACAGCCTGTGCGCCGAAGGTCTCATTGTCCCTGTCGGGTGGATCGTGTGTACCTGCCTGTGCCTTTTTGTCTCTTCCTTTTTCATCTTCAACCTTTTTGATCTGGTGATCATCTGGAGCGCGCTCTCCATCCTTGCAGTAGGCTGTGCGCTGCTCGTCAGTTTTACCTCATACGCCGTATATGTGCCGTTGACTGCGGCTTTTGGCGCTGCCGCCCTGTTTCTGGGCGCAGCGGCGGGGCCTGCCTTTCTGAAAAAAATGGAAGATGACGCCGCGCTGTTTTGTATGTTGCGCCGGCTGCGGCTGGCAGAAATTGCCGTCTATCTGCTTTTCCTGCTGCTGGGGCAGAATGGCATGCTTACCCTTTCCGGTCTGCGCATCAACCTGTTCCTCACAAGCATGATTTTTCCTCTGATCGTACTGGAGTTCTGCACCCTTGCTTTTTTGCAGCCCTTCCGGCATCGTCGGCTGGAAGCCTGTTTTGCGGCATTGTTCCACTGCATCCTGCTTTACTGCGGAGGCTGTCCCGGCGGAGATCTGCTCCTGACCGCAGCGCTCTGTGTACTGGTTCTTCTGGTCACTGCGCCGCAGCCCCATCCGCAGCGCCGGAAGCGCCCCGCTGTCCGGCATCCGGGCCTGCTTCTGGCGCTGGGCGGGGCAGCAGGCTTTCTTCTGCCCTACGCCGCAGCCTTGTGGAACGCGTTCTGTGACTGGTGCGGCGGGCAGTTTGCAGTCGGTCCCCGCGGGCCTACATGGTCGGAAGTCGCCGCCAATCAGCACTGGCTTCTGGTCGTCAGCGCCGGCAGCGCCGGCACGAACAAAACCACTCTGGCTTTCTTTGGGCAGATCCTGATCGCGGCAAATCGTCTGGGGCCCGCTGCTGCGGTGCTGTTTGCCGCACTGCTGGCCCTGCTGCTGTTGGGCGGTATGGCAGCAAACCGCGGCGACTCCCGCCGCAGCACCATGGCGGTGCTCATTGTGAGTTTTTTTGCCGCCCAGATGCTGCTGCACACCCTGGCCTGCACAGGCGTGCTGCCCAGCTTTCTTGGCCTGAACCTGCCCTGGCTGGACGAATACTCGATCAACGGACTGTTTGCCCGCTGCGGCTGCATGTTCCTTACCGGACTGTTGATCGCACCCCCGCAGACCGCTGCGCAGCCGCTTTTGCTGCCGGAGCAAATTGAAATGGAGGAGGAGATCCGCTATGACGAAGCATAAGATCAGCCGTCGTGATTTTCTGGCCGCTCTGGCTGCCGGTACCGTTGCCGCCACGGCCTGTGGGCTGCATCGGACGTTTGCAGAAGCCAGCCACACCTTTGAATACTGGGTGCTGAACCGTGAACTGTCCTTTCGCAGAACACGGGAAGGCATCATTTACAGCTGCGAAGGCTATCCGCTTACCGATGGCGAAACTTCCTCTCCGGGATTCGACAATCAGACGCTGGACCCGGCGTTTGACTGGTTTCTGGGCCGCAATTTTGGCGATCCCGACAACGGTTTCGGCCTGCGCCACATCCTGTACGACACCCTGTATGATCCGCAGCTGGGCACAAACGGCTACGGCCAGCCGGTCTGCCTGAGCCTGTCCCAACCGCTGCAGGATCTGGTGTATTATCAGCTGCCCCAAAAAGACTCCTCATTCGGCGTCGGCCGCTGTTTTACCATCGTGCGCCAATCCGGCGAAACGAAGGCTTGGGCAGAAAATTCTCTTTCGCAAAGCGTCAACGACCTGTTGTTTTATTACTGCCCCGCAGTCAGCTATTCCTCGGGTGCAAACGTCCTGTGCAATGTGTCCGGGGCTTTGGAGATCGTCACCACTGCCGCACTGCTGGAGTATGATATCCCCTTTGCACCGGATGCTTCCGCAGAGGAAAAAGCTGCACTGGCGGCAGAAGCTCTGGACAGCAGCTGCTACTGCGATGTGCTGCGGCGCTATCTTGCCCCGGAAGGACTGCTGTGCCCGCTGCCCAACGGCGCACTTTTGCAGACAGACGGCGGCTTTTTGTTCAACGACGAAGATCTTGCCACGCAGGAAGCTTTCCGTGCCGCTTATTCCCGCATCGCGAATGGTGCCGTGCTGTGCAGCCTGCTGCTGCCCCTGCTGTGGATCGAAAGCGTTGCGGATGGCTGCCTGCGTTTTCAGTTCGAATGCCTTGCGCCGAACGATTTTCGGCGCACAGAGCATGGCACGACCCCGGCCAACAGCACTCGGCAGGTCAGGCTGCCGGAAGAAAAGCAGGCACAGCTGGCCGAAGTGTTCCGGCACCGGGCCGAGAGTTTGGGTCTGCGTGCACCCGAGGGCGCACAGCTGGCGGCTGTGGACACCGGCATCTGCCGTACAGAAAACGGCGAGAAGATGCACTGCCTGTATCTGCACTGCAAGCTGCCCTCCGCTGAGACCGGTTACAGCATCCTGCTTGGGCGGGCATCGAATGCCGATCAGAACCTTCTCCGTGATGCACAGCAGATTCTGGATACGCTGGCCGGGTAGTGCGAAACGTGAACTTTCTGTGAAGTTTTTTGTAAGAAGTCATCCTTCTGTGTCGGATTTCGTTTATGAGGGTGAACGAACCACCCCGGAGAACCAAGGAGGCGAACCGACATGAAGCATGACCGCAGACAAACGCCCCGCGAGGCCGTCGATTTGAACAACATCGACGATGATGCGCAGGGCACTGCACCACAGGAACAGAACCGGCTCCGCATCGCGCTGGGCCATACAGCAGCGGGGGTCCTGCTGCGCTGGCTGAGCTGTCTCTTTCTGTTCTGCATTCTTTGTCTTGCCCTCCTTTTCCTTCCGGTCGCGGAAGGCTTTGTGCGGCTGCTGCACGCACTGGCAGCGTTCCCCGCCATGCTGCCGCTGCTCCGAGATGCCGGGATCGGAGCCCTGACCCTGACGGCGGCTCTTGCAGGCTGCGGCGTGGCCGGAAAGCTCTTCTGCCGGCTCTGGAAGAGCCACTGTCTGGACAGGCTGCTGGACGGCCTTATCGCCCTGCGTTTTTTGGATATCCATTCGATCGATAAAAACGAGCAGTTCCCGGAGCCAGACAAAGGCAAGCCGAAGCCCAAACCTGCTGCCCCGCCGGAAGAAAAGGATGCCATTCCTTCCGACCTGAATGGTCTACTGGACGACCTGTTTAAGGCCGCCCCTTCCGCGCAGCCGCAGGACGTGGACGAACCACCCACCCGCATCCAGAAAGGAGCATGAGGAGATCATGACGGACAAAGAAAAAATCAGCTGGCGGCAGCAGGCCAAGCTCTGGGTCTTGCAGGGCATCCTTCTGGTTGCTGCGGGCATCAGCCTGTTCAGCACGATGGCGGGTTTTCATACCGTGTTTTTTCCAAGCTCGGCGATGGTGGCGGTGCTGGCCAGCCTGCTCGTGCAGGGTATCGAACTGGTCTGTGCGGAGCGCTTCCATCTCGCCGGCTGCGCCGCGTTCTTGCTCTCTGTGGCATTCAGTGCTATGAGCTTTATCAACATCGGCACACCGACCTCTGTATACATGCGCCACGCCATGACCACATTAAACAGCGCCTACTCCACTCAGCTGTTGCCCGATGTGCAGTCCGCTATTTCTTCCGACATGGGCAGCCTATACAGCACGATTTCCGGTGAACTGACAGCCCTGCGCACCGAAGCACAGGTCATGCAGGAACAGAACACTGCCAACAACATGCTGACCGAAGGGGATTACGACCTCATCCGCAGCCGCTATAACGATGCCCAGAAGAAGCAGACCGAATACTTTGAACTCGACCAACTAATTGGATTGCTCCAAAATAACGACCTTGAGCGAGCCTATGCCCTGATGGATGCCATTGAAGCAGAAGCGGGAAGTGGCGCCACTTTGAAGAAACTGAAGGCCGACGTCCGCTCCCTCCGCATCCGGTTGCAGGCTCTCAACGCAGATGCCGCCACCACCGCAGAAGAGACGGCTCACGCCATCCAATTACTCCTTGCACAGGCCAGTGTTGATACATCGGCATTGTCCGAGCAAATCAACAAGCTCATTACCGCCGCTCTGAACGCCGGGCTCAAAACCGACCCGCTCCCATTGCGGGACCACCTTGAACGCTATCTTCAGCTTGCAGAGCTCAACCGAACGGTCTCCGAACGCGTCTCTGCGGAAGCGGCATTGCTGGAGAGCGTCGAGCAGGCCGCTGGCGACCCAGATGCCGATGCTGCATGGCAGCAGGTGAAGGAGCTGTGGAGCCACGAACTCAGCACTCTCCGCACGGCGCTGGCCGGGTCGATGCTGTCCACCCGGACGAAGCACATGGAGACGATCGATGAGCTTACCAGACAGATACTGGAAGGCGACCGCACCCTCGTGCAGAAGGCAATCACAATGCTGTGGTATAACCACGACCTCACCTCCTTTGCCGGCTGTGGGCTCGCTTTTCTGTTGGATGGAATTTCTGTCTACTGTGTCCAATCCGCCCTTGAAATCCGCCGACAGATCGCCCAGAGCCGCGCTTCTTCCGCCAAGGCTGAAAGTGCCGCCTGACAGCCGTAATTCAAAAAAGAGGAGTGATCGAGAATGAAACTCGTGTTGTTCGTTGTATGTATCGTTGCTACCCTGCTCATTGTCTTCGTATTGCTGGTGATGCTGTACCATACCAATAGCCAAAGCAACCTCCAGCGCAAAAGCGCACAGTTCAAAAAGGATGTCGAAAACCGGCTTCAATATGCCGTGCATTTGGGTGATGATACGTTCATTATTGACAAACAGGACAAGCTGCTGGTTTATCAAAAAAGTGGCAAAAACCCCGAAAAGTTCCTGCCTCCACAGGTCATCGGACTGCCATCCAGTGGCGATTTCATCTCGATCATTCCCTTTGGCGGACTGCCCAGCGAAGGCTGTTGTAATTACTTGACTTTGCGGGACGGTTATAATGCCAAGTTTATCTCCCATGACGCACCCCTTTTAATTTATCGCAGCCAAAAAGACGATCATTACTACTTGAAGCTGAACGGAAACAACCAAAATGCCAGCAGTTTTCAGGGGAAGATCATCGAGGATGAAATCGCACTGGATCAAGTGCTCACCTGTGACCCGAGCAAGGCGAAACTGTTCTCGCTCTGTGGCAGCCCGCTGGCCTTCGTGCTGCTGCCCGGCGATGAACCGGAGACAGAGCCGCAGAAGGCAGACCTCAACAACATTGAAACCGAGCCGCCAAAACGCTCCATGGGGGACAAAATCCAAGACCTGTTCCATCAGGCCGATGCAGCACCGAAAAAGCAGTCCCGCCCGACATTCAAAAACTGATCTGCCGCCGAGAGGAGGAAGGCCGCATGTTCCGTCATAAGCATAAGCACCCTGCATTCAAAGCTCTGCGCGACACGGTGGCCTTTGTCGTTCTCTGCGCTGCGCTGGAATGGTACGTCTCCCACACAGACGGCGCAGAAGCCGCTGCGGCTTTCCGCACCGTAAGGCCAACACTCGCTTTCTGCTGTTCCTGCGGTGCCTTGCTGGTTCACTGGGCCGGTGCCGCCCTGCCGCTGTGGGTGTCCGCCCTCTTCAGTGCCATGGGCATGGCCTTGCAGGTAAGCCTGCACCCCGCAAACGCAAATGAACTGAAGATTTTTTGCCTGCTGGCCTTTGTGGGCTGCATCTGCACCGCCCTTGTTTTTGCACTGCTGCGCGTGATGCCGCAGACGCTTATCTATAATTTATGCGTTGCAGCAAGCGCCATATCCTTTGTCTTTTTGAGGGTCTTCTCTAAACCAATCAATAGCACATACGCGTGGGTGTCTGTTGCTGGACACAGTTTCCAATTGACAGAGGCGCTCAAGCTGATCCTTGTCATCGGCTTCTCTGCCGCCGTCACCAATGAAGCCTGGCACGAAGGGGTCCGCTTCCGCGCCGCACTGCTGCTGCTCGCCGTGTGCACCGGAGGCTTTTTTGTACTAAACGAGCTAGGCACGCTGCTTGTCTGTCTTCTAGATTGCGGGGTCATGGCGCTGCTTTATTGTTCGATAAAGCACACGCTTTCCCTCGTTGCGTTTGGTACCCTGACGGGTGGGGTAGGGTATGCGTTTTTAAAGCTGTGCAGCGGGATGCAAAACCCGGCAGGGCCTTTTCGGCTTGGCCAGCTGGTATACCGCAAACTAGCCGTCCGGCTGCACTATTTTGGAATCAGCGATTTCTCCACACTCTCGTCAAAAGAGGTCAGCAGCTCCGCATACCAAGCGTATACCACATGGCGCTCGTTGCTTCTGGCTCGTCCCATGGGGGCCTCGCCCTACCGGGTCAGCACACCGGTAGCAGATTCCGATTTGATTTTGGCAACACTGGCGAATAGGGGCGGCTGGATTTGTCTGCTGCTGGCTCTTTTCGGAACGTTTCTGCTTATTATAGCAAGCCTGTTGCTGAGCACCCGCTGCGGTGGGTGGCTGAGCTGCGTGGGCACCGGCGCAGGCTGCGCTGTCGGTTTGTCCGCAATTCTTAATCTCTTCTCTGCCACAAGTCTTCTGCTCATCGGCATCCCGTTCCCGTTTTTAGGCGCTGGAGGCAGTAATTTCTTGATCTCGTGGGGATCAATCACCCTGTTGCTGTGCAGCACCATTCCTACACGGCAGGGCAGCCGGGAGCTGCTCGCTGCATCACAAATCACGAAGGAGGATGTATCATGATGAACCGCCGTCTTTTCCTCAGGCTGCTTTTGGCCCTCTCGGCGGCAGTTGGGATGTCCGGGTCCGTAGTGCTGCTGTTGGAGCGTCTGGGGCTTCTGGACAGCGCCCAGCGGCCTCAGATCGAAGCGCAGCGCGCCGAATTTGAGAAAGCCGCCCGGAAAGCAAACACCATCGAGGGCGCGATCGTCTCCCGCGATGGGATCCCTTTTACAAGCGCTTCGGAGCCCGGAAAGCCCGCACTGGTGACCGCACTCTGCTACAGTTCTCTTGTTGGCTACAGGACTTCCACTTCCTCTTCCGGTCTGCGCCGTGAATTTGGTGATACACTCTATTACGCACGGGAAGAGGGGGGCGGCACCGCAGACCGTCTGGTCATGAGCATTTGCGCAGAGCTCCAGCAGATCGCATACGATCTGGTAAAGGGGCAGGGAAGAGGCGTGTGCTGCGTAGCGAATGCCCGGACCGGCGAAGTCTATGCATTGGCGTCCTGCCACGGGGACGTGGAATTTGACGCAAATCTTTTTTCGCAGAACTTTTCGTTATATACAGAGACAGAAGGCTATCTTCTCCCCCCATGGCTGGATGTGAACCCTCCCGGCTCCGTGGCAAAGATCTTGACAACTGCCGCCGCTGTGGAAGCCGGCGTAGATCTGACGTATGAGGACAGCACAGGGGAGTACAAAGGGATCCGCACTGCCTCTCGCGCACCGGGCGGTACGCTGGATTTACACAAGGCAGCCAGAACGAGTAACAATCCGTATTTTGCGGTACTCGCGGACAGAATGAGCCTTAGCGATTTGCTCCGCGCACAGGAAGCCTTTGGCATCAACCAGAACTTTCTTCGTCTTGGCACCTCCGTTCTCCCGGCAGAGAGCACCCTGACCGCCAACTCTAGCCGCAGTGAAGCACGGCTCCAAGCCATCGGGCAGGGCGGTCTCTCGGTCTCACCGCTGACATCCATGGCATGGCTAGGTGCAGTGGCCACGGGCGAATTGACGACCCTCCGCGTCGCCGACCATTTTGAGCACACCCTGCCCGATGGAAGCATTGAAGAAGAACCGCTGCCGGAAGCATACGAGGTCGAGCACCGCAGCCTGAACCTCCGTCCCGAAACGCTTACGACCTTGCAGCGTGTTTTTGAGGAAGTAGCCAAGTCCTACGGGTTAGAGCTTTCAGGAGCCCGCGTCTTTGGTAAAACAGGGACCGCCCAAACAGGCGCTTCCGGGCTTTACACCATCTATCTGGCGTTTTCTATCGTTTACCCGGATGGCAACGCCTATGAAGCCGTTTTAATGAGGGAAAAGTCCAGCGAAATGAGCAGTGTACTGAAGCCGCTGGCAAAACAATTGCTTGCCGCCATCGACCGTCTGCATCCCGCGTGGGAGGAAACAACATGAAAATTAAAATCAGTGCCTGCACCGCCAAAGGTTCCCACATCGAAAATCAAGACTGCCTTTGTGCCACCGGCTTATGTCCCGAACAGACAAGCTTCTGGGCTGACCGGAAGGAAGTGGAAGTTCCCTTCCTTTATGCCGCGGTCTCTGACGGTATCGGCAGCGGCGCAGCGAGCCAGTACCTCGCGCGCCTTGCCTGTGAAACATTTGCCAAGGCCGTTGAGGCTGTCCCCCCTGTTTCTCTCTACGACATTCCGGGCGGCGGCGAACTCCATGCTGATCTGCCTTATTGCGGTGTCCTGAAAGCTGCCCATACCGTATACGACGCTTTGCAGACCCTCCACGCAGAAGGCGGCTGTACACTGACCGGCTGCTGCCTGACCGCCCCTGTGCCAAACCCGGACCCGGATGTCCGGCCGCGCACGCACTACTTCTCGATGGTCTCAGTCGGCGACAGTGCCTGTTTCTGGTATCGACCGCACCGGCCGGTTCAGCTCCTCAATTACCCGCAGAACCTATTTTATAGCCGAAAGAAAGCGGGGCTTGCGACCAACGTTTTCGAAAAGCGAATTTTACAGTCCTTTCTTGGAATGCCAGCGGAAAAGCTGGAGCTGTCACGGTGCATCCAAGTCGTTACGATAGACGATGTGTGGCCGGGCGACCGATTTTTGTTTTGCAGCGACGGCGTTTATGGGCAGCTGCCGGAAGTACTGCTCAAGAAGCTGCTGGGGTTGCGGTGGGTCACCGCAAACACATTAGTAAAAGCCGCCACGTTCGTCCCGCACAGTGATAACGCCACCGCTATACTGATCGATATTCTATAAAAGCAGCAGGGGGGAAGTTTTATGGAGATCGTCAAGACAGAAGCAGAGGAGCGCACCTTTGTCCAAAAACTGTTAGACACCTCATGGCCCGCCCTCCACCCTATAGTCGGGCAGCTCCTTGGGCGAGGTGGTCAAGCTGTGGTCTATAAACTGACGTTTGCTGATGGGCACAGCGAAGCGCTGAAGGTGATCGATACCTCCGTCTACCGGGACCCCGCCCGGCGGAAGGATGCCAACCGCCGGGGACGTTCAGAGATTCAGCACCATCAGCAACTGACTGCCAAGACCGAAACCGTGGTCAGGCTTTTCGATACCGCTTCCATCCCTCTCAGCTGCGAACGCGGTCAGGACGCCCCCATGTGCTTCCTTCTGCGGATGGAACTGCTCACACCCCTTGACCCCAAAAATCTGGCCGCACTGGACCCGGCAAACCGGGAGAAAGCCGTTCTGCAAATCATGCAGGGCGTATTGGAGGCACTGTGCCAGACCGAGGACGCAGGAATTGTACACAGGGACGTCAAATGCGGAAACATCCTCCTGCGGCACGATCCAGCCACCGGCCAGAGCCGCTTTGTGCTCAGTGATTTTGGCTTGGCAAGACCATTCCATACACGAACCGACCGAAGTTTCTTCACCGTCTGCGGTTCCAGCGACCACATAGCCCCCGAGATCATTCGGCGCGGAAAGCTTATTGCCGGCAGATCGGACCTTTACAGCGCCGGTGTGATGCTGTTCCACCTGTTGTTCCCACAGAACGACGACTATTTTGATCCCGCTCTCTTCCGGCAGAAGTCCGCCGATTTTCCCTTCAGCCCGGAGATCAAAAACCTGCTTTTCAGCCTGACCGAAGTTTCCCCCGCCAACCGGCCATCCCCAGCCGTTGCACTGATCGAGGTAAACCGGCTTTTGATGCAGCGCGATGCGGAATATTTCCGCTGCATCCGACAGCAGCTCCTTTCCGATCTTGCTCAGAGCCGCCAGCCCGCTCCCGAATTAATGGCCGCCATGCCGGAAAGCGAAGCAACACACCTGCTCCGCGCCTGTTCCGCAGCGCTGGCCGATAACACACACCAGATGGCGGAGGAACTCCTTCGCGGTGCTGCCGCACAAAATAACAGCGGCTGTGCGCTGTACTATCTTGCCGTACTTTTTTTCCAGAATCGCTCGTGCCGCCAAAAAGCGGCAGAACTTTTTCGTCTTTCTGCCAGTCGCGGGTACCTTCCCGCATGCAGCGCTCTAAAGGGTGAAAAAACCGATTCCGCATCATTTCTGAGCAGCATATTACTTGCCGTATAGCCATCAGATTTTAACAGCTCAACGGCTTCCCGGATGATCGGGCAAGCCGAACAGGCTCATCATGCAAACAACGAAAAACAGGGCGTTCCCCGTCGGGGAACGCCCTGTTGTACATATCGCTATTGTCTGTGGTCTTTGGCAGGGTGCGTCCTATTCAGGGGCGCACCCTGTTTTATCTTAACCTTGATAAGTGTACCATCATTCTTTATCGTTACTTTTGTTCACCTTTCTTTTCCTTATGTTCTTCAATGTATTTGTTTATCTCAGCAATAT
>ENA-ORIC01001279-ORIC01001279.1-human-gut-metagenome-genome-assembly--contig:-NODE-1279-length-25057-cov-2.819295_pt1 | contig 25057 bp, 20 predicted proteins | sample MGYA00243023_ERZ508732 | MGnify/ENA primary metagenome ERZ508732 (study PRJEB26277, sample SAMN04329767) | human gut metagenome | biome: human-associated habitat | host: Homo sapiens | place: USA...
AAGCAGCGGAAACTGCAACCTTGAAAGCTTGTCGAAAGCTGCTCAGAACGGAGATATTGAGGTTTATCCCGCAGAAAGCGTTGTAGATGGCAAACCTTGTGCCCAGATTATTTATCGTGACCCCAATACCGGACTCAAAACTGAGGTAGGCGGCTGCTTGGAATACAAAGACGGTAAGGTTTCCGTTACCACGACATCTGCACCTATGGCAACGCAGTCTCAGGCTCAGGTTGAAAAAGACATGCAGGAGATGACTACGGCTATGATGACTCCGGCAAATACCGGAGACGGGAATGCTGACCGTAACACATTGATTCACCAGCAGGAAGCGTACGATAAATTCACTGGCGCAAACAATGCTAACTATTCTGGACCTATTGGCGCAGCAGCTATGGCAAAGGCTGCAGGCGTAAATACAGAAGGATATGTTCCTACAGCATCGTTTATTACTGGTCAGGACGCAACCCTTGTTCTTGAAAAAAGCGTTCCCATCCCGGAAGATAAAAAGCAGGACGTGATGCAGTGTAAGGAATACACCTTTATGAAAGCCAGCGGCAGCCCTGAAATGAAAGAGGCCGAGAAAGTTACAGTTTCCAATGGTGTTGGCGGTGTCATGCGCTTCGATATGCAGAACGGAGATACATTCGAAGTCTTTGGTATCAACACTGAAACAGGAACTTGCAGTGCAAGAAAGCGTTCCAAAGACAGTGACGGCTTTGGCGAAACGGTTGCTCTGAATCTCGGAAAGGGCAAAGCAACAGAAGAAAATATCCTTCGGTCTTTTATGGCTGCAAAAGCAAAAACACAAGAGAGTGATATCGATACTTTCTTCGGAAAAGAAAATTTCGACAATTTACCCAGCAAAAAAAGAAATGCTCAAAAGAGCAAAGGAAAAGGCAGAAAAAAGCCTGACAACAAGTAAACTGTAAAACACCATGTCAGAAGTCATTCTTGGCTTCTGGCATGGAAACTGCACAAAATCAACAGCCTTCACGCGGCGTGCAGTGAACAACGTATAATTTCATACGGCTAATGTTGAAATAACAGAAAGGTGGAATGGTTAACATGGCGCAACAACAATATGGCGACAGTATGGCACAGGACGCATCCAATGTAGCAAATGCGGCTGTACAAACAGCAAAAGATGTAAAAACTGCTGCTGCCGTTGCTGGAAATATTGCGGTAGGCAATGTTGCTGGTGCTGTAAAAGAAACTTTAAAGAACCCGGAATTCTTAAAAAAAATACTATGCATTGCATTGGCAATCAGCTTTTTCTTATTTATGCTTATCGCGGGGCCTTTTATCGTAGCAATCGCTATGCCCGGAAGTATTTTTTCCGCTGTAAAAGATGCTTTTAATCATAAAGAAGAGAATGTCTTGGAAGGATGGGACATGAGCGATGCGGATGATTCCTTAAAAACAACAGCAAACGGGTTTTATGATTACCTATCAAGCGAAGGAACCGAGTCAGAACAGTCATTTTTTACATCGAACACGGCAGATTACGGAGACAGCCCTTCAACAGATGCTTTTTGGGGGGAATCTAATCTCCAAATAACAGCTTTGGATAAGTATTTTAGAAAGTCTTATAAAAATGCTGCAACCAGAGCAAACAATAAATACGATGACTTAGTAGATGAAGATGCTCTTACGCAGCAAGCGCTCGATGATGGAATTGAAAGCAGTGATTATGTTAAGTTTGTCACCAATAACATGACAACCGATGATAATAAAGGATTCCAAAGAGTTTCTTTTTACATCATGGCATTGGATTCTTATAAATACACAACCAGCAACGATGAAACACAAGAAGATGCTGATACAGAACGCTTAAAACGAATGATAAAAAAAGCAAAAGAAATCAGCCCTAATGGTCTTCTTGATGATGCTATTACGGCACTTTCTGCATTGGGTATCAATATTGATTTAGGTAGCGATAAGCTATGGGTCGTAAGTACAGACACTACATATGATGATGTACAAGATGTTGTCGGTTACGAAACAATCAAAGAGTGGGTTGTAGATGAATATGACAAAAATGGTAAACCAGTAAAAGGTCACGAAGAAGATACAGGTGAAATAGACCCCCAACGCCCCATTATGAAAATGGTTCGTACATACACCACAACAATATCTCTTGAATTGAACTCAAATATTAGAAATTCGCTTTATGAGAGTTATGGAATTGACCCAACAGAAAACATTGGTGACCACAGTGATGCTTTTAAAAGCACGGAAAACCCTAACTATTCAACAACAGAAAACCTAAATGGAAAAACTATGACTGCTGCTGATATTATCGAACAGCAGGTGGAACAGTACATGGAAGTATATAATGTTCCCAGAACAGCCGGAGGAACTGGCACAGACATCGGAACTATTGGCCCAGGTGGTTCTGGTCAGGTCAGTAATATGTCTGATGAAGAAATCCAAGCAATTCTGGCAGCAACCAACAACGGTAATTATACACCCAAACAACAAGCGCTCGTGAGTAAATTGCAGGACGCATTAAACAGTCCTCTTGGTCTGACAGGATATATGAAGAGTATTGGTTGTACTGTCGCCACAAATTACTGTCAGGCTTTCGTTGCAGATTTCTATTCTAAGTGTGGTCAAGCGCGTATCAGCTTCGGCTCCGCAATCAACGCATATAACACAAGCGCTATTTGTAAGAAAGGACAACAGGGTTACGATACGCCCCCTGATGGTGCATCTGTGTATATAGGCGCAAACCATGTTGGTATTTACATCGGCGGCTGTGTCATCGACAGCGTCTATGGACAAATTCAGGTAATGCCATTTGAAAAGTGGAAGAGCCAAAAATACTACCAAAGTGGTGGCGGCTACTTAGGTTGGGGCTTCAATGGATGGGATGTCTCGTAATATTGACCAAAACACAAAAATGTGGTATAATATATACATAGAAAGGAAGTGAATACGCGATAATTCGCGTAAAATTATGAAAAAAAGAACAAATCCTATTGCGATTGTTGCAGCAATCATTGCAGTTATCGTTATTATTCTTGTTTTCGTTGGCATGAATCGTCACAAAGATGATACCAATCATCAGAATAATGAGTCCGTTACGTCGTCCGCAGAAAGCGAAAGCGACGGTTCAGACATGGCAAGTGCTGAAACTGCAAGTGGCATTGATAACAGTGACATTTCTACCTCGCTCCCCGGAAATATTGTAAAAGAAGTTTTGGAATCTGATGATACGAAAGATTCTGAGCGTGCGAAGGCGAATATAGTTGCAGAAGCAACCAATATCCCAGACGGAAGCGACACTTCTTTCGTGGAATTCTCGTATGAAAATCCGGAAAGTTCTGATGTATTTCGATACGATAAGAGATACGTACATATGCTGGACAAATCGTACTTTGATTTACAAAAAGAGCGACAAGAGAAATACAACCTAACATTGGCATCGTCCAGTGACGGGAATCCATACATGGTTTTTGGCGGGAATTGCTACGTTTATGACGGAACAGATGAAAATGGCAATGCAAAAAAATACATCATTTCCGGTGCCGATGTGGTCGAATATGATGGAACATTGAATCCGTTTAATACGCATCCCATTCTTCGCAAAGAAAATACATGTGAACGCATTTATCTTTTCGACGATGAAACAAAGAAAAACGAATTCTTGGAACGTCGCGCACAAGGAAAAGAATTTCTTCAAAACGGTTCAACTGACAATGAGTGGAAAGTCATTTTGAACGGAGAATATCTGCCTGATGCGTACCCCATTATCGATGATAACGGGAATTTAAACCTGTCTTTGGTACAACTGGCAACTGCCTACAATCCCTTGTTTACAAGAATAGATAAGAATTACGTTTATGTAGCTACTGATTGGGGGCTGTATTCTGTGCCTAGCACAGAGTCCGACCAAGCTACAAAGGGAAGCTGTGACTTCTCTAAAGATGAAGACGGCAATGATGTCTATTACGTCACCGATATGGGATTTGGCGGAGTATCTGGCTCGTATGGTGTAGCAGCAAAAGCACCAAAAACGAGAGAGTATTATTGGGTCACGCCGGATGATTTAAACACAATTCTTGGCTGGACAGTTTCCATTAAGGGTCGTGTTATCAGCGTGTGCAGCAATCCGCTTGATGATTCTGACTTGACAGGCGTTATTCAGAAAGTTTCTAAAACATACTACGACCTCAACGGAAACATCATCACTGACCAAGAATAAGACAAAACATAAATCGTCGTTTCTGTGAAAAAATCTATTCGTTATTTCGTAAAGAAAAACATATAGCAATTCAAAATCATTCGATATATACTTATTATAAGCGAATAGTATATAAGCACATTCCCCCTCGGAGTAATTCGAGGGGGATTTTTTGTTGTTTTTTTACAGCAAGAGTGTGCTGACGGCATCAAATGAGGAAGATTACCAAATGAGTAGTTATATGTTGATTCACGGAGATTGCATGGATTCATTCGGGTTGATTCATGACCATTCTGTCAATCTCGTTCTGGCTGACCCGCCATACGGAATAACGCAAAACACATGGGATGTTGTGCTTCCGTTTGATGATTTTATCGAATGCGACGGAAAAAATCTCAATTATGAGAAATATTTACTGCATTGCTTCAAAAAGAACATTCCCTACAAGGACGCCAACGAGGAATGGAATAAAAGAAAGCAACAGGGAATTTGGTCACAACTGGACAGAATCCTTGCCGATAGGGGAGTGGTGATTCTTTTCTCGGCCGGGATTTACACGAAAACATTGATGGAGTCTACTACAATTCCTTGGAGATACAATCTTATCTGGCAGAAGACGACTCCGGTTGGATTCCTTAATGCAAACCGAATGCCGCTTCGAGCACATGAAGACATTCTTGTTTTCTACAAAAAACTGCCGACCTATAATCCTCAAAAGACAACAGGACATCCGAGAAAGGTCTCAACGGTCGAACATAAACGAAATTCTAAAATGACAGAAGATTACGGGAAATATACAGCAAAAGGTTATGACAGTACTGAACGATTTCCCACGAGCGTGCTGACATTCGCTACTGATAAACAAAAATATGCAGCGCACGGCACACAGAAACCGGTGGCATTGTGTGAGTGGCTCATCAAAAGCTACACAAACGAAGATGATACCGTTCTCGACTTCTGTATGGGAAGCGGTTCGACAGGCGTAGCAGCGAACAATACGAAAAGGAATTTTATCGGCATCGAAAAGGATGCCGATTTTTTTGATATTGCAAAAAAGCGGATAGAGCTTTGAGGAACGATTATGAGCTTTGATATACTTGGCAAAGACATTGCTGTATTATTCATATTGGCAGTAATATTTGGCGTTGCAACATATTTTTATGTGTTACACAAAGGGAAAAAGGAAAAAAGAACAGCAAGCGCAGAGGATAAAATTATTCTTGGTTTCGAAGTTCTAGCATTTTCTTTTACATTTTTTATCTTTTTTCCTTTAGTAGTCGAAGACGTGTTTGATGCAAATGGAAGCAATTCTGCCTTATGGCATAATCTCGCCGCAATAATTAGCTATGGTGGTGCAGCGTTTTATCTTTTCTGTGGTCAAATTAGTGGCGACTATTTTACAATGCAAGAGTTTTTGAAAAAACATAAAAAACATAAAACAAGAGCTCAAAAAAAGAGATGGAAACGAAAAAAATAAGTCGAAAGCATTCTGTGCATTTAAAAATTAAAGCCGAGCAGTAAAGAAAAAGAAATATTCGACTCCTCCGATGTTACAGCATTGGAGGTTTATTTTTTAGGGTATTGCAAAAATGGGTGATTTGAATAAAACCATCTGGTTTTACAAGTATCCGGATATCGAAATCCTAAACGCAATTTCCCCGGCTGTGCGCATAAGAGGTGAAAAATGCAAACCACACTGACTTTTGTGGCAATACTTACCATGGCGAAACTATTCCTTTGCGGAACGCAGCCTGCATTTATCCTTTTGACTGTTCTTGCTGTAGTATCAGCGGTCTGCTGCATTGTGGTTTCTTATATTTTGCGAAATAGAACTGACGAAAAGAACGCAAAAGACGCAGTGCTGCAAAAGAAAATCGCAAATTGGCGTAAAATCAGGCGTAGGCAGCTCAGAAGTAATGCCGATAACAATGATATGTTCGACGCCTGTGGCGTAACGCAAGACCTGCGATTGTCTCTGGAAGAGGATGAGCAATTTTTTGAAGAGAATCACGAAATAGAGGAGCTGGAAACTCAAATCAGTTTGTGGAATCGAATCGGAGATGTTTTCAAACACCTGCTGAATAGCTGCGTAATCCTTGTTTGCCTCTTGGCATTTTCGTCTTTCATTGCTTTTGCATATAGCTATGTATGTCGTTTGTGGAGGTGAAGGAACTATACATAATAGCATTTTAAATGCACGCGTGCGTTCGATAAATGCACGCGTGCGTTTTTGTGCATTTCCGCGTATTTATCGCTCATTTTTTGTGAGGAGGAGAGACAGTGACTCAACCGATTCAGGCTGTTCAGATTTGTTATGAGCATCCATTTGGTGCTGAAAGAGAAGTGTTAAGAGAGTTCTTCTCCTTTGTTGGCTGCTTAGTTAAAACGACTATGATGCCAGTAGAAACTATGCTGGAGAAGCACAAATCGCTTGTCAATCCGGAAAGTGAGCGAATCACGCATCTGTTTCTTACAGACCAACCACCGGAAGGCATTCTGCTATCAAAAAACGAGATGTGGTGCAGCTTTCGTATCTTGAAGCGAGAGCTGACGATAAACGGAGAAGCAATTCTGCGCAACGCTGACCAGAAAATTTCTGCCGAACAATTCGAGAAGGCGGCGCTTGATGTGATTATCCGCCGCATTTGGAAGGATGATGAAGCAGCAACTCAAAGCCTCTTGCATATCAACGCTTCTTTCTGGCAGCTCGACCTGTTTGCGTTCCTACAAATCAAAAGCACATTCCAAGCACTCAAGATGGGCGAATTGATGGCTCTTCCCATGAGAGGCCAATATTATTTGCCGGAAGCTGCTTATCTTAACAAGATGGCGGATGCTTTCATCAATATGGCAAAGCAGTGCAGCGTGGGACAGGACGGTATTTATGCGGTCTACGCCTATGTAAATGCACAGCGACATTTACGAGAACTCCTTGCATCGTTGGAAGCACATGCTCCGCTGCGCATAGAGCTGTATGCCGCTGTAAAGCCGGTACAAGAACTCCTTTCGGAGCTGAATAAAATATACCGTGTAGAACCAGACTTCGTTTCCATGTACTGCTTGGCGGCAACATTGTGCGAAGGACAGGCACAGTTTGCACTCGATGCACGCCCATATCTTAGAGATGCAATAGAACATACACCGGAAGAATTGAAGTCTTTCACAGCAGAAATATACCTGCGATATGGAGTGTCTGAAAAACAGATGCATCCAGATAACGAAAGAGCATTACAATGTTTCAAAAAAGCGCTGCAACTGAACGAGAACTATTATCCTGCCATGTTCCAGATAGCTTGTCTTTGTGCAATGGATAAGAAGTATACGGAAGCAAAAATCGGATTTAGGGAAGTGGCTTTTCTCATTCAAGGAAATTACAACCACCGCGATTGGCGGGACTTTTCTTTGGAAGAGGTTCTCTATGTGTTTCGATGCTACATCTGGCTCGCAAAACTTGCACTAATAGAAAGCGGGGAAAGTTCCATTGGTGTTCCCATAGCATTGGCTAAGAATTCCGCTATTGTGTTTGCAAAAACGCCCATCCTTGAGAAATGCTGCGATACTGAACACTATGGAGAAGCGAAGAGCTATCACCAAGGCAGCATCACAGCAAGAGCAGTTTTGACGGTATTGCGAGATATGGCGGGTGACTCAGAAGTCAACAGGGAATTGCAAGAAGAGATAGACGACTTAATCAGAATATGCAAAAAGGTATCCGATGCGGGATGATTCTGCATCGGATTTTTTATTGAGAGTGCCGTAATACCCATTGCTTTAGCTACTACATGAGTGATTTGATTCCGGTGCCGAAAGAGATGGCAGGAAAATACCGGTATGTGACCAGCCTCGATGAGTTGCTGAGGATTCTGAACGATAAATAATTGATTTTTGCGCCTCCGATGTTACGGCATCGGGGGCTTTGTTTTTGGGAGGATACGAAGATGGCAAAGAACGATAATTTGCATAAAGCAAAGGACGCGAAGAATGACGAGTTCTACACCACAATTGAGGACGTCGCAGAGGAGTTGCGACACTACAAAAAGCATTTCGCGGGCAAGGTCGTACTCTGCAACTGTGATGACCCGACATGGTCTGCTTTTTGGCGGTATTTCCACCTGAACTTTTCTGAGCTTGGCTTGAAAAAGCTAATTGCAACGCACTACGACCGCACAGAACCCACCTATAAGATGGAGTACGAGGGCGGTGACGACAATGATGTAGAAGTCGGAGTTAAGACTTCGCTGGAAGGTAACGGTGATTTCCGCAGCAGGGAATGTCTCGACTTGTTGGACGAATGTGATATAGTTGTTACAAATCCTCCATTTAGCCTTTTTAGAGAATTTGTCGGGACGCTGATGGAACGAAAAAAGAAATTCCTGATTATTGGAAATATGAATGCTATCACATATAAAGAAATATTTCCTCTTATCAGGGACAATCAAATGTGGGTTGGAGCAAATGGAAAAGGTGGAACGCGAAAGGGTAATTCCATGTGTTTCGCAGTACCTAATGATTATTCTGGTAAAACAGTAGATGTTGATGGTATACCTATGGCACAGGTTTCTGCGTGGTGGTATACGAACATGGATTTTGCTAAACGCCATGAAAAGTATATTTTTTGGAAGGAATTCAATCCGATTGATTATCCGAAATACGATAATTATAACGCGGTCGATTGTGGTAGGAGCAATGAATTTCCTATAAATTATGATGGCGTTGTTGGTGTACCTATTTCGTTCTTAAATGGATTCTACAATCCAGACCAATTTGAAATCGTAGCTTTCCGTAAAGGTAATGACGGTAAAGATTTAGTATTTACGAGAGAGAGAGAGAATTCAACCGTACTTTCGTATCCTTGTACGACATCGATAGCTGGGATGATAAAAAACGCAAAAGGCAAAATCAATGGAAAGCCTACTTACGCGAGAATAACAATCAGACGGAAATAGAAGCAGTTGATTACTTTTATCCATTAAGTATAAAGAGCCGTGCAGCGGGAACAATGAACGGCTTGATAAATGGAAAAGAAACATATAGACGGATTTTAATTTGTAAGAAAGCAGGTACTTAATATGAAAATTAAAGATATACAATATTTGATTGATAATAAATTGCAACCCAATGTGGCCGAATGGACAATGGATGTTGAAGATGTTTTATTGGAAATGGATATGTTGTCTGACGATACAAAATCTTTATTAAAAAGTATAAGGCAGCAATCTATATCTTGGCACAATTCGTTTCCAGAAAAATCAGATACAATCGTCGCAATACTTAAACGCGCTCTAAGAAAAATTGAAAAATCATCAGATAAAAAAATCAAAGGAGAAGATGTTGTAATGACAAGCAAAAATGTGTTTATTGTGTATTCGCATCAAAACGAATCTGTAATGCTTAAAATAAAAGACTTTATCGAAAAGAATCTTGGACTTTGTCCAAAAACACTTGATATCTCCGAGTATACTGGCAGCGTGTGGGATGCCTTTTCTAAGAACGTAGCAGACTGTCAAAAGGCAGTTGTTCTTATGTCCGGTGATGATAGTGTTACCGATACTCATGGCAATACATATAAACAGGCAAGACCAAATGTTTTTATCGAGCTTGGTTACCTGATTCATAAGTGCGGTCTAAAAAACGTCACCATTGTTTATTCTGATGATTGCAAAGAGCCTTCTGATATTGGGAATCTGGTTTCTGTTCATTATGGCAGTGAAATGTGGGCGGAAAGCTTCCGCAAACAGTTAAATAGATAAGGAGTTAATTATGAAAATCACTGAAACGAAAATCAAGGTATCCGACCTTGTTGAGAACTACAAGGACAATGGCGATGGAGGTGTATTCGGCTACAATAACCGTCTTACGATTCGCCCGTCTTTCCAGCGCGAGTTCATTTACGGGGAAAAGCAGCGTGCTGCTGTTATTGACTCCGTGATGAATGGGTTTCCTCTGAATGTCATGTACTGGTCTAAGACCGGAGCAGACACCTACGAGGTCCTTGATGGGCAGCAGCGCACAGTCTCTATTGCCCAGTACATCAACAAAGATTTTCCTATCAAAATCAATGGCAACGACAAGTTCTTCCAAAACTTGACCAACGAGGAAAAACAGACAATTCTGGATTATGAACTGACGGTCTATGTCTGTGAAGGCACGGAAGCTGAAAAACTGGAATGGTTTAAGCGTATCAACATCGCTGGCGAGGTATTGACTCCGCAGGAACTGCTGAATGCTACATACACGGGACCATGGTTGGCCGATGCCAAGAACTACTTTTCGAAACGCAACTGTGTTGCTGCAAAGATGGCTGACGGCTATTTGAAGGGCAACCCGATTCGACAGGAGTTGCTGGAAAAAGCACTGGCATGGATTGCTGACCGTGACAGTCTGGAATCTGGGCAGATGTACATGGCTATCCATCAGCACGACGAGGATGCCAATGAGCTGTGGCTCTACTTCCTGTCTGTCATCAACTGGGCCAAGATGTTGTTCCCGACCAAACGGAAAGGAATTACCGATGCGCAGACATGGGGTCTGCTCTATAACCAGTATCATGCCAAACAGTACAACAGTAACGCTCTGGAAACAGACATCAAGAAGCTCGTGATGGATGATGATGTGACCAAGAAGGCAGGTATCATTCCGTTCATCCTATCTGACCGTACTTGGCGCGACGAAAAATATTTGTCCCTTCGTGCGTTCACCGAGTCGCAGAAACTCCGCGCCTATGAGCGGCAAGGGCATAAGTGTCCCTTGTGCGTTGCAAATGGCATCAACACCGAGTACGCCTTTGAGGATATGGAAGGTGACCACATCATTCCTTGGAGTAAGGGCGGGCATACCACAGATGACAACCTGCAGATGCTGTGCAAGGAATGTAATTCGGCGAAGTCAGATAATTGACGTGCCGCAGTTGCTTTTGTGTTGCAAAAAAAAGGTAAAGTGAAAATTGTTTTGAAACCTCCGATGTTACGGCATCGGGGGTTTTGTTTTTGGAGGAATACAGAGATTGCAAAAAACGATAACCTACATAAGGCAAAGGACGCAACCAAGAGATGAGAAAGAGTAGAAAAAATCCAGATGACGTGCAGTATACAAAAAAATAATATAACAGAAGATAAACTCAAATATGGTGTATCAAAATACTCGGACCATTTATTTTCCGAGTAAAATAGTAAAAAAATATTAAAAGAAATATTTATCTTAAAAAAGAAAAAATTATGAAAGCAAAAATGGTTTACGAACTAAGCGTATTCTTCGATTGTCGCCTGAGGTAATAAAAATGCAGTTATTAGAATCAGAAATATACAATAAATTCAGATATGAAGTGACAAGAGCACATATAGATAAAAATGGAAAAAATCATAAGGCAAACAAATTAGATGGATATAATTATAATTTCGCCGTCAAAGAATGTATTTCTATACTCTTTTCCTTAAAGGATAACAATGATTTTTTGTTTAAAGAATATGGACTATTAAAATTGGATACTTCATCCAAACCATTTGGTGCAAATAAAGTGGAGAGTTTCTTTTCAAAAGCGTTCGATTATATATATTTATTTTTTGAAAAGCTTTTAACACTTGTTGGTTCAGTAGTAGTAAGCAGTGAAGTAATTAGAAATAGTAGTACAGAATCAATAACAAAAAATCTATTTGTATTTGCGGGTATTTTTGTTTTTATAAAAGTCGTTCATTCAATTTTAAAATGGGCTGTAGATGATTGGAAGAAACAATGTTCAACAACTATTTTTATAACTACATTGCAAAAACCATTTATTTCTATTATTGGAGAAATGATGTCAAATGAAAATATAAAAAAAATGAAAGAAGAAGAATTTGAAAGATGGGCATTAAAAATAATATTTAATGGAGTTAGAAATGAGAATTAAAGAATTATTTATGATGATGGTGGTAACTATGTTATTGTTGAACATGGTTGGCTGCGCAAAAAACACATATACAACTGTCTATTATGGAAATTGTCCACAAAACGAAACACCAGAAACGGCTAGGCAAGATTACAATTATGTTTACTATTATTATAACGGAAATTGGCATAATGATAAACTTTTATGGTTTGAAATAACAGACGACAATAGAATTGTACAATTTGCTATCGAAACAGAACAAGGAGAATGAGAACAACACTGCACAAGCATAGAAAATGTAGACTTTGTAATAAAAAACAATTACTAATATGAATGATTATCATACAAAAATAACTATGCATCCTTTCGACTGGTAGAAACCACAAAAAGAAAAATACCCCACGGAAAAATTAAAGCGTCTTCCCAAATACAATATTGACATTTTTATCAATATTACTATAATTAAAAATCATAATAAATCATAGCTCCATACTGCAGTTATTCCAAATTGCAGTATGGAGCTATTTGTTTTTGGGGGAGATGGATATTATGAATATAGATGTCGGTAAAACATATGGCTGCTTGACCGTTTTAGATAACGGAGAAGAATTTAACAACAATGTGAAATTGAGGGAGGAGGTGACATCAGAATTAACAAATCGGATAGCTAACAATTCTAGTATGCCATATCTTTTTGCAAAGAAAAAATCAAACGCCACCATTTCTGTACATTATAAATGTGTATGCAAATGCGGAAAAATTCATTATTATAATAAGGAAACACTTCTTAAAAAGCCAAAATACTGTGTATATCCAATTTCAATTCGAACAAAATACACATACAGCACGAGAGATAGTAATGCGACGTACAACAAAAGAAAAAAGTACGAAAATATAGAATGTGTAATATTGTGTGATAAATCGGAGTGCAAACCATCACAAAACTACTGCTTTAGATACAATAGTGATAAAATAAAAGAGTACGAAAAGAAAAAAGATAAAGCAGAACAAATTGTTTCTAATTTACCAAGAATATATGCAAAAAATTATAACTATGATTTCACAGGAAAACAATACGAGTCGTTATATATAGAAAGCTGTGTCAATGAACACTTTGAACCAGATTATATCCCTTATTATATTGAAAACCCAAAAGCTAAACCAAAGGAAGTCGTTGTCTTTAAACAATATATGTGTAGATGTATAATCTGTGAAAAAAAGCAACTTATCACTTGCGACCAATTCGGAATTCATCCACCATCGAGATATGGGTTGCATGCATATAACGGTTATTGGAGCGATGTGTTTTGTGATTGTCACCCCATCTCTTCATTTCAGTGGATTGTGAACAAAATACTATTTGAAGCTAATGCGAAATATCGCGTTGAAGAGACATTCCCAGATTTATATGGATATGGAAATAAAAACCTTTTAAGATATGACTTTGCACTTTTAAACGATGATGGTAGTGTAAAGGAACTCCTTGAATGCCAAGGAGAACAACATTATAGCCCAATTGATGAATTTGGAGGAACTACACAATTTAGCAAACAAATAGCAAATGACAACTTAAAACGAAAATATGCACAAGAACACAACATCCCATTACACGAAATCAGCTATAAAGACAAACAAATTGACAAGGTTTATGAGATTTTATATAGATTAGACTGGATTAAATAATATTCCTTATAAGTTTTCAAGAGTTGCTTTACAAAAAAATCTATTCGATTTTTCGTAAAGAAAACCATATAGCATAGCGCAAAAATCAGTATATAATGAATATAAAGATAAGTGTACTCAAAAACGCTTATCTCCGCAAAGTCTTGTTCGAGTTCACACATCGGACGAGGCTTATTTTTTATGTTCAGAAAGGAGTGTGGGAGAAACATGGTAATGATTTGTTTCTCTTTCATCGCACACAGGAGGTGTTGACGCGTGAAAGAAAAGATAACAAAACTCAAAGACTGGTATAACAGTCTGAATTCCACAAAGCAAAAGCTGGTCAAGTACGGTATTATCGCTTTTCTGAGCTCGTTCCTTGGCGGATACTTTGCAGAAAGTGCTTATAGAGTATCTACGAACGGGTTACTGGGAGCTGAAAATGCCAGCATCAATTTTCTGCTTTGCCCAATCTACGCACTTATCAGAGCGAACGGTCTGATTTACACCCTCATTATTACGTTAGCCATTTCCGGCTTCCTATTTATAATGGAGTTCAGAAACCAAGACCTTGCGAAGGAAGCGCATGAGGATGACAGAGGTGTTGCGGTCGCCGCGAATCCTCTTTATGGCTCTGCTGACTGGATGCAGCCGGAAGAAATCCATAAGCATTTCGAAATCGGCCCTGTCAAAGATGTGGAAGGAATTATTCTCGGCCAGTTGGATAAAGAAGGCAAGGAAGCCATTTGTTTGGCAAACAACTCTCCCGGCAACAGAAACATCATGATTTTTGGTTCTCCCGGTTCCGGTAAGTCCTACGGTTTTGTTCGGTCTGCTGTATTCCAGTCAGTTAAGAACCAAGCCTCCATGGTCATTACTGACCCCAAGGGCGAAATCCACAATGATATGCGCAAGTTCCTTTTGGATAACGGATACGAAGTAAAGCTGTTCGACCTTGTTGACCTGCTGTATTCCGATTCTTGGGACTGCGTATCCGAAATCATTGACCCCAAGACAGGCAATGCAAACGAACTTCGTATTGCCGAATTTGCAGATGCTATCATGAAGAACTCCGGTGAAGGCGATGAGTTCTGGGACGGCGGCGAAGCCAACCTTTTGAAAGCCATCATCTTCTATCAGGCATATCGAAATGAAAGTGCCAAAGTAGAAAAGTTCACCAAGTCTATTATTGAACTCTGTAAAGACCTCTCTATCGACAGCAATGACTGCCAGCAGTTCATTACTATCATTCAGGATGAATCTACTATCATGAATGATAAGTATTACTGCGTAAGAGAACTTGCAAAAAGGAAGGCCGAACAAGACCTCGAAAACGGGCAGCGTGACAGCGCTATCGATGCCTCGTTGACCGGCGATGAATATGTATCGGCATGGGTCGAAAAGTACATCGCAGACATCGATGACTGGGTAGACCGCCGCGCACCGCTTCATATCGATGAAATTTATCGTCTGCTTTTGAACAACGACCTTGCAAAATGGGAAGAGTGTTTCAAGGACATTCCTCTGGATAATCCCGCACAGCTTGCATGGTCAATCTTCAAGCAGAACTCTGATAACGCAAGACCTCAGTTCATCACAGGACTTGGTCAGCGCATGCAGCTGTTCCAGATGCGCGATTTGCGCCGTATTCTTCGCAACAAAGATATCGACCTTGCTTCGATTGGCGACCATCCTTCTAAAAAGAAGACGGCCTTGTTCTGCGTTATGTCTGATAAGAGTGCAGCCATGAAGCCTATTACTTCTTTGCTGTTCAACTTCCTGTTCAAGGATATTTCGGACGCAGCAGATACCTATGGCCCCAAGACCCGTAATACAGTAAACATGATTCTGGACGAGTTCGTTAACATCGGTATGATTCCGAACTTTGAAGTTCTGATTTCTACCGTTCGTTCTCGTAAAATCGGTATCTTTATGATTTGCCAGACATACTCACAGCTGCAGGAGACCTACGGCGAGACAAACGCCGAAACCATTATCGGTTGCTGTGATACTTTGTTGTGCCTTGGCGTTAACGATAAAACGACTGCTGATTTCATTTCTTATAAGAGCGGTGTCATGACAGTCGTATCCAAGAGCGTCAAGGATAATCGTCCTACGGTTCTTGGCTATCGTCCTATGAATCAGGGCTATTCCTTATCTCTTGGCGAAGGCAAGCGTAATGTCATCAACCCCGATGAAGTTATGGCAATGCCTTTTGAGAATGTTTTGCTTTTCAGACAGCACGCAAAAGTGCTGAAAGCCAACAAGTTTGGCTATAACCTGCATCCGATGTTCAAGGAGTTTGCCGTCAAGAACGAAAAGGGCGAACTCGAACTTGAACAGATGCCTATCATCAGCCTTCTGCCCAGCCGCAAGAAATATGCAGCGACAGAAGACAGAGACGCATTCAGTGCCGGTACCAACAAAGTCAAGACGGGTGCCGATTTCTTGAGTGTGGCAGCAAGCAATCAGGAAATTGCTTCTACGCAGAGCACGGAGAGATTCCGTCAACAGCAGAAGCGTACCGAGATTCCGCCTGCTGCAGATATGATGAGCAGTACCGTAAAGACCGAAACGAACACAGCAGGGAAGGGGACTGCTACTCAGTCCAAGAAGAAAAACAAGTTTGGCATCTAATCCCCTTATATAACGCGCAAGACCTTATCCGTTTTTGGGTAAGGTCTTTTTCTTTTGTTATTACCGTCCCCACACGGTAATGTATATAAATTTCTATTTACAGAAAGGTAAAGTTTATCATGGAAGATACTATGAATCTGAATACTCCCGAAGTGGCCGAGGCTGCTGTCGAGACCCCCGTTGACGAAGAGGCCGCTTTCGCCAATACTGCCGAAGAGGTTGCTGCCAATCCTGATTTCGTTGCCGCCGACACCGCTTCCAATGAAGAAGACGGCGATGCTAAGACTGAGGCTGTTGACGAAGATGCTCCCGAGGAGAACGCAGAAGCTGCTCCTGAGCGCCGTCTTCCCAAACTGGGCCGTTATGTCGATTCCGGCAACGACCTGATTGAAGCACAGATGCCCGATATGGTTCAGGCTTCCGATGAGGACGAAATGCGTCGTGCTATCCGTCAGCATCGCGTTCTGTATGCAAAGGTCGTTGCTATCGAGCCCATGGGCGATGGCATCAAGATTGTTGCAAAGCGCAATACCATGCGTGTCGTGTTCGTCCCTGAAGATTTCTTCAAGTACAGCCTGATGAAGGATATGGATGGCCTGAGCAACGAAGAGAAAACCATTCGCTACAAGCGCAAAGCCAACCGCATGCTCGGCGCTGTCATTTCCTTCATCCCCCGCGATGTCGGCTACTTTACAGATGACTTCGGCACTCGCATTCCTTTTGCCGTTGGTTCTCGCGCCGATGCTCTGGCTCAGCTGCAGAATCGCTACTTCTTCCGCGCTACTCCTCAGACTCGTGTCGAGGTCGGCAGCACCACTACCGCCAGCATTCTGTCCTGTGGTCCTCGCTATGTCATCGTCGAGGCTTTTGGCGTTGAAGTGAGCATGGGTACCGGCGCACTGTCTGCATTCGAGTATATCGAAGATGCCTCCAAGAGCTTCAAGGTCGGCATGGGTATTCCTGTTGCCGTCGAGGCACTGGAAGTGGATGCTCGCGCAAAGACTGTCAACATCCGCGTCAGCCATTCTCTGCTGGAGCGTATGTCTGCCAAGGTTGAGGGCGTCAGTGAATCCATGATTGGTGGTCGTTATCTGGCTACCATCGTCAACGTCACCGACAAATACTACCATGTGGTTCTCGATGGCCTGAAGATTCGCGGCGTTATCCCCAAGACCCAGAACATCTCCAACGAGATGCTGATGATTGGCGACAAGGTTTCTATGCTGGTTCGCTACATCAACAAGGAGCAGGCGCTGGTCATCGGCGGCTGCCATAAGATTTAACCAAAACGCCCACTAACACAATCACTTAGTTTGGTTCCGGAGGATGGTGGGGTCCTTCGGAACCTGTTGCTTATAAAAATTGGATGCCTCCACGTGGCAAGCAACGGGCAACATTACGCCACACCGTAATGGCTAAATCCAAAGAACTTTAAAAACTCAGATTTCTTCAACATCAACACTTTTATCCTTAGGGATAAAGCGACGGCAAACACAACCGGACTCAGCAATAGCACGGTCCTCCTCATCCAGATGGCTGCAGCTCTCCTCGCGCCAGCTTTCGTCGGCCATCATAACATCCTCGAAACTAACAGTATTATTCATCATATCATTCATCATCGTAATAAACTCCTCTTTGTTTCTGTACTTATATTATACCACAAATCCGTGTAATAGTCAACTGCGGCAGAGAGGAAGAAAGGAGATATATTAAATATGGGGAACCATAACGAACAGGAAGTATTTAGCCCTACGACTAAGTACGGAAGCGTGGTATATAACGGATTCAGCGAGAACGCGACATATCTGATTTCATTTCAAAAGAATTTGTTTTTCATGGGCGTTGTATGCACAGTTGTAATGAACTGTAAGCAGCCAAAAAAAATATTCTCCATGCTTACCAAAAACAACATAGCAAACGATGAATGTAAAAACATCAATGTGAGATTTCTAAGCCAGTCTCAGGTTGGAGTTACATTCCGTGGCATTGTAGAGTATCAGGAAAACAAGGTAAATACAAAAAACGAATGTATCAGATGCGCCGATGTATACCTTAAAGAAGCAAGACGAATCGTTGCAAAATGCGGAGGTATCAACTGATTATGGCACAAAGAAAGGTATATTACATTCCAGATAACTTCGTTGACGATGAAAAGATATTCGGCGGTAAGTTCCGGAAGAGAAATTTTATAGAAGCTGTTATTTTTACACTTCCTGTGCTTGGGCTTTTTTGGCTCATTAACTGGGCAACTGGAATAGGCTGGGGAACGCTTTTCTATCCTACATTTCTTTTTGGAATCGCCACATTCTTTCTTTTCATTATCGGATATAACGGTGATTCATGGGGCGAAACTTTGCTCCTTGCACAAAAATTCCGTTCTAACAAATTCAACATTTCCACCTATAACCCGCGTGTCAAAACTGAGCTGACTGCTGATTATCTCGCCAATCCGAATACAAACTCCAAAGCCGAGGCTATCCGCAATTTCATTAAAAACCTTAATGATGTACTTGCTGGTGCAAGAGGACAGAGTGAGATTGCTGATGACCTGACCAGTGATAAAACCATTCTGTGGTATGTTGAGGATGAAGGTATTATCGAAAAGCCTGAATCTTTAAAGACTGCCGCAGAAATCAAGCAGGAAGAAAAGGATGCCAAGAAAGCGGCTAAACTGGAAAAGAAAAAGCAGAAAGAGTATCTCAGCACATTGGGACCCAAAGAACGCAAGATTGCAAAAGCCAGATTTAAAGCACAGGCTCTTGAAAAAGCAGAGCGTGACCGCAAACGCCGCGAAGAAGAACTTCGCATCTATAATGAGGCTATTGCGAAACGCGAAAAGGAAGAAGCCGAAAAAGCCAAAGAAGAACAGACTTTGTCGCAGCTTGAGAAGGACAAAGAGAACAACAAGAAGCTTTCTGCTCGGCAAGCCGCTGCTCAACGCCGTGCTGAGATAAAGAAACTCCGCAGAGAAAATACACTGAGAGAAAAAGAAGAAGCAAAGGCCGCAAAGATAAAAGCCAAAGAGGACACCTTAGCTAAGAAGCAGGCGGAGAAAGAAGCTAAGAAAAAAACATCTCCAAAGAAAAAACAAGTAACCCAAAATAAAGCTGGGGTTGCTGCCGCTCCTTCTGTACAGCAAAAGGAACAACCTAAAAAGCCGTTGCTTATCAATCTCGATAAGGTTTCCAAGAAAGAAAAACAGCAGGCAACCCAGCAGACGGCCGCACCGGCTGTGCAGGAGCAAAAGCCGCAAAAATCGCAAAAGAGTGCGATTGACAACATCTTGAAAAAGGAAGCCAAAAAGAAAGAAGAGCCTATCAAGGAAGAAAAACAGGCAGAGAGTAAGGCGGAAGTTACCAAACCTGAAAAGAGAGAACCTGCTATTGTCCCTGTTGTAAAAGCGAGTTCTGTTCAGGAACAGGCTACTGAAAAGCCTACACATCAACCTGTAAAGGCTCCACAGAAAGAAGAAGTCACCGTTACAGATAGCAAAAAAGCTGATGTTCGCGAGGTCCCTGATTTGTTGGATAGTCATAATGTGTTTTATGGCATTGGCGTAAATCAAGGGAATGAATTCGTGTTGGATGATGATGAGAAAGGAGGAAACAGTTTATAATGTTTGGAAAAAATAAAAAGGAACAGAACGATGTAGATAAGTACCTTTCCAAAAAGCAGCGCAAAGCTATTGCTCGAGAGGAAAAGGATAGAATCGACCGCCAGAAAGCTCTCGAAGAAGTCAAGTATCGTGAAATCAAGGGTACACAGGAAATGCTCCCTGTTTACGATACCTATCAAGGTGTTATCGTAACCCGCGATGGACATTTCTGCAAGATTATGGAAGTTAAGCCTCTCAACTTCATGTATCTCTCTCCGCAAGCGCAGAACAACATTATCAGCCTGTTCAGCCAGATGCTTTCGGCAACACCTTATAATATGCAGCTCATTTCCTACGCTCGTAAGGCAGATGTGGATTCTATGATTCGTGCTGTCGAAGACCTCAAAAAGAACGAAATGAATCCCGCATGTTTCCAGATGCAACAGGAATACGAAAACCTTCTTCGTTATAGAGCCGCGCAGAACGGCGTTACTCGCCGCTTCTTTGTCGTTCTTGAATTCAAAGCAGACCTGCAGAATGATGGCACAGACATCAATAAGGTTGTTGGCGATTTGAACGCTGCAGCAAGTAGATGCCGTGGATACCTTGAAGACGCAGGCAACCAGTTCATTCCTACCTGTGAGACGGATGAAGGCGTGTGCGACATTCTCTACCAGATGATTTGTCGTAAGGAAAGCGAGACGGTAGCGTATGATGTTCATGCACGCGAAGTTTTCCTGAAATACGAAAAAGCGGTTGTTGAACAGGGGCTTGGCTCTATGCCTATCATCACAGCACCTGAAACCATCGCTCCTAACTGGATGGATTTCTCTCACTACAACTACGCTGTCATTGATGATAAGTTCTATACATTCGCCTATATTTCCGATACCGGTTACGAAAAGAATGTGACTGCCGGATGGTTGAATCAGTTCATCAATAGCGGCGAAGGCGTTGATGTCGAGATTTTCTTAGACCGTCACACACGCGATGAAGTTTACAGCAAAATTGGTTTCAACGTCAAACAGAAAAGAGCAAAATCTCTTGATAGCCATGATACGGATTCCGACTTCCACGAAATCCAGAATGCCATCGGTGCTGGTTCTTATCTGCTTGATGGATTGGCTGCTGGTGAAGATTTGTTTTATGCCAGTGTTCTTTTTACTATCACTGCCGATGACTTGACAGAACTTGAACGGCGTTTCCATGAATTTGAAAAGAACGCAAAGGGTTCTGGATACAAGGTCGTCAGATGCGATTTCAGAATGCAGGAAGCCTTTATGTCTTCCTTGCCTACATGTTCTCTCGAAAAACAGCTTTATAAACATTCGAAGAGAAATGTTCTGACCTCTGGTGCTTCGTCTTTTTATCCTTTCGTATCCTTCGAGATGCAGGACCCGAACGGTATTATGATTGGTACCAATACAGCAAACAACTCCTTGGTTATCATTGATGTTATGGATAGAAACATCCATCGTAACTCCAATGGTGCTATCCTTGGCACATCCGGTTCCGGTAAGACATTTACCTCTCACTTGTTCGCGCTTCGTTTCCGTATGCGTCGAATTCAGACATTCATTCTGGCTCCTGTTAAGGGCGAACGCGACTACGGTAACGGTTGTTATCGAGTTGGTGGACAGTTCGTATCGATGTCTCCCGGTTCTCCCAATCACATCAATATCATGGACATTCACGCACCTGACCTTTCCAACATCGATTCCTTGGGCGACGATGATGCCAGTAATGCAGCGCAGATTTCTTTGCTTGCACAGAAATCTCGTACCATTCTTACATTCATCAAGCTTCAAGCACCTGACCTCACATTGGAAGAAGAACAGCTTGTTGACGGTTGCGTATATGAAACTTATGGGCGTTTCGGTATTACCGAAGATAATATGTCCATCTATAAGTTTGGTACAAGCGAGTACAAGGAAATGCCCATTCTTGAAGATTTGTATAACACTATGAAGAATGTGCCAGAACTTCGCCGCGTCTGCAATATCTTCAAACCTCTTATTAGCGGTTCGCTTTCTTCGTTTAACAACCATACAAACGTTGACCTTAGCAATCTCTACATTGTTTTCGACTTCGATGCGTGCGATGGCAAAAACAAAGTTATGGCTCTTTTTATCGTTCTGGATTTCTGTTGGAGCAAAATCAAAGAAGATTCCAGTAAACAGAAAGCCATCTTCATTGATGAGGCTTGGAACCTTATCAGTAAATCGTCCAACGAAATGTGTGCCGATTTCATCAAGGAAATTTTCAAAACCATTCGTGCTTACAATGGTGCCGCTTTCGTAATGACACAGAACGCTTCCGACTTCTTTACGATGAATGGTGGCGAATATGGCCGAGCAATCATTACGAATGCTGACACAAAAATTATCATGCAGTTGCCGGAAACGGAAATCGAAATCCTGCGCACTGCTGTTCAGCTTACTGACGATGAATGCAATAAAATCCAGCAGCTCCATCGTGGTTCTGGACTCGTGATTGCAGGAAGCAGTAAACTGTTCGCCGACTTCACAGCTTCCGATTTTGAGGCCGAGGTTATCTCTGGCGATATCAAAAAGTCAAAACGCTAAAAACAATGACGCAGAATCGAAAAATTCTGCGTTTGCTGCACAGTATGAGCACCTCCACGTTGGTGTGCGGCGGATAACGGGAAATCTCGTTAACAGAGCTCATAAAACCACCTTATTTTGACGTCGACTGAAGACATTTTTAAATCAGCTTAGTCTACGTCGAAATCCGAACAAATTTATGCGTTAACACGCGCATAAAATATAACATTTCTATTTTTGACGCAGACTGAAAAAGCACGTTCACTCAAAAATAGAAAATCACTCAAAAACAAGAATTTGGAGGTTTTTATCATGGCTGCTGCTCATAACACTGTAATTAAGAAATTGCTTCATGATTTCGGGGCTCTTCCGGCTGAACTGGTGGCAAAATATCTCACTATTATGTTTGGTGAGTCCATGACTTTGCCGCTGGCGAATCAGACAATTTATGCGGCTGTACGTGAATTTGTGTGTTATCAGAAGGACGGATACCTGCTTGCCAACAGCTTCGTCAAAATCGATAGCAAAATCGAATCCGGCGCACGCGCTTTCTGTGTTTTCCTCGAATTCATGGAACATGTCCCCGGATTCACTTATTGCCGCCCGTCCTCTCCGTGGCAGTTGGCGTTCGTTGCTGGCGATGTTACTTATTATATCGTTAATATTTCGCGTGGCAGCGAGTATCAGATGGGTACTATTCTGAACAGCTTCGGCGCTGATGAAGATTTGCTCAAAAATTCACGTAGAATCGGCATTCTTGAAAACGGAGCCGATATGTCTCTGGTTCCTTATTGCGGTATTATGCAGTTCTGTACAGTTGACGATAACTATGACATTAAGGTGTACGCACCCGAAGACCGCAATACCATCGAAAAGGCATGGGCAGATGTCCAGCGGAACTAATAAATTCCTGTCGAACCCAGGCGATTCTGGCATCCTGTTTAAGGGGGCGGAATCGCCTTCTTTTTGTATGCGGGATAAATTTGACAGCGCAGCAAAGCATATCAATGAAGCACAAAAATATATCGAAGAACCGCAGAAAAGCACGATAAAGGCGCAAGAAGCAATCCATGAGCTTCTTTTGGCGCAATATGCACTTCGAGATATCATCAATTCAAGTGATATGCCACGCACAGAAAGAATGCGGTTGGAATCCCAAAGCGTACCTGATTCTTTATGTTCCGTAGCGCAAATAAATAACGGTATATTGCAAATTTCATATCCGTTTCTGCTTGGAACATACAGTAATTCAGACTCGAATGATTCATCATCCACATTTATTGAGAAAAGTATTGGCGTAATGACACGCAATAAGCTCGATTTATTTCTCTATGAACATCCGAATTTGGCCTTTCCGGATGGTTTCCTGTACCTGATTTTTAAGAGATTTATCCCTCAAAACGGAAACAAATTGCTTGTCTGTGATAGCAATAATATTGAAACAGGGGCTATCACAAACGCAGTTTCGCAGGCTATCGGCAGGTCAGATAATGCCTATTCTATGGGGTTCGTTTATACAGCATCTGTTGGCGAATATCCGCACACAGAAGTGACGCTTATACAGGCGTCTGACCTTCCCGAATGGCACAGATATATGGGTACCTGAACCCAAGGAAAATCAACACTAAAAATGTAGATTTTTATGGATATGTATTCGGGTACCCAAGAATATCAACATTTCATATGCCAAAATAATGCGGTGTTATTGCACTTAACGCATTTTCTTTGCGTTGAGGTATGGAAAGGAGGGAACGCCTGAAATATGCCAAAGCCGACCAAGGTAAGAATCCTCGAATATCTATACACAGTGAGTAGTATTCCGAGAAAGCAATTAAAGCTGGCATTTCAAGATGTGGCTTATAACACAGTATTCAGAGCAACGAAAGAACTTCTGGATTCTGGTTATATCGAATTACTCTCGGTATCAAAAGGACCAACCAGAATCAAGATTACAAAAGCTGGCATGGATTATCTTTCAAAACAAAAAGATGCAGTTATGCAAGCGAATATCCGAAGCACAGTAACATCTTCAAGCAAGAAGGAGCGTATCGAACGAGTTCAAAAAACGATTGATATGTGTGTGGCTTCTGGAATCAAAACGTCACAGACATCTAATATCAGTTTTTCTATTTTCTCACAAAAGGAACAAGACGAAGATACAGTTATTGAGTTCTCCAACTTGTTTGTTGATGAGGCTGTATTCTTTAGAGCTGACGAAATCACAAAAACAATCAAGGCAGAAAATACTTTCGGCGAGGAAATCACACAAACACAAAGCAGAGTTACAGGGTTGATAATCAATAAAAATGGCTTATGGTTTGTTTATCATTCTCTCGATAAGTTGATGAAGTTCACAAAACAAATTGAACTCACATTCACAGAAGCTGTTATCCGGTTTATGGAATCAAGTTGGTTGGTTCAGCAATATCCAAACTTCTTTGGGTTCTTATCCGCAAAGCCAAAAGCCATCATCATTGGAAACACGCCGTCCATGCTTCCGAAAATCTTTACAGGTAGAAAATGGGGCGAAACGGAATCCGATAACAAGC
>ENA-ORIC01001290-ORIC01001290.1-human-gut-metagenome-genome-assembly--contig:-NODE-1290-length-24916-cov-3.817827_pt1 | contig 24916 bp, 21 predicted proteins | sample MGYA00243023_ERZ508732 | MGnify/ENA primary metagenome ERZ508732 (study PRJEB26277, sample SAMN04329767) | human gut metagenome | biome: human-associated habitat | host: Homo sapiens | place: USA...
GATAGTTTTTTATTCGTCCTTAGCAAAGTCACAGCTTTGCCGGGGGCGTTTTTGTTTTACTCCGGCGCAATCGGAAAGGAATGATCAGAATGAATTTCAGACCGTCAAAAGAGGAAGCCGTAAAGATCGCCGCGGAGGGGAAGTACAAGGTGCTCCCGGTCAGCGCCGAGATGCTCTCGGACATACTGACGCCTATACAGGCGATGAGAAAGCTCAAGAACGTCTCGACTCACTGCTATATGCTCGAGTCGGCGAAGCAGAGCGAGACCTGGGGACGCTACACTTTCCTCGGCTTTGAGCCGAAGCTCGAGGTCACCTGCCGCGGCGGCGAGCTCAGAGCCGGGAGCGTCAGGATGCACACCGACAATCCGTCGGCTGTCCTGCGGGATATTCTCAGAGAGTACCGGAGCCCGAGGCTCGACTATCTGCCGCCGTTCACCGGAGGTCTCGTCGGGTATTTCGCGTATGACTACTACGGTTACCGCGAGCCGTCGGTCAGGCGGGAGGTCGGGGACACCGAGAACTTCAAGGACGTCGACCTCATGCTCTTCGACAAGGTCATCGCCTTCGACAGCGCGAAGCAGAAGATAATTCTCATTGCCAACATGAATCTTTCCGACCCGGAGACCGGGTACAACAAGGCGGTGATGGAGATCGAGCATATGCGCGACCTTCTCGTGAACGGCGAGGAGAAGAAGGAAGCTCCCGGAAGGCTCACGAGCGAAGTGACGCCGCTCTTCGACGAGAAGCGTTACTGTGAGATGGTAGAGAAGGCGAAGGAACATATCCGCGAGGGCGATATATTCCAGATAGTTCTGTCGAACCGCCTGAGCGCGGAATTTGAGGGCAGCCTGCTCGGAACCTACAGAATGCTCAGGACAATAAATCCGTCGCCGTATATGTTCTATTTTTCGGGGACGGACGTCGAGGTCGCGGGGGCTTCTCCCGAGACGCTTGTGAAGCTGGAGGACGGGGTGCTCCACACCTTCCCGCTCGCCGGGACGAGACCGAGGGGAAAGACACAGGAAGAGGACGAGGCGCTCGAGCGTGAGCTTTTAGGCGACGAAAAGGAGCTCGCGGAGCACAATATGCTCGTCGACCTCGGGCGAAACGACCTCGGAAAGATCAGTGAGTTCGGCTCGGTGAAGGTCGAGAGACTTCATACGATCGAGCGGTTCTCGCACGTGATGCACATCGGCTCAACCGTGGTCGGGAGGATACGGGAGGATCGCGACGCGCTGGACGCCATCGAGGCGGTGCTTCCCGCCGGAACTCTCTCAGGAGCGCCGAAGATACGCGCGTGCCAGCTGATAGCGGAGCTTGAGAACAACAAGCGCGGCATATACGGCGGAGCCATCGGGTATATAGACTTCGCCGGGAACATGGATACCTGCATCGCGATCAGAATCGCCTACAAGAAGAACGGAAAGGTATTCGTCAGGAGCGGCGCGGGAATCGTCGCCGACTCGGTGCCGGAGAAGGAATACATAGAGTGCATAAACAAGGCCAAGGCGGTCGTGAACGCGCTCAGATACGCGCAGGAGGAAGAGCTGTGATATTACTTATCGACAATTACGACAGTTTCTCGTACAATCTTTATCAGCTGATCGGGGAGATAGAGCCGGACATAAAGGTCATCCGGAACGACGAGATGACGGTGAGTGAGATAGAATCGCTCGCGCCGGAGAAGATAATCCTCTCTCCCGGTCCCGGAAGACCTGAGGACGCCGGGGTGATCGTTGAGATCGCGAAGACTGTCGCGAGGAGGATACCGACGCTCGGCGTCTGCCTCGGGCATCAGGCGATCTGCGCGGCATACGGCGCGACCGTTACATACGCTCCGCGGCTCATGCATGGAAAGCAGTCAGAGGTCACGCTGAGGAACGACACCCCGCTGTTCACGGGCTTGCCCGAAAGGGTGAAGGTCGCGAGGTATCACTCGCTGATAGCCGACCCGGAAACGATGCCGGACGAGCTCGCCGTGACCGCCATTACCGACGAGAACGAGATAATGGCGGTACAGCACAAGGATTACCCGATATACGGCGTTCAGTTCCACCCCGAGTCAATAATGACCCCGGAAGGAAAGAGAATGCTTGAAAATTTCATAAATCTTTGAAAAAGATAGAAAGGAAGAGAAAAAATGATCAAGGAAGCAATAGTCAAGATAGTCGACAAGCAGGATCTCACATATGATGAGGCGTACACGGTCATGAACGAGATAATGAGCGGTGAGACGACACCGACGCAGAACGCGGCGTTCTTAGCGGCGCTCTCGACAAAGAGCACGAGAGCCGAGACGACAGCCGAGATAGCGGGCTGTGCCGCCGCGATGCGCGACCACGCGGTGAGGGTTGAGAGCGACTATGACCTCTTCGAGATTGTCGGCACCGGAGGGGACAACGCCGGGAGCTTCAATATCTCGACGACCTCAGCCCTTGTCGCGGCGGCGGGCGGCATGAAGGTCGCGAAGCACGGAAACCGCGCGGCGTCCTCAAAGTGCGGAACCGCCGACTGTCTCGAGGCGCTCGGCGTCAACATCGACCAGAGCCCCGACAAGTGCCGCGAGCTGCTTGACAAGGTCGGTATGTGCTTCTTCTTCGCGCAGAAATACCACACGTCGATGAAATATGTCGGCGCGATAAGAAAGGAGCTCGGGTTCCGCACCGTGTTCAACATCCTCGGACCTCTGACGAACCCCGGCAGCCCGAAGATGCAGCTGCTCGGCGTCTACGACGAATACCTTGTCGAACCGCTCGCGCAGGTGCTCATCGACCTCGGCGTGAAGCGCGGCATGGTCGTTTACGGAAAGGACAAGCTCGACGAGATATCCATGAGCGCCCCGACGAAGGTCTGCGAGTTCAAGGACGGCTGGTTCAGGTCGTACACCATTTCGCCGGAGGATTTCGGTCTGACCCGTTGCGAGAAGAAGGATCTTGTCGGCGGAACACCGGCGGAGAACGCCGCTATAACCCGCGCGATACTCGGCGGCGAGAGGGGACCGAAGCGCGACGCCGTGCTGATGAACGCCGGAGCGTCGCTCTGCATCGGCGGCAAAGCCGAAAATATGGCGGACGGAATAAAGCTCGCGGGTGAGATAATCGACTCCGGAAAGGCTCTCGAAACGCTCGAAAACTTCATTAAGGTGAGCCAATGACGATACTCGACAAGCTCGCCGCGTCGGCAAAGGCGCGGTGCGAAGCCGCGAAGGGCAAAATTCCGCCGGAGGAGATAAGACGGCTCGCGGAGAATATTCCGAAAGGCGATTTCGGTTTCGAAAAGGCGCTTAAAAAGCCCGGGATGTCTTTTATCTGCGAGTGTAAGCGCGCGTCGCCGTCGAAAGGACTCATCGCGCCGGAATTCCCTTACCTCGATATAGCGCGGGACTACGAGGCGGCGGGCGCGGATTGCGTCTCGGTTCTGACAGAGCCGGAGTGGTTTCTCGGGAGCGACAGGTATCTCGAAGAAATCGCGCATAAGGTCGGGATACCTTGTCTCAGAAAAGATTTCACGGTCGATGAGTACATGATATATGAAGCGAAGCTGCTCGGTGCCTCAGCGGTGCTGCTCATCTGCTCGATACTTGACGCTGAACAGTTGAAAGAGTATATCGGCGTCGCGGATTCACTCGGGCTCTCGTCTCTTGTCGAGGCGCATGACGAGAGGGAGATCGCGGCGGCGGTCGGCGCGGGGGCGCGTGTCATCGGTGTCAACAACCGCAATCTGAAGGATTTCACGGTCGACACCGGAAACAGCGGAAAGCTGAGAAGTATTGTTCCGGACGACATCGTCTTCGTCTCGGAGAGCGGCGTTTCGGACGCCGCGGACGTGAAGCGGCTGTATGACGCTCATGTAGACGCGGTGCTCATCGGTGAGGCGCTCATGAGGGCGTCCGACAGAAAAGCGAAGCTCGCGGAGCTGAGGTCACTCATATGACAAAGGTGAAATTCTGCGGGCTGACAAGGGACGAGGATATCGGCGCGGCGAACAGGCTGACTCCGGACTTTGCCGGTCTCGTGTTCGCGGAGAAGAGCCGGAGATATGTGAGTCCCGAAAGGGCGCGGGAGATACGGGAAAAGCTCGACCGGCGGATAAAGACGACCGGGGTGTTCGTGAACGCCGATATCTCATTTATCGTCGAACTCCTGCGGGACGGCGTCATTGATATCGCCCAGCTTCACGGCGGAGAGGACGACGCTTATATACGGAAACTCAGAAAAGTTATCGACAGACCTGTTATAAAAGCGTTCCGCATTGACAACGAGACAGACATACTCCGCGCCGGGGCGAGCGCGGCTGACATGGTGCTCCTCGACTCGGGAACCGGAGGAACCGGAAAGCGCATCGACTGGTACCTCGCCGACATGATGACAAGACCGTATTTCCTCGCCGGAGGGCTCACGCCGGAGAACGCGGGAGACGCCGTTATGACGCTCCACCCGTTCGCGCTCGACGTCAGCTCCGGAATCGAGACCGATGGTCACAAGGATGAAGAAAAGATGGCGGCTTTCATGAATGCCGTGAGAGAAGTAGAGAAAAAACAGAAAGGAACTGAAAAATGACGAACCCAAAGGGCCGTTTCGGTATACACGGCGGTCAGTACATACCGGAAACGCTTATGAACGCGGTGATCGAGCTCGAGAAGGCTTACGATCACTACAAGAACGACCCGGAATTCAACCGCGAGCTGACAGAGCTGTTCAACGATTACGCGGGTCGTCCGTCGAGACTGTATTACGCTGAGAAGATGACAAAAGACCTCGGCGGCGCGAAGATATACTTAAAGCGCGAGGATCTGAACCACACCGGCGCGCATAAAATAAACAACGTCCTCGGACAGGCGCTTTTAGCGAAGAAGATGGGCAAGACCCGCCTCATCGCCGAGACAGGAGCCGGACAGCACGGCGTCGCGACCGCGACCGCGGCGGCGCTCTTCGGAATGGAGTGCGTCGTCTTCATGGGAAAGGAGGACACCGAGCGTCAGGCGCTCAACGTCTACCGTATGCGCCTTCTCGGCGCGGAGGTCATTCCGGTCACGAGCGGAACCGCGACGCTCAAGGACGCGGTATCCGAGGCTATGCGCGAGTGGACGAAACGCATCGACGACACGCATTACTGCCTCGGCTCGGTCATGGGTCCGCACCCGTTCCCGACGATCGTCAGGGATTTTCAGGCGGTCATCTCGAAGGAGATAAAGTCGCAGATACTCGAAAAGGAGGGACGGCTCCCGGACGCGGTGATAGCCTGCGTAGGCGGCGGCTCGAACGCCATCGGCAGCTTCTATCACTTCATCCCCGACGAGTCGGTGAGGCTCATCGGCTGTGAGGCGGCGGGGCGCGGCATTGACACATTTGAGACCGCGGCGACCGTCAACACCTGGCGGCTCGGGATATTCCACGGGATGAAATCCTACTTCTGCCAGGACGAGTACGGGCAGATCGCGCCGGTCTACTCGATCTCGGCGGGGCTTGACTATCCGGGCGTCGGTCCGGAGCACGCGCATCTGCACGACATCGGCAGGGCGGAATATGTGCCGGTGACCGACGACGAGGCGGTGAACGCCTTCGAGTACCTCGCGAGAACCGAGGGCATCATTCCGGCGATCGAGTCGGCGCACGCCGTCGCGCACGCGATGAGGCTCGCTCCGACGATGGGCAGGGATAAGATAATAGTAGTGACGATCTCCGGCAGGGGCGACAAGGACTGCGCCGCCATCGCGAGATACAGAGGGGAGGATATCCATGAGTAGGATAAAAAGCGCTTTCCGGGACGGCAAGGCGTTCATAGGCTTCATAACCTGCGGCGACCCGGATCTTGAGACGACCGCGGCGGCTGTCAGGGCGGCGGTAAAAAACGGAGCGGATCTCATTGAGCTCGGCATTCCGTTCTCCGACCCGACCGCGGAGGGACCGGTCATTCAGGGCGCGAATATCCGCGCGCTGAGCGGCGGCGTGACGACCGACAAGGTCTTCGGGCTCGTGAGGGAGCTCAGGCGTGACGTCACGATACCGCTTGTGTTCATGACCTACGCGAACGTCGTGTTCTCGTACGGCTCGGAGAGGTTCATCTCGACCTGCCGCGATATCGGAATCGACGGGCTGATCCTTCCGGACGTTCCGTATGAGGAAAAGGACGAGTTCGCGCCGATATGTCATAAGTGCGGCGTCGACCTGATATCGCTCATCGCGCCGACGTCGGAGGACAGGATCGGCATGATAGCCCGGGAGGCGGAGGGCTTCCTGTATGTCGTCTCAAGTCTCGGCGTAACCGGAACGAGGAGCGAGATAAAGACCGATCTCACCGACGTGATGGCGGCGGTCAGACGCGCGTCGGACATTCCGGCGGCGATAGGCTTCGGCATCTCGACGCCGGAGCAGGCGGAGAAGATGTCGGAGATAGCTGACGGCGTCATCGTCGGCTCCGCGATAATCAAAATCCTCGAGAAGTACGGCAAGAACGCGCCGGAGCACGTCGGCGAGTACGTGAAGAGCATGAAGGACGCGATGAGGCAGCGCTGAGTCTGATGACAGACGCTCCCGTGTACGCAAAACGGGAAGAGAGGGAGAAATCCTCCGCGGATACAAGCGAAACGATGAATCAACTCGAACGAAAATGAATAACAAGAGCGGCGTCCGTTGCGGGGCGCCGCCTGCTTTTTTCTACTGTTTATTTCGTGTGCTCGGTGCGCGCGATGATGTCGTCCTGTATGCTTTCCTTCAGGTTGTTGAAGTAATCCGAGAAGCCGGTGACTCTCACTCTGAGGTTCGAGTGCTTCTCCGGGCAGACCTTCGCGTCGAGCAGATCTTCCTTTGAGACGTAGGTCAGCTGGAAATGGGTGCCGCCGTTCATGAAATAGGTCTCGAAGACGCCGACCGTCTTTACAAAGTTCGCGTCATTCTTTATGAGATTCTCATCGATCGAGATGTTCGTTACCGTCGAGCCGCAGGCTATCGCGTGGCGGTCGGTCTTCGCTATCGAGTTCAGGAGCGCCGTCAGACCCTCATGGTCGCGTCCCTCGCTCTGTCCGATGCCGAACTTCAGCAGGTCGCCCGAATGACGGCCGTCCGGAGTCGCGCGCGTCTTCTCTCCGAACCAGCGGTGGTGCTCGTTGTATCCGAGCAGGTCGCCGACCAGAAAATGATAACCGAACAGATTCTTCTTGTCTCTCAGATACCGCCAGAAGCTGTCATACAGCCGCTGCGCCACCATGTCCGAGCGCTCGTCGTCGTTGCCGTAGAAGACGCCGCGCTTCTTTATCAGGTTCAGGATATCCTCGTGACCCTCCCAGTTGTCTTTCACCGCTCCCGCAAGCTCCGCCATCGTGAACGACTTCTCGTCGAACACGAACTGCTTCACGACGATCAGCGAGTCGATCACGTTCGTTATCCCGAGAAGCATCGGCGACGCTATGACTACGTCTCCTCCGCCGCGTGTCAGGCTCTTCGCGTTCTCTATGCAGTCGTTGAAGAAGAGGCTCGAGATGTAGTTCACGTCCCTCGCGCGCACCGAATTGTACTTGTCGTCGTATTCGTATATCCGGTCGAGGTCGGAGAACATCACCTTTTCGAACACGCGGTAGAATTCGTCAAAATCCTTCGCGCCGACGATACTTTCCGACCTGTCGTGGAACAGCGTCTCAACGCATTTCAGGATGTTCCCCTTGCTGTTGCTTCCGGTTATCGCGCCCAGAAACGCCGGCTCGTTGCAGCCGACCATCGTGTAGTTCACCGCGCGCTCGTACGGGAATCCGCAGACGCCGACGTAGCACTCGAGCCGCTTTTCATCGTTCGTGAACGCTATGCGCTTGTGCGGGTCGCGGCGCTCCATGTCCATCATCCAGTAAAAGTCCTCATGCGACAGCTTTTTCGTCCATCTGAGCGTTATCTGCGGGATGTAGGTCGGAAGATCGAGAAGGCTCTCGGTTATGAGCCGCGACATCTCGTTGAAGCCGTCCGTGCCGTCCGGAAGATATCCGCCGATGCAGAAATGCGACTCGCCGCCGCGGGTGAACGCACCGCTCTTCGGCGTCGCCGCCTGAACCATCAGGTACAGCTCCTGTAAGTACTCCGCCGCCTCGTCGCGCGTAAGTCTTCCCGCCGCGGTGTCGCGCCGGTAAAAGTCAGTCAGATATCTGTCGAGCGTGCCGAAGCTGTCCGGGTCGGCGGAGAAGCAGATGTAAATGCACAGAACCGCCTCATAGAAGGTCTCCGGAGCGTTCGCCGGAACCCTTTTCAGCGCGTCTGACAGCTTTGTCAGGCGTTTTTTCGCGTCGGGGTCTGTCGTGACGTCCGCGAGAGCCGCCGCCTTTCCGGAGCATTTCTCCGCCCACCTGATCATCGTCTCCGCGACCTTATCGAGACCGGTCAGGAATGAGATCTCATCGGGGGCTGTGTGCTTTTTCAGAGAATCGGCTATCTCCGCGCGTATGCCGGAGATGCCCTTTTTCAGTACTTTTCTGTAATCCGCGGTCGCGTGCTGCCACTCGTTCGTCGAGAGGTTGTCGACGCTCTTCAGGTAGAAGCTGCGTATCAGCTCTCCGGTCGCTCTGTGCCCGCTGCGGTGGAACGCGTCGCCGACGACCGAGCCGTCGAAGTTGAAGAACCCGGTGAAGGCGGAATCTTCATTCAGCATCGGCTCCTGCGCGAGTATGAATTCACACAGGCGCTTCACGTCCCGCGCGGATTCGTCAAGGAACAGATCCTCCCTGTCGAAATCGATGTGTACCGGCTTCACGTACATTTCCCCGGCGAGGGTCCGTCCGGTTATTCTTTTGATTCTTTCAGTCATTTTCTTGTTCTCCTTCGAGAAAACATAATGGTTTCTCTATTTCTATCTGGTCAATCCTGCTCGGCAGGGAATTGTAGTGTTTTTTGTACAGCCTCGTGAAGTATCCCGGGTTCTCAAATCCGTTCGCCTCCGCCGCCTCCGCGACCGAGACAAATCCGTTCCGCAGCATCTCCCGCGCGCTTTCGAGGCGGAGCGTCGTTATGTACGCGAGCGGCGTCTGACCGACACAGCTCTTGAAGAGGAAGCGCAGATACTCGTCGGAAATCCCGCACATCGCGGCGAGGTCGGTCACCAATATCTTCTCCCTGAAATTCGCGCGGATGTGTTCGAGGGCGGGGGCGATCAGCGCGTATTTCCCGCTTTGCATATACTGCTTTTCGCGGTCGGCGACGATCATGGCGAAGATTTCCGAGAGGATGGCGTGTGTGCGCAGATAGTATCCCGGGTTCTTCTGTCGCCAGACCTCCTCGGCGCTGAGAAACATCTTCTTGTACGGGTTCCCGGGCTCGAGGATTATTGTCTCGGGCGGAAATTCCGAGCCGTCCGTGTCGCCGAGGATGTTTATCGACGCGAGGACTATCGTTCCCTTTTCGTATATCGTCTGTGAGTTCACCGAGCCTTTCGGTATGAAGTAGATGCAGTCCGGCACGAGCTCGATCTTCGTATTTCCGAAAATCTGCGTTGAGCAGCCGTCGATCTTGTACACTATCTCACACGAGTCGCGCCTGCCGAACGGACGGAACTTCCCGGCGATCGACTCCCGGACGTTTATCTGTATCAGGTGAAAATCAAGGTCGTCCTTGTCGAAGAAACTTGTTTTTTTCATTATGACACCTTTCTGTGAGAGCCTATGATCAATAGACCGCGCCGCTGTCGCCCGCGTCCGCGACGACCGTGTGCCCGCAGACAATCTCGCCCGACCTGCTCAGCAGATACGCCGCCAGCTCAGCGATCTCCTCCGGAAGGATAAAACGTCCGAGAGCGTGGCGCGGATACGGCTGATCCGCCGACTTCGCGTAGTTCGAGATCATGTCGGTCAGCGTGGCTCCGGGCGCTATGCCGTTTATGATTATGCCGTTCTTTCCGTAGCGGTTTCCAAACGAGCGCGTCCAGCGGATCACGGCGGTCTTTGCTGCGCCGTAAGAGCCGACGACTCCCATGCACGCCGCGTTCGAGGCGATATTCAGAATGTTTCCGGGACGCCCGCGGGAGAGAAGAAAATCTATCTCGTCGCGCATCATGAAAAACGCGCCCTTGAAGTTTATGTCGTTGAGTCTGTCCCATTCGTCCGGCGTTATGTCCCACGGCTCAAAACCGCGTCCGAGCGCCTGATTCCCGCCGAGAGCCGCCGCGTTGACAAATCCGTCGAGTCCGCCCGCGAGAGCCTCCGCCTCGGTGAGCTTTTCGGGAATATGCTCACAGTCGGCGATGTCGAGCGTCATTGTGAAGAGACGGTCTGAGGCGATCTCTCCGGCGGATTTCATGAGCTTTTCCGGCGTTCGTCCGGCTATGACGACTGTCGCGCCGCCCGCTGTCAGACGTTTTGCTATGGCTTTGCCGATGCCGCTTCCGCCGCCGGTGACGAGAAAGTGGGTTGAGCGAAGCTCAGAGCCGTTTGTTGCGCTTTGCATGTTGAACTCCTTTGGCAGATAACTTGTTTTTTGAAGGATAGTACAGTCATTTCTTTCACCGCGCAGGATTATTATATACGAAACAAGGCATTTTGTCAAGTGAGACTGAAAGTATTATGTTGGTTTTTGTGCAGATTCAGCGTTTTGTCCATTTACACAAACGCCGCGTGTATGCTATAATGCAATTGTAAATTTTACTGTACGTAAAGGAGAAAACCCAATGAAAAGAAGAATATCACTCATCCTCGCGCTCCTTATGTTGGCGGGAAGCGTGTCCTGCGGAAGCGGTTCCGGAGACAAAACACAGGACACAACCGCGGGCGACACGACTACCAGCGGGGAGACGACCGCGGAGGAAGTTCTGACCGACGGCGTGCCGGATATCGATATGGATGGATTTGTGTTTTCGGTGTTTCACAACAATCCGACACAGATGACATGGACGAACCTGACGCTGGATGTCGCGGAACCGAATGGCGAGGTACTCAACGACGCCATATATAACCGCAACCGCAAGATTGAGGACAGATTCAACTGTAAGATTGAGACGACCGAGTTCACCGAATTCCAGATAGGCGCAAAGGAAATATCGCAGGAAGTAATGGCGGGCGAATCGAATTATGACGTGTGGTTTCCCCGAGACTACAATATTCCGGCGTCAATACCGTATCTCAGACCTCTGAACGACCTTCCTTATGTGAATCTTGACGCCGACTGGTGGTTCCCGAACGCCTCAGACGTGTTCAGATTCAATGGCGTTCAGTACGGCGCGACGAGCTATTTCTCTCTGTCACAGGTGTCCCGCGCGGCGGCTCTTGATTTCAATAAGGATATCTATGAGACGATCGGCGCTGAGAAGACGCCATATGAATATGTGCGTGACAATGAGTGGACGCTCGACACCTTCGCGTCGGTCGCGAAGCTCGGCTACAGCGACCTCAATGGAAACGCTCAGATAGATGAGGGAGACAGATTCGGAATGGGCTCCGGCTGGCGCGAGGTATATATGAGATATATTCTCGGCTCCGGCGTGAATTTCATATCGCGTGACGACAAGGGTTATCCTGTGTTCGATCTTCCGGGTAATCAGGGAGCGATTGATAAGATGCTCCATATCTTCGATCTGTTCAATGACAAACAGATATACAACAACCCGTCAAAGTCGAATCCGGACTCTGTCGCTTACGGAACATTCCAGGAGGGAAATGTTCTGTTCGTCATCGGTCATCCGTTCAATATGAGCGTGACATACAGAGAACTTGACGCGAATATAGGCTTTGTTCCCTGCCCGAAATATGATTCAGAACAGGAAAGATACTATTCACCGACTTACGCGGGTGAGATGATGGCGATTCTGAAGACACTTCCTGACGAGCGTCTTGAAAATGTGTCCGCCATACTTGAGGCGCTGAGTTTCTCCGGAATGCATGACGTCCTTCCGATTTATCGTGAGGTCACGATGAAGGGCAAATCGGCGCGCGACCTTGAGTCGGAGGAGATGTTCGATATAGTCCTTGACTCGATGAGCTTTGATTTCGGTCTCATCGCGTGGGAAGGAGATGTCGTCAACCCGATTATTATGGGAATATACGCGAGTGGGAACGGGGATGTTGTTTCGACATTCGCGAAACTCTCAAACAAGATCAACGGAGTTGTTGACAAGCTCGTAGAATCCATAGAGGCGGAACAGGCGTCATGAGCGGCGAACTCTTTGAATCTGTCAGCGCTTATATGCGCTCGCACAGTGATTATATAACCTCCACTCTCTCCCGTCTCGTGAAAATCCCTTCCGTCCGCTCCGCCCCCGCCCCCGGCGCTCCATACGGCAGAAAGTGCGCGGAGGCTCTTGAGGAGACGCGTAAAATCTACGAGGAGAACGGCTTCGCGGCCGAAATTCATCAGGAAAGCGGATACCTTCTCGCGCGCTCCGGCGGGAGGGGGAAACAGATCGGTATTTTCGCCCACGCCGACGTCGTTCCGGTCTATGACGACTGGATGCTCGCCGAACCGTTTTCGGCGGCGATCCGCGACGGGTTCATGATCAGCCGCGGCGCTCTTGACGACAAGTCGGGGATTGTCTGCTCTCTGCTCGCCGCCATGGCGATACGCGACCTCGGGATACCCTTCTCGTCCGGACTTCTGATGGTCACCGAAAACAACGAGGAGAGCGGCATGGGCGGTATAAAGCGGTTCGTCAGAGAACAGCCGATGCCGGAAGCGTCGATCATCGCGGACGCCGGTTATCCGGTATATCGCGGTGAGAAGAGCTTCGTCAGGTTCTGGGCGGTCGGACGCGGAAAGTTTGAAACTGTGACAGAGCTTGTCGGCGGAAAGGACGCGTTCAACATAATCGCCGGAAGCGCCCATGCGACCTTTGAGAGCGAGATATTCCCGCACGGCGGCGCGCCGTCAGATCCCGACCTCACGCTGTCCTCCGACCACAAGACCCTCAGCGCGACCGGCATCTCAAAGCACGCGGCGCTCCCCGAGGGCTCGAAGAACGCGATAATCACGCTGACCGACGCGCTCTCGCACTGCGACGACCTGCCGGAGAACGACAGAAAGCTCTTTTCCGATATCCGCGCGATACTCGGCAGCTTTGGTGAAGGTCTCGGCGTTGAGGGGAACGACCCGAGGTTCGGCAGGACCACCGCCGCCACGGGTATGCTGAAGCTCATCGACGGCAGACCCGCCGTATCCTACGACATGCGCTTCGGCACGATGTTCGATTCCGCCGATCTCATCGCGAAGATAAAGGAAAGGCTCGACAGCCTCGGGTTTGACATGGAGATCGTCGAGGACGACAAGGGATTCTTCATCGGTGACGACAACGAGTACCTGAAGGCGCTCCTCGAGGCGTACAGCGAGTGCACCGGCGCTGTCGACCCGAAGCCGAACGTCAACAGCGGAGCGACCCACGCGAGACTGCTGAAAAACGCCTTCGGCGTCGCCGCCGCGGACTGGCATACGCGCCCGTTCACCCTTCCCGCCGGGCACGGTGACTGCCATCAGCCGGACGAGTGCGTGTGGCTTGAGGGCGTCGGAAGAGCAGCCGCGATACTCGCATATATGCTCGTGAGGCTCGACCGGAAGATATCCGGATAAAAAAGAACAGAGATGAGCCGCCCCGGACTTTGAAAACAAGTCCGGGGCGGCTTTCACAATCCGGATTTACGCGGAATTTACCGAGAAAAATCAAGGAATTCCGCGAAAATGTTCAATTTATTATGGTTTTTGTGGGGTAAAATCGGAATAAACAGAGAAATTCGCGATTTTCACGGGTTTTTTTGAAAAACTATTGATTTTTGCGCTTGATTCTGCTACAATAATGTCATTGCGGGATTTTCTTTATCAGAATTACCGGATTATTATTTTTGAAGCGGGGGCACGATAGTTTTAATGGACAAACACAAGATAATCGAGCTTAAGGGCATAACCAAGGAATACGAGGGTGAGCCCGTACTGCGAGGTATAGACCTCAACATTCATGATAAGGAGTTCGTGACGCTGCTGGGCCCTTCCGGCTGCGGCAAGACGACGACACTGAGAATTGTCGGCGGCTTCATAACTCCGGATTCCGGCGACGTTCTTTTCGACGGCAAGAAGGTCAACGACCTGCCGCCGTACAAGCGTCCGGTCAACACGGTGTTCCAGAAGTACGCGCTTTTTCCGCACCTCAACGTGTACGAGAATGTCGCGTTCGGTCTGAGACTCAAGCATACTCCGGAGGCGGAGGTGTCAAGGCGTGTCGGTGAGATGCTCGAGATGGTCGACCTCAAGGGCTTCGACAAGCGCGGAGTGAACCAGCTCTCCGGCGGCCAGCAGCAGAGAATCGCGATCGCGCGCGCTCTGATCAACGACCCGAAGGTGCTCCTTCTCGACGAGCCGCTCGGCGCGCTCGATCTGAAGCTGCGCAAGGAGATGCAGATCGAGCTCAAGAAAATACAGCAGCAGATGGAGATAACCTTCATCTATGTCACGCACGACCAGGAAGAGGCGCTGACAATGTCCGACACCGTCGTCGTCATGAAGGACGGCACGATACAGCAGATCGGAACTCCGCAGGATATCTACAACGAGCCGAAGAACGCGTTTGTCGCGGATTTCATCGGCGAGTCGAACATCCTGCCGGGAATCATGCACAAGGACTTCCTCGTCGAGTTCGCGGGGAACAACTTCGAGTGCGTCGACAAGGGCTTCGCTCCCATGGAGCCGGTCGACGTCGTCATTCGTCCTGAGGATATACAGCTCGTTCCGGCGTCGGACGAGGTGCTCAACGGCGTCGTCGAGAACGTGCAGTTCAAGGGCGTCCACTATGAGATCATCGTCAGGGCGTACTCGGACACATGGATCGTCCACTCGACGAAGGCGCCGGAGGTCGGCTCGATCGTCGGCATAACCCTTACTCCGGAGGACATCCATATCATGAAGAAGAGCAATGTAAAGAAAATAGATTATCTGAAGTCGGAATCGGAGGCGGAGAAAGACATTGAACACAAGATCTAAGCTCGCCGCCGCGCCATATCTCTTATGGATGGTGGTATTCATCGTTGTGCCGCTCATCCTGATCGCGGTGTTCGCTTTCACGACGACGGCGACCTGTGACGCCGAGGGGAACATACTCTCTGAGGAAGCGCTCGCCGATTATCTCGCCGAGTGCGAGGAGAACGAGACCGAGCCGGAGCTGACCGAGAAGACGATATTCACGTTGCAGAATATCCTCGACGTCTCGAAGTACACGACGGTGCTGATAAACTCCGCGTGGCTCGCTCTTATCGCGACGGTTATCTGTCTTGTCATCGCGTATCCGCTCGCTTATATGATCTCGAGGATGTTCTACACGCGGCAGAAGCTGGCGCTCATGCTTGTCATGCTCCCGATGTGGATGAACTTCCTGCTCCGCACCTACGCGTGGATGACCCTTCTCGAGAAGAACGGACTGATCAACAAGCTGTTCGGGCTGATCGGGCTTGGGCCGTTCAATATGATCAACACGCAGGGCGCGGTCGTGCTCGGTATGATATATAACTATCTGCCGTTCATGATCCTCCCGCTCTACTCTGTCATGACGAAGATCGACAACAGAACGGTCGAGGCGGCTCAGGATCTCGGGGCTAACAGCTTCCAGGTCATTTCCCGTGTTATCGTGCCGCTCTCGATGCCGGGCGTCGCTTCGGGCATCACGATGGTCTTCGTGCCGTCAGTTTCGACGTTCATCATCTCGAGAATGCTCGGCGGCGGAACGAATATGCTCATCGGCGACCTCATCGACCTCCAGTTCCTCGGCAACGCGTATAACCCGAACCTCGGCGCGGCGATCTCGCTTGTGCTGATGGTGTTCATATTCCTGTGCATGTCGATCACGAACCAGCTCGACAATGAAGAAATGGATGGTGTTCTGCTTTGAAAAAGATCACTTCTAAAATCTATATCGCGCTCGTGTTCATTTTCCTCTACGCGCCGATCTTCGTGCTCATCGCGAACTCGTTCAACAAGTCGAAGAGCCGCACGGTCTGGACCGGCTTCACTCTCGACTGGTACCGCAAGCTGTTCAATAACGACGTCATTCTGAAGAGTCTGCTGAACACCCTCATCGTCGCGGCGATAGCGTCGATAATCTCGACAATCCTCGGCACGGCGGCGGCTATCGGTATTTACAACATGAAGAAGATCACCCGCTCGCTCGTCATAAATGTCACCTATATCCCGATCATGAACTCGGAGATGGTAACGGGCGTGTCGCTGATGCTTCTCTTTGTCGCGCTTCACATCGACCTCGGCTACATGACGCTCATCTTCGCGCATATAACGTTCTGCGTGCCGTACGTCATACTGAACGTCCTGCCGAAATTGCGACAGATGAACCGGAATCTCTATGACGCGGCGCTCGACCTCGGGTGCAGCCCGATGCAGGCGTTCAGACACGTCGTCATTCCGGAGATCATGCCGGGCATCGTCACCGGGTTTCTGATGTCGATAACCTATTCGATCGACGACTTTGTCATAAGCTATTTCACGCACGGCTCGACGTCGCAGACACTGCCGATCACGATCTACTCGATGACCCGCCGCAAGGTGTCGCCGGAGGTCAACGCGCTCTCCGCGATAATCTTCGTCATAGTCCTCATGGTGCTGCTCCTCATGAACATAAAGGATCTGAAGAGCTCCGCGCCGGGACGCGAGAAGAAAGTAAAGCACAAGGAGGCGGGAAAATGAAGAAAAGATTTTCCGCGCTTCTTCTGACCGCCCTTATCGGGGCATCGATGCTCATGCCGGTATCCGCCGACGAGCCGGAGTACTCGGACAGTGTCGACTGGAACAAATTCCGCGGGCAGAACGTCACTATAAACGTCTACAACTGGGGCGAGTACATCTCGGTCGACGACGGAACCGAGGGCGCGTACGACACAAACCGCGAGTTTGAGGAGCTGACCGGGATAAAGGTCAACTACACGAATTTCGCGTCGAACGAGGAGCTTTACGCGAAGCTTAAGAACGGCGGCTCGTCCTATGACGTCATAATCCCGTCCGACTACATGATCGCCCGTATGATCAACGAGGATATGCTCGAGAAGCTCGATTTCTCGAACATCCCGAATTACGGGAACCTGATCATGGACAAGTTCAAGGGGATGGAATACGACCCGACCGAGGAATACTCGGTGCCCTACACGTGGGGCATGGTCGGACTTATCTACAACACTACGCTCGTCGATGATGAGGACGACGTCGGCTCGTGGTCGATACTCTGGAACGAGAAGTACGCGAACGATATCCTGATGTTCTCAAACTCGCGCGACGCGTTCGCGATTGCCTGCAAGTATCTCGGCTACTCGATGAACACGACCGACGAGAAGGAACTGAAGAGCGCGGCGTCGGCTCTGACCGACCAGAAGCTGCTCGTACAGGCGTATGTCATGGATGAGATCTTCGACAAAATGACCGGAGGCGAGGCGGCGCTCGCTCCGTATTACGCGGGCGACGCCATCACGATGATCGGGGACAATCCCGACCTCGCCTACTCGGTCCCGCGCGAGGGCACGAACCTGTTCATAGACGCCATGTGCATTCCGAAGGGCGCGAAGAACAAGGAAGCCGCCGAGATGTACATCAACTTCATGTGCGAGACGAAGACCGCGCTGAAGAACATCGAGTACATCGGCTATTCGACACCGCAGAAGGAGGTTCCGGAGTATCTCGACCCCGAGCTCGCCGAGAACCCGATATCCTACCCGTCCGACGACGTCCTCGCGAACACCGAGGCGTTCATCGCGCTCCCGAACGGCACGACGAAGCTGATGGATCAGCTCTGGACGTCGATACTCTCCGCGAACGAGACGGCGCCGTGGACCGTTCCGGTGTTCCTTGTCGCATGCCTCGCACTGTCGATATCAATCAATGTTATCAGGGCGAGAAAGAAGAAGCACGGAAACTGAATATGAAGATTCCCCGGCGGATGATTTCGTCGGGGAATCTGATTTTATCCGGATGACTTATCGGGCAGCTTTCCGCGGCTGATATCGATACCGAGCGCGCCGAGCAATGATGCCCATCACGGCGGCTGTGCAGAAAAGCCGACGCCATCTGCGGGTAAGATGCGGATGGTGTCAGCCGTAAAAGCGGTTCCGGGATTGTCGACGCAATGCCGAAGGGGAACCTGATTTTCTTTACTGAATTATACCACTGCGATGCTTCAGAATAAACGTCAAAAAACGAATTTATTGTGAACGTGTCCCGATGCCATTATTTGTTTGGCAGATAAACGAAATAGTACAGCCCGACAAAGAGCGCGGAGAGAACGAACAGAACCGAGAGGAGCACCGCGTTTTTTTTCGTGAACGTGAACTTTTCCTGCCCTGCGGGAATCAGTCCGAGCTTTGTCAGCGGCAGGACCATCGCGGACAGAAACAGGATGAGAAGGAACGACTCAGCGGGGAAGAGCGCCAGATTCTTCACGACTCTCGGGAGAGTGATGAACTTGCTCGACTTACCGTTGTTCAGTATCAGGTAGTACCAGTTGAGAATCGCGGGATTCAGGACGTAGTTGCAGGCGGCGACGACGAAGAAGCGCGAGAGGATTATCCGTGTGCTCGTCAGCTTCTGCCTCCAGAGCATCAGCGCGAAGATCAGCGACCCCGCGATCTCGACGAACACGAACGGGAAGAAATACGCTCCGCCCGACGGGTCGACAAGGACTCCGAGCGTGTCGGATATCACCGCCCCGATGACCGCCATGACAGGACCGAAGATCATCGCCCCGAGCGAGTTCACGAAAAAACCGAACGTGATGTTGAGATCCTGTCCGACCGGTATTTTCGTTCCCTTGAGGGCAATTCTGAGCGCGATAAGCATGGCGGCGACGCAGAGGACGCGGACGTCTTTCAGCTGAAGCGCCGCCTCGCGCCAGTATCCGCCGGTGAAGACGTCGCGGGTTGTGAACATTTTCTTTTCTTTCGAAGACTGCATAAAATAACCTCCTTGATATGCAGCATTCCGACAGGCAGCATATAAGGAAGTTATCCGTTAAGGAAATTCTCCGGGTATGCGACAGCGGGATGCGACCCTGACACCGCAGTAATCCTTAGGATTCTTTCGTTCCGGCGACAACTCCCCGTCCGCCGGACACTTCACGCGTCATGGTCTACTCTGTGCGATATAATACGTCGTCCGAGCGGTTTTCCGTCCGGCGCGTATTCTGAATTTATCGACATATATATGATACCACTTCCCGGCGCTCTTTTCAAGCGCAAAAACAGACGAACTTCGCCCGCCCGCCGCCGGTTTTCAGTACATCCCTGACAATTCCGAAAAAAAGCAAAAAACTTTGCTCAAACCCCTTGACAAACGCTTTCGTTTGTGGTATAATATTTAAGCACTCGTGAGTGAGACTCAAAAGGTCCGAGTGAATATGGCGGAGTAGCTCAGCTGGCTAGAGCAACCGGTTCATACCCGGTAGGTCATGGGTTCAAGTCCAATCTCCGCTACCATTTTCCGGCCAACAGGTCGGGAATTCCGGCCCGTTGGTCAAGCGGTTAAGACACGGCCCTTTCACGGCTGTAACATGGGTTCGATTCCCGTACGGGTCACCAAGAACGATTTCAGACGAACACCAATCGTTGGTGTTCGTCTGATTTTTGTTTTGGGTCACCAAGAATCTGCGCGCGATTCTGTCGCGTGTTTTTTCTTTTTCTGTCCAGCAGAAAAGCAGCCCCGTGCTATCGGTCAGCGACTTTTTGGCACGGGGCTTTTCTTATTTCACCGGTCTCACGAACAGCCCGTCGGTGGTTCCGTATATGGTCATGTAATAGCCGAGCCTTGTGAAGCCATATTTCTCGTAGAGCCCGACCTCTCCGCTCATTATGTACAGCTTTTCGTACCCGAGCGACGCGGCGTAGTCCGAGACGGTGTCAATCATCTTCTCTGACAGGCGTTTCCCGCGGTGCTCTTCATCCACGAACACGAAGCCGCAGAACGGCGTGAAGCCGTACTCCGCCGGTATCTCGTCGGTCAGGGCGAAGGTGCAGAACCCGACGACCTCATCGTCCGCGACTGCGGCGACTACCCGCTCAATATCTGAAAAATCGTTCCGCCGCATCTTTTCCGCGAGCATTGGTCCGGCACGCCATGAGCACCTCTCCGCGAGAGCCGCGGTCTTGTTCCAGTAGATGTCGCCTTTTTGCATTATGTGTATATGGGTCATAGATATCCTCCGTTTTTCTGAATTATATCATGTTTTGATATCGCTGTCAAGTCCCGGAATCCGTTTTACCCGAATATTCCGAAAAGGCTTCACGGAATCGACCGTGAAGCCTTTCGCTTTTTTTTGTTATCCTGCGCGTCTGAGTATTACCGCCGACGCAAGCTGTGCCGCCTCGGCTCTCGTCACTTCCCTGTAGGGCGCGAACGAGCTGCCGTCGCCCCTCAGTATGCCGTCAGCTGCGAGCGCCGACATCGCGCCTCTCGCCCACGCCGGGACGCTCTCGTCGGAGAAGACGGCGATCTGCGCGTCTGAGGACGAGCTTCCGGTCAGTCTCTGGAGCATGACCGCCGCCTCCGCGCGGGTGATTCTATTGTTCGGGCAGAAGAAGAGCTGCCCGTCGCGCTCGACGCCCCTGACGACGCCGATCGCCTCCGCCGCCGCGACCTCGCCCCGGCAGCTTTCGGGTATCTCCGCGTCATCCGCGAAGCCGGTCGTGTTCACGCTGAAGCCGTCGTAGCCCGCCGCCTTCATTATGACAGACAGGTACTCGGCGCGGCTGACATACTCGTCAGGATGGAACGAGCCGCCCTCATCGAAGACTCCGGCGCCAGTGCAGAGAAGCACCGCCGAGTTTGCCCAGTGCCCGTCCATATCGTCGAACGCCGCCGCCGTAGGCTTTGTCACGCGGAGGGTCTGCTTCACGACGTTCGAGCGCCCGCCGAACTTATCGGTGCAGCGCGCGGTGAAGCTGTCCTTGCCAGTGTAGCCCTCGTCCGGCGTGTACATGAAGTATCCGCGCGACGCGTCCGTGAAGCTCAAGGTTCCATGCTTCGGTCCGGAGATGATCTCGAACTTCACCGTGTCGCCATCGGGGTCGACAGACGACAGAGTTCCGATATATCCGGCGCCGGGGAAGACTCCCGCGTCGATCGCGTCCGGCTGTGTGATCACCGGGGCGCCGTTAATGTTCTCGAGCGCGAAGACCGTGCAGGTGTAGCCGGGTCCGCTCTTTCCGACGCTGAAGGTGAAGGTCGCCTCACAGGGCGCGCCGTCCGGGACGAATCTCAGGGACGAGAGCTTTGAGCGGGAGACGCGGTCGCCGGTTTTTACCTCTTTTTCACCGAGCTTCAGTTTTCCTCCGGTCGGGAGACTGCGGATGGTGATGCGCTTGACGCGGTCGACTCCGAGAGCCTCGGCGAAGTCCTGCTCCGAGAAGTATATGTCGTGTTCGTACTGACCGCTCAGGACGACTCCCGCGTCCTCCGCGATGACGTCGAGCCCGGGCGAGAGAAGCCCGTCTGACGCCGCCGCCGTCGCCGCCAGCAGAGCCGCTAAAAGTCCCGCCGCGGATGATGTCAACAGCATTTTTGTTTTGTTGTTCATGGATATTACCTCCTGATTTGAAGTGCACAGCTATTTTTTGCCTCTGCCCGGTAAATTATGCACCGACAGCAAAAAATACGGCTTTATGCGGCGATTGCCGCCGAACACAAAAAATATTAATGTGCACGCGGCTGTATTCCGTAAAAATTTTCCAATCGGTATTTACTTTATTTGGTTGAATTATTAACAACTTTGCGGTATAATGGAGATATATAAATTTTTATGGAGGTTCTCCAACAATGATGGATATCAGAATAGAAAAAACAACCTGCCCTAAGGCAAAACCGGACTGGTCGCATCTCGGCTTCGGACACATCTTCACGGATCATATGTTCATTATGAACTATACCGAGGGTCAGGGCTGGCACGACGCGCGTGTCGTCCCGTACCAGAACTTCTCGCTTGATCCGGCGTCGATGGTCTTCCATTACGGTCAGGAGATGTTCGAGGGTCTGAAGGCTTACCGCCGCGCCGACGGTCACATCCAGCTCTTCCGCCCGCAGAAGAACATCGAGCGTATGAACCACACGAACGACCGTCTCTGCATCCCGCGCGTCGATCCGGACGATGTCCTGAACGCGATCAAGACGCTTGTCGAGGTCGATAAGGATTGGGTCCCGTCCGCGGAGGGCACTTCGCTCTATATCCGTCCGTTCATTTTCGCGACCGACGCTCATCTCGGCGTCCATGTCTCGAAGACCTATATCTTCGCTATAATCCTCTCCCCGTCCGGATCCTATTACGCCGCCGGCATCAACCCGGTCAAGATCTACATCGAGGACGAGTATGTCCGCGCCGTCAAGGGCGGCACCGGATTCGCCAAGTGCGGAGGCAACTACGCGGCGTCGCTCATCGGTCAGAAGAAAGCTGAGGAGCTCGGCTACGCGCAGGTTCTGTGGCTCGACGGCGTTGAGCACAAGTACATCGACGAGGTTGGCGCGATGAACGTCTTCTTCGTCATCGACGGCGAGGTCGTCACCCCGACGCTCGAGACCGGGTCCATACTTCCGGGCGTCACGAGAGCGTCCTGCGTCGAGCTTCTGAAGAGCTGGGGCTACAAGGTCTCTGAGCGCAGACTCGCGGTAAGCGAGGTTCTCGAGGCACAGAAGAACGGCAAGCTCGACGAGGCGTTCGGCACCGGCACCGCGGCTGTCATCAGCCCGATCGGCGAGCTCTGCGACAAGGGTGAGAAGTTTGTCATCAACAACGGCGAGATCGGCCCGATCTCGAAGAAGCTCTACGACAACCTGACCGGTATTCAGTGGGGCAAGCTCGAGGATACTCACGGCTGGATTGTGAAGGTTGACTGAGACCTGACAGGTAAATAATGAATCGCCCGGGAATTTGCATTGTGAATCGAGCAGTCCGGGCAGAATCAGAATAAAACAAATGAGCCCGGAGATCAGTCGGGCTCATTTGTCTGTATCCCGACCCGGAAGTGCGAAAGGCGGTGAATCAATTCTGGAAAAGGTCAGACTGAGCCGGCATACGGAATATATCGAGCCGATCTGCAAGAATTATTCCGAGATCTTCGGAATATGCAACAATGATTTTCCCGTACACATACATGACGACATAGAGATAGTCCACATTCTGTCAGGGGATCGGATGGCGATCATTGAGTCCCGCGAGTATTATGAGCCCGAGGGGTCTCTGACTGTCATCTTTCCGTTCCAGCGGCACGGCTACAGAACGCTGAACGGTGGACAGCACAATGTCATCTGCATCGACCCGCAGTATCTGTTCGGATACAGCGAAAGGCTGTTCAGCTTCATGCCGTCTGATCCCGTGCTGCGTGCCGATGAACTCGGTGAACGTGCGGCTGCGCTGTTATCGGTAATAATGGATCGTTCGCGTCCGCGCGACAAGGTACAGACGAACGCGCTGATCACGGCGCTTCTTCCTGAGCTTTTCGGTCCGCTCGGACTGCGTCAGCGCGCCGATTTTTCGCTTTCGGGCGAGATACTTCCGCTTGTCATGGAGCATTGCCGTGAGCCTTCGTTCTCGCTGCTCGCGCTGTCGAGATTCACCGGAATCGGCGAGCGGACACTGTCTGGCTTCTTCTCGAAGAGCTTCGGCATGAGCTTCGGAAACTTCATCAGGAAATACCGTCTGAATCTTGCCTGTTCACTGCTGCGCGGACCGCAGAGGGTAACTGTGACCGAAATCGCGTACGACTGCGGATTCTCGAGCGTGCGGACCTTTAACCGCTGTTTCCGTGAGGAATACGGCATGAGCCCGTCGCGGTTTTCCGAAATTGACTGTCAGACTCCGGAAAATGGCGAGACATAATAATGAACCTGTGGTATAATTGTGTAAAATACCATACCGGAGGTTCGAAATGAAACGCAAGTTAAGGCTTATCCTTTTATTCTGCATGACACTCGCGCAGTTTTCCTGCGGCGCTGAGGACGCCGTAACAACGATCGAAAGCACTTATTCAGAGGCAACAGGCGAAGCCGCGCCGGATTATCCGCTGCCGGAAGCCGACTTCGGCGGCGAGAGCTTCGGGATACTCTGCCGCACCGAAAAGAAATACGAGATGGATTCGGAGTCCGAGAACGGTGAGACGCTGAACGACGCGGTCTACCAGCGCAACCGGAATGTCGAGGAGCGCTACAATATCAACCTCGAGTGCTACGACACCGCGGGCAGCTGGGATCAACGCGATAATTTCTATAAGGTCTACACCGGAAGCGTTATGGCGGGCGAAGACATCTATGACCTTGTCGCCTACTACGAGGCGACGGCGCAGGTGCCGATTTCAGAGGGCTGTATGCTTGACCTTAATGAAATAAAGTCGCTCGATTTTTCGCACGAATGGTGGTATCCGGGATATAACGACATTATGACGATAAACGGGAAGCTTTACTCCTGCCTCGGCGACGCGGCAATGACGACATGGGAGTATCCTGCTGTCACCTTCTTTAACAAGAATCTGATGGACAGATATGGCATGGAGTATCCGTACCAGGCGGTCATGGATGGAAAGTGGACCTTCGATATGCTCTGCGAGCTCGGAATGAGGGTCAGCGAGGATCTGAACGGAGACGGAAAGCTCGACGGCGAAGATCTCTACGGATGGATAACGAGTGACGGTATGCTCCGCTGTATGCCGACTTCGTTTGATTTTCCGCTCTGTGTCGTGAATGACGGCGTGCCCGAGCTCTCGGTCGGAAGCGAGAAATACTACGACGTCTATGACCGCGTATATAATGTTCTTTGGGAAAACGACTGGGCAACGGTCCTGAACGGTTCGGACGACGACGGTCGGACGACCTGCTTCACTGAGGGACGGGCGCTGTTCTACAGCTATGACGCGAAATCCGTCGCCGAACTGCGGGAGATGAATGATGAGTTCGGAATACTTCCGTATCCGAAGTATAACGAGGCTCAGGATAACTACTACACGGTC
>ENA-ORIC01001302-ORIC01001302.1-human-gut-metagenome-genome-assembly--contig:-NODE-1302-length-24853-cov-3.789474_pt1 | contig 24853 bp, 19 predicted proteins | sample MGYA00243023_ERZ508732 | MGnify/ENA primary metagenome ERZ508732 (study PRJEB26277, sample SAMN04329767) | human gut metagenome | biome: human-associated habitat | host: Homo sapiens | place: USA...
CGGCTATGACACCCGGGAATACAGCCTGCTGCCCGCAGGGGAGTACAGCAAGGTGGATTACCTGTGGCAGCTCACCGGCCATGCCGCCGCCTTTTACTACGGCGTGCTGTGGAACAAGCTCTACCGCCGCGACCTGATCCGGATGGCGCAGATCCGGTTTGAAAATGTCGTTTTCGCCGAGGATCAGCTGTTCAACACCCGGTATCTGCAGGCGGCGCAGCGGTTCGCCGCCATCGACGAGGCCGTTTACTGCTACATCCAGAACCCGCAGAGCGTCTGTCACACGCAGGTGAGGGTGGCAGACATGCTGCGCCACCGTGACCGGATGTACCGCGCCTACCGGCAGATGTGCATTCAGCTGGGCGTGTACGACCGGTTCCGTCTGCGGCTGCGGGGCATCTACCTGAGCCTGTTTGAAAGCCCCCTGCCCAACGGCCCGGTGCAGCGGCTCTCCGACGCCGCTGCACGCACCCACAGCCGCATCTGAGAAAAGGAGACGCTATGGAATTTCCCCTTGTCAGTATCATCGTGCCCATGTACAACGCCGCAGGCTGCATTGCCCGCTGTGTAAAAAGCATCTGTGCCCAGAGCTATAAAAGCATTGAGATCATCCTGCTGAACGACGGCTCCAAGGACGGCACCCTCTCGGTCTGCCGTGCTCTTGCCGCTCAGGACCACCGCATCGCGCTGGTGGACAAGCCCAATTCCGGCGCGGCGGACACCCGCAATCAGGGGCTTGCGCTGGCCCATGGCCGCTACGTCCAGTTCGTGGACAGCGACGACTGGCTGGCCCCGGACTTTACCGAAAAGCTCGTCACCGCCGCCGAGACCCACACCGCCGATCTTGTGATCGCGCCCTTCTGGATGGTATATCCGAAGGACTACGTGGAACACATCCGCCCGTGGGAAAAGGTGCTGGGCACCGTGCTCCGGCGCAACCCGCCCCGCACCCGGGCCTACGGCTATCTGCCCGCCGGGGTGTACACCGGTCAGGAGTACGCCCGGCAGCTGATCGAAAAGCCCAATACCTTTTACTACGGTGTGCTGTGGAACAAGCTCTACCGCCGGGATCTCCTTGCCGGGCACGGCATCCGCTTCCGGCAGGAGCTGTTTGCGGAAGATCAGCTGTTCAACACCGAATACCTGCGCTATGTGCGCACTGCCGTTTCCATCCCGGACATCGGCTACTATTACCTGCAGTGCAGCCAGAGCGTTTCCCACTCCAGAGTGACCACCGCCGATATCCTTCTGCTGCGGCGGCGGGTGATGGGACTGTACAAGAGCATCTATACCGAACTGGGCATCTACCCGGAGACCCGGGCCGCCATTCTGCGCTCCGTTTTTGGCGAAAACGAGTTCACCCTGCCGCCGCTGGACACCCCGCAGGCCCATTCCTGCAGGCTGTAACCGGCTGTTTCCGCGGGCAAAACGGCGCACTACTTTTCTGAAAACCACACACCCGGACTGCCGCTGTACGGCATCCGGGTGTTTCTGTTTTTATCCGGCTCAGCAGCCGATGGAGGCGCACTTTTCGGCCAGCCAGACCCGCTCTTCCGCGTTCAGGTGCGGGGCCAGCTTTGCAAACACCTGACGGTGGTAATCGTTCAGCCATGCAAGCTCGTCTTTGTCCAGCACGCCGGGCAGGATGGGTGAGGTGGCAATGGGCACAAAGGTCAGCGGCTCAAAGCCCAGAAAAGTGCCGTACTGGTTATCCGCCTTATGGATGCACACCAGCTCGTTCTCGATGCGGATGCCCACAAGGTCGGTCTCGTAGACGCCGGGCTCATCGGTGACCACCATGCCGGGACGCATCCGGGTGGTGTTGCGGCTGTTCAGGGCATGGGGGCCCTCGTGCACATTGCCCACAAAGCTGACGCTGTGGCCGGTGCCGCAGCGGTAGTTGATGAGGTGGCGCCACAGGGGCTCCCGGGCGATGGTATCGATCATCTTACACTCGCAGTAATCCAGCCAGACAGCCCTGGCAAGGTCGATATGGCTCTGCAGGGTCCATGTGTAGAAGCGCTTTTCATCCTCGGTCAGCTCACCCAGCGGATAGGTGCGGGTGATGTCGGTGGTGCCGTCCATGTAGGTGGCACCGCTGTCCACCAGCAGAAAGCCCTTCTTTTCCAGCACAGCGTGATCTTCCGGGGTGGCGTGGTAGTGCATCATGGCCGCATTGCCGCCGTAGGCCGCAATGGTGCCAAAGCTCTCCACAAGGAATTTATCGTCCGCACTGCGGTACTTGTGCAGGATCTCGTCCACGGTCAGCTCGGTCAGGGTCTCACCGGCGGCAAGGCGGCTTTCCAGCTCCATCTGGAACCGCACCATAGCCACAGCGTCCCGGATATGGGCCTGCTTTGTGTGGGCAAGCTCCGTTTCGTTCTTCACGCCCTTCATCATCAGCAGCGGGTCGGTGCCGTCCTTCACGGTGAGGGCAGGGTTCTGCTCCAGCACCTGATACACGGCGTAGTTCACCGTGGCGCACTCGGCCAGCACGGTCTGGGGTTCCGTCTCAGCAGCGAGGAACTTCAGCACATCGTCGTACTCCGCCAGCGTGATGCCGTTGGCTTCCAGCTCTGCCTTTGCCTCCGGGGTGACGCGGGCCGTGTTGATGAAGAGTACCGCGCGGCTGGGGGTCACATAGCAGTAGGCCATGGCATAGGGAGTGCACTCAATGTCCATGGCGCGCAGGTTCAAAAGCCATGCCAGATGATCCAGCTTGCCCACAAACTGAGCGGTACAGCCCAGCTCCTTGAGCTTGCTGCGCAGCTGATCCAGCTTTTCCGCCGGGGAGAAGCCCGCATATTCCTTCGGCAGGATCCACGCTGGGGTATCCGGCAGGGCAGGGCGGCCCTCCGTCCACAGCTCGTCCTCAAGGTTCAGGGTCTTGATGGAAGCACCCTTCTTTTCCAGTGCCTTTTTCAGGTCGTTCACGAGGGCCGTGCTGGCGGTCAGGCCGCACAGGCCCAGTGCTTCGCCCTCATTCAGGGCATTTGCGCAGTATTCCTCCACGGTGGGCACGCCGGGTTCCCCCATGCGCTGCAGCTTGATCTCGGTACCCGCAATTTCCTTCTCGGCCTGCACAAAGTACCGGCCATCGGCCCACAGGGCGCTCCCGGTGCGGGTGACGGCAAGGTTGGAGTTCTCGCCGTGGAACCCGGAGAACCAGGTCAGGCTGGTGTAATGGCAGGGCAGGTATTCGCTGGCGTGGGGATCACCCACAGGGATCAGATAAACGGCCACGCCGTTTGCAGCCATGGCGGCACGCAGAGCGGCAAGGCGCTCTGGAACGGTATTCATGCTCATATGATTTGCTTCCTTTTCTCTCACCGGAAAGCCCGGCAGCGGTGCATTTCTGTTTGGCCTTATTGTATCATTCCGGGAAAAAGATTGCAATGCAGGGGCGGGACGGTTTGGAATGACCTCCGCTTGCGCTCTGGCCATGTTCAGCGGAAAAATATTTTTATATTTGTGGTTCAGAAACGCCTGCGGGCGTTTCTGAACCACTTTTTCACCAGAGGGGTTTGCAGTTTCCGGCGTAAGCGCCAAGTTTGCGGGCACGCCAGAGGCTCCCTCCTCGAGGGAGCTGGCAAAACCGTCAGGTTTTGACTGAGGGAGTTCGTTCTCCCTCAAAATGCCGCCAATTTGCAAAAAAAGTTACAATTTTTTCTTGAAAAAGGCCGTTTTCCCATTGACAGCCTTGTTATAATAGGAGTGTAAGATTTTTGAGCCAGCACTCTGCGGCTCTGTGTGCTATTCAAAGAAAGAGGCAATTGAATCATGACCAAAATCGATATTTTCTCCGGCTTCCTTGGTGCCGGTAAAACTACCCTGATCAAAAAACTCATCAAAGAGGCCTTTGCCGGCCAGCAGGTGGTGCTGATCGAGAACGAGTTCGGCGAGATCGGCATTGACGGCGGCTTTCTGAAGGAAAGCGGCATCCAGATCAACGAGCTGAACGCCGGCTGCATCTGCTGCTCTCTGGTGGGCGATTTCCGCACCGCCCTGCAGCAGGTGGTGGAGCAGTACCACCCCGACCGCATCGTCATCGAGCCCTCCGGCGTGGGCAAGCTGACCGACGTGACCCGCGCCGTGGAAGGCGTGGCCGAGCACCTGGATGTGCAGCTGAACAGCTTTGTCACCGTGGCCGATGTGAACAAGGTCAAGATGTATATGAAGAACTTCGGCGAGTTCTACGACGACCAGATCAGCCACGCAAGCTGCATCCTGCTCAGCCGCACCCAGACCGCCAGCGAGGAGAAGATCGCCGCTGCGGTCGCCATGCTGCGCGAGAAGAACCCCACCGCTACCATCGTGACCACCGCATGGGATTCCCTGACCGGTGAGCAGATCCTGAAGGCCATGTCCTCCAAGGACGATTTCAAGGCAGAGCTGATCGCCATGGCTGCCAAGGCCAATGAGAAGCACGCCGAGGAGGACGAGGAAGAAGAGCACGAGCATCATCACCATCATTACGATGAGAACGGTGTGTGCAGCTGCGGCCATCACCACCATGATCACGATGACGATGACGACGATGACGATGATTGCTGCTGCCACGACCATGAACACGAGCACGAGCATCACCATCACCACCATGCAGACGAAGTGTTTACTTCGTGGGGATTGGAAACGGCGCATAAGTTCACCGAAGAAGAGCTTAAAAACGCGTTGCAGGCGTTGCAGAACGAGGAAAAATACGGTACGGTGCTGCGTGCGAAAGGCATTGTGGACGGCGGAGAACATTGGTGGCACTTCGATTACGTTCCCGGCGAACCGGACGTGCGTACGGGGGCTGCCGGCGCGACGGGCAGACTGTGCGTTATCGGCTGCAAACTGAACGAGGACGCGCTGAAAGAGTTGTTCAAAGCGTAAAGCTTCGCTCGGTTGAAACGATTTGTAAAAATACGGAGATAATATGAAGAAATTGCCAGAGGAAACTCCCGTATATCTTTTTATGGGTTTTCTTGAATCCGGAAAAACGAAATTTATTCAGGAAACGCTTGAGGACAAGCGGTTTTATGCGGGAGAAAAGACTCTTTTGCTGATTACCGAAGAGGGCGAGGAAGAATACGTCCCTTCGAAGTTTGCCGTGAAAGACGTTACGATGAAAATCGTTTCCAAAGAGGAAATGACGGTTGATAATCTGACGAAATGGCAGCTGGAATCGGACAGCGATCGCGTGATGGTGGAATATAACGGCATGTGGACGATCGATACGCTGTTCGAAGCGATGCCCGAAGGGTGGTTTTTAACGCAGGTGATGGCGTTTTTCGATTCGTCTACGTTTGTGAGTTATAACGCGAACATGCGGCAACTGACGTTCGATAAACTGAAAAACACGCAGATGGCGGTTTTCAACCGATTTCCCGATAACGACGACGGTACGTTGAGAGGCGAACTGCATAAAATCGTGCGGGCGGTTACGCGGCAGGCGGATATCGTATACGAGCATGCGAACGGCAAGGCGGAATACGACGATACGGTGGACCCGATGCCGTACGATATGAACGCGCCCGTGATTGAGATAGCGGACAGGGATTACGCGCTTTTTTATCGCGACCTTTCCGAGAATATGGACGCGTATATCGGCAAAACCGTGCGGTTCAAAGGGCTTGTCGTGAGCGATAAGCGGTTGCCCGCGAACAGTATAGTGATAGGCAGGCACATCATGACGTGCTGCGAAGCGGATATTCAGTACAGCGGGCTTGCCTGCGTGCTGAAAACGCCCGTTGCGCTGAAAACGAGGGACTGGGCGGAAGTTACCGCGAAAATCGTATACGAAAAACATACGGTTTACAAGGGGAAAGGTCCGGTGCTGACGGCGGAAGAAATTAAAAAATGCGACCCGCCCGCGGAACAACTGGCGACTTTTTATTGAGCAGCCGAAAAAGCGAAACGGAAACGATATGAATATAATAATAGTCGGGCTGGGAAAAGTAGGAAGGAATATATTGCGCTGCCTTACGGACGAGGAACGCGACGTTACCGTGCTGGATACGAATGAGGACAAAGTGCGTTCCGCCGTGGAAACGTACGACGTGAACGGTATCTGCGGAAACGGGTGCATTGCGGAAGATCTGAAAGAGGCGGGCGCGGCGACGGCGGGAATGATTGTGGCGGTAACGCCTTCCGATGAACAGAACGTGCTTTGCTGCATGATTGCCAAATCTTTGGGCGCAAAGTATGCCGTGGCGCGCGTGCGCGACCCCGCATACAGCAAACAGATAGATTTCATGCGCGAAAAACTCGGCGTGGACAGGCTGGTGAACCCGGAACGGGCACTGGCGGAAGAAGTGGGAAGAATACTGCGGTTTCCTTCTGCGGAGCAGGTGTATTCGTTCGGCGAAGGCAAGGCGGAAATCGTGGAGATGACGCTGCCGGCGGGTTGCGCTTTATGCGGAAAGAAACTTTCCGAAGTGGTTTCGCGCGATAAGAAATACAGTATACTGATTGCGACCGTATCGAGAAACGGGCGTACGTTCGTGCCGAAAGGCGATACGATTCTGTGCGAAAAGGACGTGGTGAACGTATGCGGAAAGCATTACGACATCAGCGATTTTCTGCACTCGTACGGCATGCTGAAACGTAAAGGGCAGTATGTGATGATTCTCGGCGCGAATAAAAAGACGTACTATCTTGCCGAGCAGCTGGAAAAGAACGGATTTATCGTGAAAATCATTTCGCCGAACCGCGAGAAATGCGAACAGCTGAAAAACACGCTGGGAACGACAACGCTGGTGTGCGCCGATTTCAACGACCCGGAAGTGCTGGAAACGGAGGGCATCGACGACGCCGACGCGTTTGCGGCGGTTTCGGATTACGACGAAAACAACGTGATGACTTCTTTGTACGCCAAAAGCAAGGGCGTGCCGAAGGTGATTACGGTTACGACGAACGACCGTTACGAGGCGCTTTTCGATTGCATCGACCTTGAAGGGATTATTTCGCCGTACCACGTGGTGGCGCAGGAAATTTCGAAATACGTGCGTTCGATTGCGGTGCCCGAAGGCAGCGGGATTCTTTCGCTTTATAAAATCGCGGACGACGAGGCGGAAGCGCTGGAATTTGCGGTTCACGATAACCCGGAATTTGCGGGCAAAGCGCTGAAAGACATTTCTTTGAAAGCCGGCGTGCTGATTGCCGCCGTTATTCGCGGAAAAAATCTTGTGGTGCCGAACGGCGGTACGGTGCTGAAAGGAAGCGACCTTGTGATTCTGGTTACCACGCAGGAACTTGTTTCGTCGCTGGACGACGTACTGAGATGAAAAATTTTTCTTCTTTTCGCCTGATTTCTGAAAGGAAAAGAAGCGTGAACGGTGAGGCGTTATGAAATATCGTTCCGTACTGAACGGGTTGGGTAAAATACTTGCGTTTTCGGCGACGTTTTATCTCTTTCCCGTAGCAGTATCATTGATTTATAAAGAATACGCGGCGTTGCCCGGTTTTCTGACGGCATGCGGAGCTTCGGCGCTTCTGGGCGGCGTTATGCTGTTTTTTTCGCGCGGGGCGAGAAAAATCCGCCACAGGGAAGCGCTGGTGATTGTGGGACTTTGCTGGCTGTTGATTTCGCTGTTCGGTGCGTTGCCCGCGGTGATCGGCGGGTATATTCCATCGTTCGCGGACAGCTTTTTCGAGACCGTTTCCGGTTTTACCACGACGGGCGCGACGATTTTGACGGATTTCGATTTGTCGAAGAGCATTCACTTCTGGCGCGCGTTTACGCACTGGTTGGGCGGCATGGGGATTCTTGTATTTATGCTTGCCGTTCTGCCTACGCGGGGAGGAGACGGATTTCAGTTGATGAAATTCGAATCGCCGGGACCGCAGGCGGGAAAGTTGGTGAGTAAAATCCGACGCACGGCGATGATTTTGTATCTTTTGTATTTCGTGCTGACGATTGCGGAATTCGTATTTCTGATTTGCGGCGGTATTCCCGTGTACGACAGCGTGATTTTATCGATGTCTACGGCGGGCACGGGCGGTTTTACTTCTACGGCGGCGAGCGTGGCGGAATACGGAAGCGTTTACGCGGATATCGTGATTACCGTGTTTATGTTTATTTTCTCCGTGAATTTTTCGCTGTATTATCTTTTGTTGATCGGCAACGTGAAATCTGTGCTGAAAGACGAAGAACTGCGTTTTTACGTGCTTTTCATTCTTTCCTGTATTCTGATAATCACGCTGGATAACACCTTCCGTGTGGCGGAATACGGCAAAAATTTCTTTACGGCGCTGCATTATTCCTCGTTTACCGTGATATCCACTTCTTCGACGACAGGGTTTGTTATAACCGATTACGGGCAATGGTCGAATCTTTCGCAATGCCTGATTATGCTTGTGATGATTGTAGGAAGTATGGCGGGTTCGACGGGAGGCGGGCTGAAAGCTTCGCGCGTGTTGATTTTGTTGAAATCGAGCTGCCGCGATACGGCGAAATTTCTTCGTCCGAACGCGGTATATACGATGAAAATGAACGGAAAACCGCTTTCGGAAAACGTGGTTTCGGAAGTGAAGAATTTCTTCTTCGTTGCCGTGGCGCTGGCGATTATTTCCTGCCTGGTGCTTTCTTTCGATGCCGCGTGCGATTTTACCACGTCGGTTACGGCGTTTCTGACTTGCTTCAATAACGTTGGGCCCGGACTTTCGAAGCTGATTCCGCCGACGGGAAGTTTTGCGGCGCTGAGCGCTTTTTCGAAGGTGTATCTTTCGCTGGTGATGCTGATAGGGCGACTGGAAATCTTCCCCGTATTTTTGCTTCTTGTGCCGAAAACCTGGGAAAAAAGATACTGATACAAAACGGAATAATATGACGGACGAGGGAGCGTCTCGTCCGTTTTTGTTGTTTTTTCCGTATTTCTTTTTGAATGACGGCGTATTTTTTTAAAATATTCCCGATAAAAATACTTATTTCGCTTGCCGAAACGACGATTTTTTCTGTGTTTTCTGCTTATTTTTCGGTATAACGAGGTAAATTCGACTCCTTTCGACGTAATATTTTAAAATAATCTATTATTTTTTAAAAATATTACTGATTTTTGTAAAAAAATACTTTACATTTAGTAAAAGATGTAGTATAATACTTTCATAAAGCAAATCAGAAAGGCTTTAATAAACTAAAAATCGGAGGAGTAAATCAATGTACAACGCAGAAAAGCGTGTGGTAGTGCTGGAAAGCAACGCGACGCTTTTAAACGAGCTGAAGGGTGCGATTGAACGTCAGGGGAATTTTATTGTAGCCTACACGGGAGACGACGGGGAAAACGGAGTGAAGCAAATCGTAAATTCAAAGCCGGATATAGTGATTGTCGGTACGTTTTTAAAGGGGCTTGACGGCTGTAACGTAATCCGCGAAATCAAAGCCGCCGGGTTGCAGAGCAAAATTATCGCGACGGGCGTTTCCGGCGAAGCGGTTATCGAACGCGCGATACGCGAAGGCGCGGATTATTATCTGATTAAGCCGTTCGCGATACAGGGCGCCCTTGAACTGATGAGCGAACTTTGCGAAGAGAAAGGCAACGCGGCAACGGAAACGACGGAAGTTTTGCCGCAGAAACGCAGAGCGACTTCGCTGGAAGAGAAAATCAGCGATATTTTCATTTCCATCGGTATTCCGCCGCATATCAAAGGTTACGCTTATCTGCGAGAAGGCATTAAAATGACGGTGAAACAACCGCGTATCATCAATAACGTTACGAAGGAGCTGTATCCCGGCGTGGCGGAAATTTATAAGACCACTTCCAGCAAAGTGGAACGTGCCATCAGGCATGCGATAGAAGTGGCGTGGAACCGAGGGAGAATCGACGCGATAAACGCCGTTTTCGGCACGCGCGTGTATCTCGGCAGCGAAAAACCGACGAACAGCGAATTCATTGCGCTGGTGGCGGACAAGCTGATTCTTGAAAATATGATGTGATGATTGTTTATAAGGTGGGGATTATACCCGTGCGGCGGCGTTTCAGGCGGCGTTCGTGCGGGTATAATTATTTTATAAGCATATTTTTGCGTTCCGGTAGATTTTCCGGGCGCATTGAGCAACGAAGGAGAATAAGCGAATGAAAAACACGGCGGTGATTACGGGCGCTTCGGGAGGGCTCGGAAGGGAGTTTGCGAGGCTGTTTGCGAAGGACGGCTACAACCTGATTCTGGCGGCGAGGAACGGAGAGAAGCTGCAAAAGCTCAAAGAGGAAACGGAAAAAGAGTACGGAGTTACGGCGGAGATTTTTATCTGCGATCTTTCGAAAACGGAAGCGCCGGAGAAGCTTTTTGCGTTCTGCAAAGAAAAACAGGCGGAAATCGCGGCGCTGGTGAACAACGCGGGATTCGGGGATTTCGGGGAATTTTATCGTTCGGATCTTACAAAACAGACGGAGATGGTGCAGGTGAACGATATGGCGCTTATGCGGCTTACCCGTCTGATTCTGCCGCAGATGATTGCAAGAAAAAGCGGAAAGATTCTGAACGTCGCTTCCGTGGCGGCGTTTGCGCCCGGTCCGCTGATGAGCGTATATTATGCGACGAAAGCGTTTGTGCTTTCGTTTACGGAAGCGCTTGCCGTGGAGACGAAGTCGTACAACGTGAGCGTAACGGCGCTTTGCCCCGGTCCGACGAAAACGGGATTCGAAAGCGCGGCGGCGTTGGAAAAATCGGGGCTGTTTAAAAATCTGAAGAACGCGGACGCGGCGAAAACGGCGGCGTTCGGCTATAAAAAGATGAATAAAGGTAAGGTGATTGCCGTGCACGGGGCGGGCAATCGGTTTCTGGTGCGGATGATGAAATTCGCGCCGCGAGCGTTGGTGCGGAAATGCGTTTATAAAATTCAGAAAGAAAAACAATCGTGATTTCCGATATATAAACGCAACGGGTTCGGAAGCGAAACGGAGTAAAGGAGAATAATATGCCGGATGAAATTATCGTGCGCGGCGCGCGCGTGCACAATCTGAAAAATATCGACGTGAATATTCCGCTGGGAAAATTTGTCGCTGTGGCGGGCGTTTCGGGTAGCGGAAAATCGTCTTTGGCGCTCGGCGTTTTGTATGCGGAGGGTTCGAGGCGGTACCTCGAAGCGCTTTCGGCGTATACGCGCAGAAGGCTTTCGCAGGCGGAGAACGCGAATGTGGATTCGATAGAAAACGTACCCGCCGCGCTGGCTTTGCATCAGCGCCCCGCGGTGCCCAACGTCAGAAGCACTTTCGGAACGCTGACGGAGCTTTCGAACAGTCTGCGACTGATGTATTCAAGGCTGGGGAGTCATCTCTGCCCGAACGGACATTTCGTGCCGCCGACGATGAACGTCGCCGCCGGAAAGGCGCTTGTCTGCCCCGTATGCGGGGCGATTTTCAATCCGCCCGCGGCGGAAGATTTTTCTTTCAATTCAACGGGCGCCTGTCCGACGTGTTCGGGCACGGGGATCGTGCGGAAGGTGAATATCGACGCGCTGGTGCCGGACGACTCGCTTACGATAGACGAGGGTGCCGTGGCGCCGTGGAATTCGTTGATGTGGTCTTTGATGACGGACGTTTGCCGCGAGATGGGCGTGCGGACGGACGTGCCGTTCAGGGAGCTGACGGAAAAAGAAAAAGAAATCGTGTTTCACGGACCGGCGGAGAAGAAACATATTTTTTATCATGCGAAAAATTCGAATCAGGCGGGGGAACTGGATTTTACGTATTTCAACGCCGTTTATACCGTGGAAAACGCGCTGGCGAAAGTGAAAGACGAAACGGGAATGAAGCGCGTGGCGAAGTTTCTCTCGGAAACGACCTGCCCGGACTGCGGAGGCACGAGGCTGAATAAAATCGCGCGAAGTTCCGTAATCGACGGGAAAACGCTGCCGGAAGCGCTTGCCATGCCGCTCGGCGAACTGATTGCGTGGGTAAAGACGGTGCCGGAAAAAATGCCCGACGAAATGCAGCCGATGGCGGAGAGCATCGTAAAGGAATTTTTGTCCGTATCCGAACGGCTGATCGATCTCGGACTGGATTATCTGACGCCGGACAGAGCTGCGAACACTCTTTCGACGGGAGAGTTGCAGCGGATTCAGCTGGCGCGGGCGGTGAGAAATAAAACGACCGGCGTTCTGTACGTGCTGGACGAGCCGTCGATAGGGCTGCATCCCGCCAACGTGGACGGGCTGCTTGCCGTGATACGCGACCTTGTGAAGCGCGGCAATTCCGTGGCGGTTGTCGACCACGATACGCGGGTGATAAGCGCCGCCGATTACGTGATTGAAATGGGTGCGGGCGCGGGAAAATCGGGCGGAAACGTACTGGCGTGCGGAAGCGTTTCAGAGGTGGAAAACAATGAGCGTTCGGTGATCGGCGGCTACCTTTCCGGGAAAAAGAACGTGAACGTACGCGTACGCGCCGCGAAAAAAGAAATGTTTGAAAAAGGCGTCATCGAACTGGCTGCGGGGCCGTTGCATACCGTGCGCGCGCTGGACGTGAAAATTCCGAAAGGGCGGCTGAGCGTGGTTACGGGCGTTTCCGGAAGCGGTAAAACCACGACGGTGCTGGAAAGCCTTGTGCCCGCGTTACAGGCGAAAATCAACGGTGAAAAAATGCCTTCGCATATTAAGTTTCTTTCCGCGGAAGGCATCCGCCGCGTGAACCTGATAGACGCGACGCCGATAGGCATCAACGTGCGCTCTACCGTGGCGACGTATTCGGGAATTCTGGACGATTTAAGAAAGCTGTTCGCAGGCACGGCGGAAGCGAAAGCGCACGGCTGGAAAGTTAACGATTTTTCGTACAATACGGGAAGCCTGCGTTGCCCAACCTGCGACGGAACGGGCGAAATTTCGATGGATATTCAGTTTTTGCCGGACGTGGAAATCATCTGCCCCGATTGCGGAGGCAGGAGATACGCAAAGCGGGCGGACGAAGCGAAAACGGAATTGTGCGGCAGAACGTATACGATTTCGGAGCTGATGAACGTTACCGCGGGAGAAGCCGTGCGGTTGTTTGAAAAGCATAAGAAAATCCGCGAAAAAGCGGAAACGCTGACGGAACTGGGGCTCGGATATCTGACGCTCGGCGAAAGCACGCCCGCGCTTTCGGGCGGGGAAGCGCAGCGGCTGAAACTGGCGACGGAGCTGAAGCGGACGCAGGACGACGCGGTTTTCGTATTCGACGAACCGACGATAGGATTGCACCCGCAGGACGTGGGCGTGCTTCTGAAAGTGTTTGACGGGCTGATTCAAAACGGCGCGACGGTGGTGGTGATAGAGCACGACCTCGATATGATTAAAAACGCGGATTATATCATCGATATGGGACCGCGCGGAGGAAGCGCGGGCGGAAGAATCGTGGCGGAGGGAACGCCCGAAGAAATCGCCGAAAACCCGGAAAGCGTTACGGGAAAATACCTGTAAAATTTTTTCCGCCGCCCGGAATAGAAGGCGTACGGCGGAAGAAAACCGGACGGCGAACGTCCGGTTTTGGAAAAAACAAAAAAATTTTTTCAAAAGCGGAAAAAATTTGCTTTGAAGAGGTTGAAAAAATTTTTCGGATGTGCTATACTGTTATAGGCGATCGGGGCTTGTCCGCCCCGCGCACGATGAAAACAATCTAAAGACGTTAATTTTTATGGAGGAGAGGACATTATGACAATCTCACAGGAAGTTGAACAGATGTACTGCGTTGCGAAAGGCGCGGGCGTCGCACGACACGAGAATGCCGCTATCCCCGAAGAGGGCAAGTGGATTCACGCGAAGGAAATCAAAGACATCAGCGGCTTTACCCACGGCGTGGGCTGGTGCGCTCCCCAGCAGGGCGCCTGCAAGCTTTCGCTGAACATCAAAGGCGGCATCATTCAGGAAGCGCTGGTGGAAACGATCGGCTGTTCCGGTATGACGCATTCGGCGGCTATGGCGGCTGAAATTCTTCCCGGAAAAACCCCGCTGGAAGCTTTGAATACCGACCTTGTTTGCGACGCGATCAATACCGCGATGCGCGAACTCTTCCTGCAGATTGCATACGGGCGTTCGCAATCCGCTTTCTCCGAGGACGGTCTGGTGGTAGGCGCAGGGCTTGAGGACCTCGGCAAAGGACTCCGTTCTCAGGTGGGTACGATGTATTCCACGTTGCAGAAAGGCGTTCGTTACCTTGAAATGGCGGAAGGTTACGTAACCCGCCTCGCTCTTGACGAAAACAACGAAGTCATCGGCTACGAATTCGTATCGCTCGGCAAAATGACCGACTTCATCAAGAAGGGTATGGAGCCCAACGAAGCGTACAAGAAGGCGATGGGACACTACGGCAGATTTACTGCGGAGCAGGGTGCGGTGAAATTCATCGACCCCCGCAAAGAGTAAGGCAGGGAGGTTACGGCAATGTCATTATTCGAAGGTTATGAAAGAAGAATCGATAAAATCAACGGCGTTTTGAAAGAATACGGAATTTCTTCCGTGGAAGAATGCAAAGAGATCTGCCTTTCCAAGGGCGTCGATTGCGATAAGATCGTGAGAGGCACGCAGCCGATCTGCTTTGAAAACGCCGTATGGGCGTACACCGTAGGCGTTGCGATCGCGATTAAAAAAGGCTGCAAGAAGGCGAGCGACGCGGCGGCGGCGATCGGTATCGGTCTGCAGGCGTTCTGCGTTCCCGGTTCGGTGGCGCAAAACCGTCTGGTAGGTCTGGGACACGGCAATCTCGGCGCGATGCTCCTTTCCGAAGAAACGGAATGCTTCTGCTTCCTTGCGGGACACGAATCGTTTGCGGCGGCGGAAGGCGCGATTTCCATTGCTCAGAACGCGAACAAAGTGAGAAAGAATCCGCTGCGCGTTATTCTGAACGGTCTCGGCAAAGACGCGGCGTATATCATTTCGAGAATCAACGGTTTCACGTTTGTGGAAACGAAGTTCGATCACGCTACCGAAACGGTGGAAGTGGTGTATGAAAAGGCGTTTTCTACCGGCGACCGCGCAAAAGTAAAGTGCTACGGCGCGGACGACGTTACCGAAGGCGTTGCGATTATGAAGAAAGAACACGTGGGCGTTTCCATTACCGGCAACTCCACGAACCCTACCCGTTTCCAGCATCCCGTTGCGGGCACCTACAAGAAATGGTGCGTTGAAAACGGCGTGAAATACTTCTCCGTTGCCAGCGGCGGCGGTACGGGCAGAACTCTGCACCCCGACAACATGGCTGCCGGTCCCGCTTCGTACGGCATGACCGATACGATGGGCAGAATGCACTCCGACGCGCAGTTTGCGGGGTCTTCGTCCGTTCCCGCGCACGTGGAGATGATGGGACTCATCGGTATGGGCAACAACCCGATGGTGGGCGCTACGGTTGCCGTGGCGGTTGCCGTGGAAGAAGGAATGAAGAAATAATCGTTTGACAAGACGGTAGATCGTTTGAAACGGAGCTTCGTGCTTTTACCGCGAGACTCCGTTTTTATGCTTTCTTGCATGATTTTTTACAGAAAAGGAGGAAAGACTATGATATATGTGGCGGGAAGTCTGAATATGGACCTTCGCATCGAAAGTCCGTATATGCCCGTAGCGGGAGAAACGATTACGGGGAGCAATTTTATTACCAACGGCGGCGGAAAAGGCGCGAATCAGGCGACGGCTGCCGCAAAACTGGGCGGAAAAGTGAAAATGTGCGGCGTTGTCGGAAACGACGCCTTCGGCGATACGTTGTTGGCTAATCTGAAAAATGCCGGAGCGGACGTTTCGCACGTTCGCAAAGAAAACGGCGTGTCGACGGGCATCGCCATGATTATCGTAACGGAAAACAACAACCGAATCATTCTGGACAAAGGGGCGAACGCCTGTCTGACGAAAGAGGACATCGACGAATTTCTGAAAGACGCCGGCGAGGGAGACGTATATCTCACGCAGCTTGAAAACCCCATTGAAATTGTTGGTTACGGCTTGAAAAAGGCGAAAGAAAAGGGGCTGTACACCGTGCTGAATCCCGCGCCTGCAAATAAGTGCATCACGGCGTACTTCCCGTATGTGGATCTGATTACTCCGAACGAAAGCGAACTGGCGCTGTTCGGCGGAAAAGAGGCGCTGTTTGCGGCGGGAATACATAAAATCGTAACCACGCTCGGCGCGAAGGGATACGAAATCGCAGAAAAAGACGGCGCAAAAACTTACCCTTGCATCAAGGTGAAAGCAATAGACACCACGGCGGCGGGAGATACGCTGTGCGGCGGGCTTTGCGCGTATCTTTCGGAAGGAAAAACCATGGAAGAAGCGTGCGCTTTCGGGAGCAAGGCGGCAAGCATCGCATGCACGAGAGCGGGGGCGCAGCAGTCGGTGCCGACGCGCGAAGAAGTGGAAAATTACCGTTGAATGTTTTTGGCGGAATGTAATTTCCCCGGTATATTATTTTTCTATATTTGCAAGCGACAGCGGAGCGAAAAACCGCGGGGTTACTGTGCGATACGAAGATAAAACCCGAAGAAAAACAACGTTTTTCGCTTCGGGTTTTTATACGGGCTATAAGTTTTTTTTATAACAGGAATCGACGCGCAGGGGATTCATACGCTTGACAATGCCACAAAATATGGTATAATATTAAGTACCATCGCAACTATATATTGTGTTTTCACAAAAAAATGCTTTGCGTGTATCGGTGATCGGTTTTTCGCGGAGTGTATTTTTTTCGGTAACGACGGGGAAGAAAAAAGGGAGGACGAAAAGGCTATGAAGATTATTAAAAGAAACGGACAGGAAGTTGTATTCGACAGAGATAAAATCGTTCATGCGGTATGCCGCGCGAACGAGGAGATGGACGATTTTGCGAAAATTTCGAACGACAAAATCGTAAGACTTGCCGCCGACGTGGAAAAAGAGTGCAATCACATGGGGCGCTCCGTTTCCGTGGAAGAAATTCAGGATATGGTGGAGGACCGTCTGATGGCGATGAACGCTTTCTCGCTTGCGAGGAAGTACATAACGTACCGTTATTCCCGCGCGCTGGCGAGAAAGGCGAACACGACGGACGCGCATATTCTTACGCTGATCGAATGCAACAACGAAGAAGTGAAACAGGAAAATTCGAATAAGAACCCCACGGTGAACAGCGTGCAGCGCGATTATATGGCGGGCGAAGTTTCCAAGGATCTGACGCGCCGTATTCTGCTGCCCGAAGATATCGTGGCGGCGCACGACGAGGGGATTATTCATTTCCACGACGCGGATTATTTTGCGCAGCACATGCACAACTGCGACCTCGTGAATCTGGAAGATATGCTGCAGAACGGCACCGTGATTTCCGGTACGCTGATCGAAAAGCCGCACAGCTTTTCTACGGCGTGCAACATCGCCACGCAGATTATCGCGCAGGTGGCTTCCAACCAGTACGGCGGGCAGAGCATTTCGCTGACGCATCTTGCGCCGTTCGTGGATATCAGCCGTAAAAAAATCCGCAAAGAAGTGGCGGACGAACTGGCGCTGGTGGATATCACGGACGAGGCGCACATTGCTCAGATTGCCGAAAAACGCCTTCGCGACGAGGTGAGAAAGGGTATTCAGATGATACAGTATCAGGTGGTTACTCTGCTTACCACCAACGGGCAGGCGCCGTTCGTTACGGTGTTCATGTACCTGAACGAGGCGCGCAGCGAGCAGGAGAAAGCGGACCTTGCCGTGATTATCGAAGAAACGCTGAAGCAGCGGATTCAGGGCGTGAAAAACGAATCGGGCGTGTGGATTACGCCCGCTTTCCCGAAGTTGATTTACGTGCTGGAACCCGATAATATCACGAAAGATTCGAAATATTGGTATCTGACCGAGCTGGCGGCGAAATGTACGGCGAAGAGAATGGTGCCCGATTATATTTCCGAAAAGAAGATGCTGGAATACAAGGTGGACAAGAACGGCGAAGGGCATTGCTATACCTGTATGGGCTGCCGCAGCTTTCTGACGCCGTATGTGGACGAGAACGGAAAGCCGAAGTATTACGGCAGATTCAATCAGGGCGTCGTTACCATCAATCTGGTGGACGTGGCGCTTTCTTCCGGCAAGGACGAGAAGAAATTCTGGCAGATTTTCGACGAACGGCTGGACCTTTGCTACCGCGCTCTGATGTGCAGGCATAACCGCCTGAAAGGCACGGTATCGGACGCGGCGCCGATTTTGTGGCAGTACGGCGCGCTGGCGCGGCTGAAAAAAGGCGAAACGATAGACAAACTGCTGTACGGCGGCTATTCCACGATTTCGCTGGGGTATGCGGGGCTGTACGAATGCACAAAGTATATGACGGGTAAATCGCATACGGACGAAGAGGCGAAGCCGTTCGCGCTTGCCGTGATGCAGCACATGAACGATAAGTGCAAGGAGTGGAAAGCGAAGGAAAATATCGATTTTTCGCTGTACGGAACTCCGCTGGAAAGCACTACTTATAAATTCGCGAAGTGTTTGCAGAAGCGGTTCGGCGTGATAGAGGGCGTTACCGATAAAAACTATATCACGAATTCGTATCACGTGCACGTAAGCGAGAAGATAGACGCGTTTACCAAACTGAAATTCGAAAGCGAATTTCAGCAGCTTTCTCCCGGCGGCGCCATCAGCTATGTGGAAGTGCCGAACATGCAGGACAACATTCCCGCAGTGCTTTCCGTGATGCAGTTTATTTACGAAAATATCATGTACGCGGAGCTGAATACGAAGAGCGATTATTGCCAGGTGTGCGGGTACGACGGAGAAATTCAGATTGTAACGGACGAATCTGGTAAGCTGGTGTGGGAGTGCCCGTGCTGCAAAAACCGGGATCAATCGAAGATGAACGTGGCGAGAAGAACTTGCGGGTATATCGGCACGCAGTACTGGAATCAGGGGCGTACGCAGGAAATCAAAGACAGAGTGCTGCATCTTTGATATTGCGGCGCTCGGACGGGGTGAAATATGAATTACGCGACGATTAAGTGGACGGATATTGCAAACGGAGAGGGCGTGAGAATTTCGCTGTTCGTTTCCGGTTGCACCCGCCGCTGCAAAGATTGTTTCAACGCCGTGGCGTGGGATTTTTCTTACGGGAAGCCGTTTGACGAATCCGTGCGGGAAAGTATTTACGAAGGATTGAAAGCGGATTATATCGCGGGGCTTTCGCTTTTGGGCGGAGAGCCGCTGGAACCCGAAAATCAGCGGGCGTTGCTGCCGTTTGTAAAAGAAGTGAAGAAAAGATTTCCCGAAAAAAGCATCTGGTGTTACACGGGAAACGTTTTCGACCCGGCGACGGGGCTTTTAAAAGAACAGGATAAAAACACGGAAGTTACGGAAGAACTGATTTCTCTTTTCGACGTGCTGGTGGACGGCGAATTCATAGAAGCGCAGAAAAATATCCGTTTAAAATTCAGAGGTTCTTCAAATCAGCGGATTCTGGACGTAAAAAAATCGAAAATATCGAAAAGCCCCGTCTTTTACCTTGATTAAAAAACAAATATCTGCTATACTTGATAGGTGGCAGATATTTTTTTGCGTTATTGCCTGAGGAGGGCGGGTTGATGAAGAAAAAATATAAGAAAAACAGTCCGTTGAAAAAGAAGGATAAAATTTTGTTTTACGTATCGATGGGGCTGCTGGCGGCGGCGGTTGTGTTGTTTGCCGTATCGTGCGTATTGTTTGCGAAAAGTAACGGCGACAGCGACCATTCGCGCTTTTTCACGGCGTGCATGTTGCTGTTTGCGGGAGGAATATCCGCGCTCGGCGCTTCCGTGTGTCTGTTTTTATCGCCGCTGATGCAAGCGCGCAGACAGAACGTCTGCCCGTATTGCGGGGCGAAAGTACCGAAAAAATCCGCGTTCTGCGCCGCTTGCGGCAAGCAGCTGGCGGAAACGAAAACATCCGAGCCGACGGAAGAAAACAAAAAGGAAAAATAAAAGTTATGTACATAACCGAAACGCGTGCGACCGAAGAGGAAGCGCGGGATACGGATAAAAAGAGAGGCGTTCGCGCGGGCGCGTTGCGGGCGGTGCGGGAATTTCTGAACAGTCGTTCGTTTTACGTTTTACAGGTGCTGATTGCCTGCTTTTTTGTGTTTATCAAACAGGAAGTGCTGGGGGCGATTTGCTTTGTGGCGCTGATCACAGCGATTCTTGCGATATGCGACGATATACGCGCCACGACGTTGCCGTTTCTGATTATCTGCACGATTACGACCAACCGTTACAATTCTTACAATCTCTATATCGGATACATCAAATACGTGCCCGTGGTGCTTGTCGCGCTGATTTACCATTTTGCGGTATACCACAAGTCTTTTGCGTTCGGTGAAAGCGCGAAAGGGATTTTTGCGGCAGGCGTTGCGATCAGCCTCGGCGGGCTGGGAAGATTTACTTTATCGGATTACGTATACGGCGGCTATTATTTTTTCGGTTTGGGATTCGGAATGCTGTTCGCATATGCGCTGATGCGTTCGGAATTTTACGACGACAAGAAAGAGGACCGCTATAAATTCGCTTTTATGATGACGGTATACGGCATGCTTTGCGGATTTATGATTGCCAACGGGTACTACAAACTGTATATTGAAAAAAGCATCGTGAATTTGTACCCGGAAGGGTTTTCGCGGAACAATCTTTCCACGCTTCTGATGTTTGTGATGCCTTTTCCGCTGTATCTTGCCAAAAGAAAGCCCGCGGCGGCGTTTTTGACGGTGCTTGTGCTGGCGTTTCTTGCGCTGACGAGATCGCGCGGGGGATTTTTGTTCGGGTGTATCGAATTTGCCGTTTGCGCGGTATTCTGGATTTTTTCGGGAAAAACGAAGAAAGGAAGAAAAATCAGACTGTACGTTTGCCTCGGCGCGTTGGCGATCGGCGTATGCGTGATGCTTCCGGCGTTGATTAAGTGGATTTTGCCGCGGTTTGACGTAGACGTGAAAAACGAAACGCGATACAAGATGATCTGGGAAGCCGTGGATAAATTTTTCAAACGCCCGATTTCCGGATACGGACTTCTGGACACGGATATTTTATACGAAACGGAACGCAAAAAAGGCGCGCTGACCTGGTACCATATGATGCCGGCGCAGATTATCGGCGGCATGGGGCTGATCGGCGTGGTTTGTTACGGCTATCAGCTGTATAACCGCGCGAAGCTTGTGTTTACGAAAGCGGACAGCTGGGGATTCGTGCTGGGGCTTTCTTATCTCGGCGTGCTGCTGATGAGCATGGTGAATCCGGGAGAATTTTGTCCGTTGCCGTTCGAATTGCTGGCAGTGCTGCTGTTTATTTTACAGGAACGCAGATTGCAGACTGCGCGACCGCTGTATCGGGATAAGTTGCGACGGGGCGTTTAAATATTTCGGCAAAAACAGAATAAAAGAAAATTTTCGCCGCATACGATAGCGTATGACGGCGAATTTTTTCAGAGGTCGGAATCAAAATCGGATAAAAAAACTATCGGGCGGCGCGGCGTTTGCCGCGGCGACGGCAACGATTGCGTTTGCGCTGGTATTTTCGTATCGGACGGAAAGGGCGGAAGAAATCGTTGTAAATAAGAGTTATTATTTTCTTGTTGCGGCGGAAGAATGCAGCGAAAGGTGTCTGGCGGAAGCTTTTCTTTCCGGAGGCGCGGGCGTTGAGCTTCGTACCGAAAGCGGGGAGTACGCCGTGCTTGCGTGCTATGCGGGGAGCAACGGCAAAGAGGAAGCGCAAGAGGCGCAAAAGACGTTTTCCGATTTGAAAAAAGAAGAAACTATGATAGTGTCGCGCGGTTGCGGTACGGTTTATTTGAGGACGAGGGAACAGAAACGGCGAAAAAACGAAATCACGGGGATTCTGAACACGCTTGACGGTTGTGCGGACGCGCTGTATTTTGCTGCGAAAGCGGCGGAAAACGGGGAAATGGGACAATCGGCGCTGAAAGAAACGGCGAAAAGCACGGCGCTGGTTTGCTCCGCATTGGCGAAAAGCATTACGGGGAAAGACGGCGCTTCGAAACGTTGCGCGGTACTATGCAAAGATTTTTCCGCGGACCTGAAAGAAATATCGTCCGGAATCGTGTATGCGAGGGATTTGCGTCGGGTGCAGGCGGAGGTTTGTATGGCGTATCTGGCTTTTTCCGGGGCGTATACCGTATAAAATACCCGTCGGGTTTTGCTATTGCGGCGGTTTTAAGAACGGCGGCGGTGCGCATTTATCACGGACGGAAACGAACGGACGATGCGTCCGCTTTTAAAATAAAATGGTTTTTATGAAATTCCAGAAGTCCTTCGCATTGCATTTTTCTGAGTTCGAGCGATAAGCCGCTGCGTTCTACCGCAAGATAATCCGCGAGTTGTTGCCTGGAAAACGGAATATCGAATTCGCATCTGCCGAGCCGTTGCGCTTCGGCGGAGAAGTAGGACATAAGCTTTGCGCGCGTGGTGCGCTGCCCGATATGCGTGAGTTTTTCGGCGAAACGCAGGTTTTTTTCTGCGAGTTCGCCCAGCAGATTCAGGATAATGCGGCTGTGGCGGGCGCAGGCGGACGGACACGTGTGCATGACGCGGTTTACGTTAAGAAATATGACGGTAACGGGCGTTTCGGCGGAAACGCTTACGTCCATGACGGAGCCGGGCGCACAGGCATAAGCCGCGGCAAACGTCTGCCCCGGCGCCGCTTTCGAAATAATGTTCCGGTTGCCCCAGACGTCTTCCTGTATAATCAGAACCGTTCCGGAAAGGACGAGCCCGATAGATTCTGCGGTATCGCCGGCGCGAAAGAGAAACGCGTCTTTGGAGTAGCTTTTCGTTTTTACGTCAAGACAGGCGAGCATAGAGATAAGTTCTTCTTCGGAAATCCCCGAAAGGAGGACGGAAGAACGAAGAACGGGTAAAAATTCTTTCATAATCATCCTTTTTCGTTGAAAATTCAACAGACTTTTCGGTGCTATTATACTATAATATAGGCGTAAAGTCAAGGAGGTATGTTATGAAAAGAAGAATTATCGAAATCGATCGGGAAAAATGTAACGGATGCGGAGCCTGCGCCGCCGCCTGCCACGAGGGCGCGATTGCCATGGAGGACGGCAAAGCGAAACTGATGCGGGACGATTACTGCGACGGGCTGGGGGATTGTCTGCCTGCCTGCCCCGTCGGCGCCATTTCGTTTGCGGAACGGGAAGCGGTTGCTTACGATGAACAAGCCGTTTTGGAAAACAAGCGGAAGAAGATGCAGGAAAAAATGAAAAAAGAGGGGATGTCTTTGCTTTGCGGATGCCCCGGAATGCAGTCGAAAAAAATAGATCGCGCGGAAAACGCGGGGGCGGAAGCGGTTTGCGCGAAGCCTGTCAGCCGACTGGCGCAATGGCCTGTGCAGATAAAACTGGTTCCTGCGAACGCTCCGTATTTCGACGGCGCAAAGTTATTGATTGCCGCCGATTGCACGGCGTATGCCTATGCGGCGTTTCACGAGGATTTTATCAAGGGACATATCACGCTGATCGGCTGCCCGAAACTGGACGGCGTAGATTATGCGGATAAACTGGCGGAAATCATCGGCGGGAACGATATTAAAAGCGTAACCGTCGTGCGCATGGAAGTGCCTTGCTGCGGCGGGCTGGAAAATGCGGCGAAAAACGCGTTGCAAAAAAGCGGAAAGTTCATTCCGTGGCAAGTGGTTACGATTTCCGCGGACGGGAAAATTCTCGATTGAATTGTATTTCTGTATGAAATAGGGGAATCTGTTCGAGTCCTGTTTTTTGGGGAAATAGGTCAAAATGCGGCTACTGAATTCAAATATTCTGCGAAGAGTGAAACCGTAAAATATAGCAATAAAAAAGCACAAGACGTTGTATCTTGTGCTTTTTCCGTTTACGGTTTTTATTTCCGTAAAGGTGGAGCTACTGGCCGGACTTGAACCGGCGACCTGCTGATTACGAATCAGCTGCTCTACCAACTGAGCCACAGTAGCATATTCCGTTGTGTTGCCGCGCAATCGATATTTATCAATCACAAGCTTGTTTATTATACTCTAAAGAGAAAAAAAATGCAAGCGTTTTTCTATACCGTAACGAAAAATTTTGCAAAATTTTTTCGGCGTCCCGGAAACGGCGGCTTTGTCTGATTTTTGCCGCGGCGGCGCGCGGTGAGATAAACGAGAAAAATCGTAGTTTTTGACAATAATTTTGTTGCTATCGGGTTGACAGCAGGCTTTTTAACATTTATAATAATTATAGCGAAAGAAAAAGAATGCGGGAAAATACGATGAAAAAAGCAGGAATGAATAAAAAACGGGAAGCGAACGAATACGAATGGTATTCCGACGAAGCGGACTACTTTTATTGCATGGAAATGCGCGATTTAGGCTGTCAGCTGCATTTTCACAGCAGTTGGGAGTTTATTTTTGTTGTTGAAGGTCGGTTGAAGCTGCTTCTCGACGGAGAGGAATATTGCGCGAAGAAAGGAGACGTATTGTTTATTCCCGGTTTTGTGGTGCATTACGCGGCGGGAACGGAGAAAAATCGTTGTTTTTCGTTGGTATTCGGTTCCGATTACAAAAGGGCGTTTACGGAGGAGTTCGGCGAAAAGCAGTTTGATTTTATTCTGCCGTACATCGAAGGGCGCAGTGAGGAGATCTTTCGCTTCGTAGAAGAGTGCGTAAAAAATTTTAAATCGTTTTCCGCTTGCGAACGGTTTGGCATGACAAGCATGTTTCTGGGAGCGTTCGGGCGGATGTATCCGTTGAAAGAGGCGGAAAATCAATCGTCGGACAAGCTGATTATCGATTTATTGCGCTATCTTGATAAGCATTTTACGGAAAATATCTCGGTGGAAAGCGTTGCGGAGCGTTTCGGATACTCGAAAAACTATTTGTCTACGCTGTTCAATAAATATACGGGAATGAGATTTTCCGATTATCTGAACCGTTTGCGGATTCGGGAAACAGTGATACGGATGGAAAATTCTTCCGTCGG
>ENA-ORIC01001303-ORIC01001303.1-human-gut-metagenome-genome-assembly--contig:-NODE-1303-length-24850-cov-4.326040_pt1 | contig 24850 bp, 19 predicted proteins | sample MGYA00243023_ERZ508732 | MGnify/ENA primary metagenome ERZ508732 (study PRJEB26277, sample SAMN04329767) | human gut metagenome | biome: human-associated habitat | host: Homo sapiens | place: USA...
ATATCTTGTCGGGCGGGGTTTTTTTTTATTACGTTTTTTTTTTTTTTTTTCTTTTTTTTCGGCGGGGGGGGGGGCCCCCCCCCCCTATTTTTCCCCCCCCCCCCCCCCCCCCCCCCTGCAAGCTTTGGATTTATTTTTTCATATCATAGAGGCTGCATGAGTCTTTCCCGTAGTTTTCGTCCTCGATGATTGAGTTGTCGGCGAGGACGTCGGGTTTGTGTCTGATGCTGTCCTTATCGGTGAGTTGGCGTATGACGCGGCAGGGGTTTCCTGCGGCGAAGGTGTGGGGCGGGATGTCGCGTACTACAACGCTTCCGGCGCCGATTACGCAGCCGTCGCCTATGGTGACGCCGGAGCAGACGGTGACGCGGGCGCCGAGCCAGCAGTCGTTGCCGATTTTAACGGGTTTGGCGTAGCAGAGGCGTTTGACTTCGCCGTTTTCGTTTTTCATGAAGCGGCGTTCGTTCGGGAGCATGGGGTGGAGTGGGGTGACTATTGTGACTTTGGGTCCGAAGGCGCAGTCGTCGCCTATGGTTACGAGGGCGTCGTCCTGGACGGTGAGGTCGTAGTTGGCGAAGAAGCGTTTGCCGATTTTGGTGTGGACGCCGTAGTGGAAGTAGATGGGTCCCTGCATGAATGAACCTTCGCCGAGTTCGCCTACGATTTCGGAGAGGAGTCTGGCGCGTTTTTCGGTTTCGTCTTCATAGGTGAGGCTGTATTCGTGGCAGAGTTTGTGGGAGCGGAGTTTGATTGCTTTGAGATCGGGATCGCCGGCGCAGAAGAGCTGGCCCGCGAATATTTTTTCTTCTTCGGTCATTTGGGTTTACCTCTTTTTTATTTTTTAAATTTGATTTGGTCGAATACGCCGCTGGCGGTTGAGTTATCGTCGTGGTCGACATCGTCGAAGACGATTTCTCTTGTGAGACCTTCGGCGGTTTCCGCCGGAACGCCGTTCACGGTTATTCCTTTCAGATCGAGACGGCGGACGCGGCTTGAGAGATACGGGTCGAATATTTCGGCGTCGCCTTTGAGTACGGATTTAGGGCCGCAGCAGACGAGGTAGGAGTACGGGAATTTATCTTTATATAGATTTATCCGGATGTTCTCGAGCCTCATATAACCGATGTCCGCCCCGAGCTCGAACGCCGCGAAGCAGCCGCGCACCGGGTCGGAATTTTTGTAGACATCGAAGCCGTCGATCGGTTCGGACAGATCAATTGTGATGTCCTCGAAGAACAGGTTGTCCGCGCTGCCGACGTCTCCGCGCTCCGGCTTGCCGCCGATACGATACGGCGGGGTCTGGTAGTAGAGTTTGAAGGTGCGTATTCCGCGTATATCGCGCAGAATGGCGTTTTTCAGCGCGCAGTCTACGCCCACGCCGTCGTCGTACCAGTATCTTCCGGGTTCAATCCGTATAGCTTTGTACGGGCTGTCGGCGGAGAGTTCGAGATTTTCGCAGAGGACGGTGACGATTGGTCCGAAGTTGACGGAGGAGTTCTGCCAGTCGTAGGCGTTGAGCGCGACGAGGTCGTCACCGACCTGCCCGGAGATGTTCCGGCAGAGAAGGTTTTCGGTGTTCCCGTTGATGTGCAGTCCGTCCGCGTAGCAGTGCTCGAAGCGGATGTTCTCGAAAAACGCGCCGATAACGTTTCCGGTCTGGACCGCGAAGCCAGCGGTGTGAGCGATTGTTACGTCGGTCATTATGATATTTTCGGCGTTCCCGAGATAGAACAGAGTCGAAATACCGTGCATACTGCGTTCTTGGTCGTTCTTTCCGGATGTGCCGTAGCCGCCGCGGCGGGTGCGGGATTCCTCGAATTTTCCGCCGTGTATCGATATGTTGTGTACGGGCGGGTTCAGATTCCGGTCGATCGGCGCATGGGTTCCATCCGCGGCGCTCGCCGTGATGAACATGAGAACATCACAGTCGGGCGTGAGCTTCAGCGTCGAGCCCGAAGCCTCGATACGCCGGTCGGACGGCAGGACGACAGTGCCGTCTATGTAGTACGGTTCATCACGCGGGGGTATCACGATTATCTCATGCTCCGAGACGGCGCGTCTCAGGGCTTCGGTCCATATTTCAATACCGTTCACGGTTCTGACGAGTGAAGCGTAATCGAGAAGACTGGTTCTGTCCGTGAGAGTGCCCGCGAGGTTCAGGGCGGTTTCTCTTGCCGCTGCGAGCTTGTTTTCTATCTGCTGTCTGATTCCGGAGTGTTCCATGATAAAATTCCTTTATGTCGGGATTTTTTGCAGTTCGCGTATCTCGGCGGCAATTTCCTTTGCCTCGCCGAGCTTGCCTGTGAACGCGAGCTCAAGGGTGCGGCGCATGAGCTCGTTGTGCGACTCGCAGGAGAGAAGGTTCTTCAGATGGACGATCTCGTCCGGCGCGCGCTGAGCGGAAAAGTATTCGTCCTTCGCGACGAGGCTCTTTATATATGAGAGCCCGGAGATCGTACACCAGCCGTCATAGAGCCGCTGAAGCTCGTCTGTGTCGGGAATTAGCAGCGAGAGCTTTTCGATGTACGCGAGCGTTTTTTCGAGCTCATCTCCGGCGAGAGGGTGGATTTTAGACCCGTCCGTATCGAATCTGTACGGTATCGGGCGGACAGTCAGCCTGTCACCTATCGAAAGCTCAGCGATATACCCGTGGTACCACGGTTCTTCCTCGATGCTGCTCCACTTGAAGAGGAAGTTTCCCATGCTGTAGACAATAGGACAGCCTTGAAAGTATTCGTAGCCCTGAATACAGTGTGTGTGTCCGGCGATGACGGCGTCCGCGCCGAGTCTGACGAGGTTCCTGTACCGTGCCCTGCACCCGGGCGACGGAACGGGATTGTTTTCACAGCCGCCGTGGAAGACGACGATGACCTTGTCGGATACGAGTTTTTCCTCGGCGATCTTCGAGCCGATTCTTTCCGGGGCGTAACCGGCGGTGCCGGCGGAGCTCTTACCGGCGGTGCCGAATTCGTTCTCGCAGACGGCGATGATCGACACGCTTGTGCCGTTCGAGGTGAATCTGTATGCCGAGTACGCTTCGTCGATATCAGATCCCGCGCCGATATATGGTATCGAGTGTCCGGTGAGCAGCTCTGTGGTGTATGAGAGCGCGTCTTCTCCGTAGTCGCCGGTGTGATTGTTCGCCATCACCGCGAGGCCGCATCCGGCTTCTTCGAGAAAATCCACCCATGACGGGTCGGATATAAGAGCCGGTCCGCTCTTGGTTATCGGCGCGCCGACACCGTCCGGCGCGAGCGGTGTTTCGAGATTTATAATGACCTTGTCCGCGCTGTCGAGCACAGTTTCAAGTTCGGACAGTATGGAGGCGGCGTGACCCGGACCTCTGTTTTTTTGGTGCCGGAAGCACACGTCTCCGCAGAAAAGCAACTTTGTCTCACGCATTGTTTCCTCCGCTTTGTGCCGCGCGCAGTCGTCGCGCGGTGTTGTTGGTCGTTTGACATATTGATTATAGCAAAAAAAATCCCCGGTGTCAAGAGGGACCGCGAAATTGCCGGAAGTTCCGGTTGAAAAAAGAACCGCCGTGATGCTCCCACTGGCGTACACGGCGGTTATGCGGTATTGGTTACTGATTATTCGGCGTCGGAGGTATCGGTTGTGTCATCGGACTTTTTCGCGTCCTCGGATGCTTCCTCGACTTCCTCTTCAGCGTCTTCTGCCTCGGCGTCGCAGCCTTTGGTCTCGTCCTCGTCGGAGTCGTCGAGCTCGAGCTCGTTCAGAACATCCTCGTCGATGTCCCACGAGTCGTCGGATTCGTGGTCGTCGCAGCAGCAGTCGCAGGGCAGCTTCACGTGCTTACGCTTGAAGAGCTTCAGCAGAAGCAGGATGATTCCGGCGGCGGCGACGATGGAGCCGGTGATGATGAGGGCGAGCTTAAGGGCGCCGCATCCCTCTTCGCAGTATTTCTTGCACTTTTTCATTTGTATCTCTCCTTTATGAGTTGAACATCAGACCTTCCGGGAGCGGAAGGACGCCATTTCATACACGAAACAGTATCTGTACAACATCATTATATCATACCAGGAAGAAGATTCCAACAACAAATTATGAAAGCATTGTAAAGTTATGGTTTCGGATTCAGACGAAGCGTTCCGGAACCGGTTGTTTCAGACGGATGAACCGCCGCGGAGACGCGGGAGATGGCGGTGAGAAAAGTTTTTTCGGAAACGAAAAACTTTTTTTCGAAAACCTCTTGACAAATAGTTCTCTGTGTGGTATAATATTATCTGTTAACGGAACGAACCGTTTATTGGGGATTTGTGTAATGGCAGCACAGCAGACTCTGACTCTGTATGTGGGAGTTCGAATCTCTCATCCCCAGCCAGGCAAGAAAAGTCGCGTGAGCGGCTTTTTTGTTTTTCATCGGGCGGATGGTGTCATGAGCTGCGCAATATGGTTTCCGTTTTGCTGATAGCAAATAAAGACACATTGCCGAAGTAATGTGTCTTTATTATTTGGTTGCTCAAAATAGAAATCAGACGAATACCAACGATTGGTGTTCGTCTGAAATCGCTCTTGGTGACCCGTACGGGAATCGAACCCATGTTTTCGCCTTGAGAGGGCGACGTCTTAGCCGCTTGACCAACAGGCCTTTTGATTTTCAGGACCGTGTCCCGAGAACATTAATATTATACCACATTCGAATCGATTTGTCAAGGGCTTTTCTGAAATTTCTCAAATTTTTTTTGAAAAATCTTTTCCCACCCGCCGGAACAGGCATACCCGAACTTTTTTTTGAGTATCGTTATGTATCTTGATCAATACTTCCGGAGGTGGATATATGAGGCGGAGAGGTAATTCGGTCCTGCTGGCGTGCCTGCTGTTCGCGCTGTCCGGCGCGGCGCTCGCTTATAACATATGGACAGCTGACAGCGGGGACGTCGCTGTGTCGATCTCTGACCTCGTCGATCAGATGAGGGACGGAGACATAGCGGTAGGGGCTCACGCGGGAGAAAGCTCCGCTCAGACCGAAGAAACGGCAGACACGGACATGACATCGGAAAGCGAAAGCCCGGAAACAACGTCACGCGCGCTGCTCCCGCCGGTAGTCAGGCGTGAGGAAGGGTAAAAAACGCCATGCCGCGTTCAGCGTCAGCCTTCCAGCGGTGCTGGCGTTCGCCTTCTGGGCACTCGCCGAGGGAAGCGCCGCGGCGATTGTTCCGATAACGGCGGCGCTTCTTCACGAGGCAGGGCATCTGCTCGCGATGTCCTTGTGCGGCGTGCCGGTCGACAGGATAAACATATGCGTCGCGGGCGCCGAAATACGCGGGAGGCACACAGGCGCCGGGAAGACCGCGATGACCGCCGTATATCTCGCCGGACCGCTTGTGAACCTGATCTCCGGCGCGGCGTCGGCAGCAGCCGGATGGGATATCTTCGCGCTGTGCTCGTTCGCGCTCGCGGCGGTTAACCTGCTGCCGGTGAGGACTCTTGACGGTGGAAACGCGCTCTCCGTGCTGCTGTCGGATTTTTCGTGGGGGGAGCGTTTTGTCTCTGTCATGTCCGCTGTCTCTGTGTTTCTTCTCTGGCTCGTTTCGGTCTGTCTGCTGTTCCTGTCTGACGGTAATTTGTCTCTGCTGGCGTTCGTCGTCTGCGTTTTCACCGAGCTGTATCTCGCGTAAAAAAGGTCCCCCGCACTTACAAATGTGCGAAGGACCTTTTCAGATGATAATGAAAGCGTCAGATCATATTACATTGTATTCCTTGAGCAGCTTCTCGATATCCGTGTGTTCGATCTTTTCCAGTACCACCTTGAGCGCGAGCTTCTGGACGAGCGGGAGATCCATGTCTGTGATCTTCTTTCCGTCGCGGAGCTTTACCGTGGCGTTCAGCAGGTCGCGGACGTCATAGGTGCTTCCCCAGACCTCCGGCACGCCGCGGTCGATGTTCAGGAGCGTGTAGACAGCCTCCATACCGGTGCGCATCGAGTACTCAGTTGTGAATATCGTGTCGCGCGCGGTTTCGGCGAACTGACCAAGGAAAGCGAAGTTCACCGCGTTCTCCGGAACTACGTCAGGACGGTCGCCCTTTGCTCTCGGCATGAAGAACGCCGTGATATACGGCATCATGACCGGAACGGTATTCGCGTGCTTCGAGGCGAGCTCCTCGATCCTGTCCTCCGGAACTCCGATGTGGTAGAGCCACTCCATGCAGATCTCTTTACCGGTGCAGTCGCGCATAGGCTTCTTTATATAGTCGCCGGGCTTGTCGGAGAAGAGGCCGTAGACCCAGACGAGGCAGTGACCATCCGGCTGTTCGCGGAACTGCGGCTGGCGGTTTATTGTCCAGCTCATCAGCCACGAGGAATCCTTGACAGTCACGATACCGCCGGTGACGACCTTGCCGGAGAGCGGGTCACGCTTGCAGATATTCTTTATATAAGGCAGGATTTCATCATCGAAGGTCTCGACGGTGGCGCTCATCCAGTTCGACTGCTCCGGGTCATAGCAGAACTTGTCCGGGTGACCGAAGGACGGATCCTGAGCGGCGATCTTTCTCCACATATCCCAGCCGCCGCCTTCCTTGATCTCTTTGTTGAAAGGCGCGGGGGTGTCCTGACTGCCCATCGAGGAGTTCTCGACGCAGCCGCCGTTCGTGATGAACACGAGGTCGTTCTCGGTGAGGTCTATCGACGAGGGCACGCCGTCCTTTATAATGTCGATCTTCTTCGCGACCTTCTTCTCGGGGGTGATGTCGAACCCGACATTGACGACCTTTGTGCCGAAACGGAAGTCGACGCCGTGGCTCTCGAGGTATTTCACCATCGGGAGTATCATCGACTCATACTGATTGTACTTCGTGAAGCGGAGCGCTGTGAAATCCGGCAGACCGCCGATATGGTGTATGAAGCGCTTGATGTAGAGCTTCATCTCAAGCGCGCTGTGCCAGTTCTCGAAGGCGAACATCGTGCGCCAGTAGAGCCAGAAGTTGGAGTTCAGCACCTCGTCGTCGAACACATCGGTGATGCGCTTGTCGGCGAGAGCCTCATCGGGAGTGAAGAAGAGCTTCATTATCTCCATCGCGCCCTTGTCGGAGATGTCGAACTTTCCGTCTGTGTGCGCGTCCTCGCCGCGGTTGACGGTGGCACGGCAGAGGGAGTAGTTCGGGTCTTCCTTGTTTAGCCAGTAGTACTCATCGAGGACGCTGACGCCTTCGGTCTCGATCGACGGGATCGAGCGGAAGAGATCCCACATGACCTCGAAGTGGTTGTCCATCTCGCGGCCGCCTCTCATTACGTATCCGACGTTCTCGAATTTCCAGCCGTCGCAGGCGCCGCCCGCAAGCTGCTCCTTTTCGAGAATGTGGACGTTTTCGCCCTTCATCTGGCCGTCGCGGACGAGGTAGCACGCCGCGGTGAGAGCGGCGAGACCGCTGCCCACGATGTAGGCTGATTTGTTGTCAACGCCTTCCGGTTTCTTGGGGCGCGCGAATGCTTCATAGTTTCCGCTTGAATAGTACATGATTTTTCCTCCTGTGAATTCTTTTATCTTATCTTTTTAATATAATCAGTGCCGGAGTCTTCCGGTGTCCGGCGGGGTGACCTCAGGTCGTTTCCCTTGGTGTGATTATATTATATACTATCCTGAAAAGAAACTCAATATACAGTAATCCCCCGGTGTCGCAAAATTTGTCACCGGGGGATTACTGTATGTTTTTCGGACATCCCGGATATCTGTGTTCAGACAGAATCGGGGTTTTGTACAGGAAGGATATTTCTGATATCTGTCGCTTTTGTTGCGGATATCGTCACAGTACAGACTTTATCTTTTCGCAGACCGCCGCGGCGCAGAGATCGATTCCCTCGTCGGTCAGGTGGATGTTGTCATCCTTGCGTATGTATCTGTCAATATCGGATGAGACGAGCGCGTTCAGGTCGTTTATCACGACGCCCTCCGCCATGAGCTTCGGTACGATGTACGCGTTGAACTCGTCTATGACTTTATTGCTGTTGTAAGGATTCTGTTCCGTGACCGGGGTGGTTGTCGCGAATATGATCTTGTCCGTGGTCTTCCGAAGCACCTTCAGTATCCGGAGCATGAACTCGCCGTAGGTCACGAGCGGCGTGAACGGTCCGTCGCCGACAAGGTCGCAGACATCCCAGAGTCCGTTGTTCCAGTGGATCACGTCGGCGCCCGCGATCTCGTTCTTCCAGTCATACATGACGCCGCGCATCGTGTATTCGGCGAAACGGCAGTTGTCGGATGGCTGCCAGACGCTGAAATCCGTTCCGAGCATTTCCGGCACTTTGGTGCCGTAGCCTATCTGTCTTATTGAGTCTCCGAGGAGAACTATCTTTTTCATGTGCTTTCTCCTTTATCCTTTTGTCATGCGAGGGATTTTATTTTCGCGCAGATTTGCCTTGAGCAGGCGTCTATACCCGCCGCGGTAAGGTGAACGCTGTCGTCTTCGCGGATATAATCATCGAGGTTTGCCGAGACAAGCGAGTAGAGGTCGTTTATAATGATTCCTTCCGCTTCGAGTTTCGGCACGATGTATTCGTTGTATTTTCTGGCGATCTCGTTGTTGTTGAGCGGATGGTTTCTGACCGGTGTCGTCGTCGCGAAGATTATCTTTCCGGTCGTTTTTTTGAGAGCTTTCGCGATTCTCATGATGAAATCGCCGTATGCCTCAAGCGGGGTGAATACGCCGTCGTCCCCGTGAACGCTCATGTCCCAGAGACCGTTGTTCCAGTGAATGATGTCGGCGCCCGCGATGCCGTCGACCCAGTCCTCGAGTACTCCGTGGAGTGTGTACTGCGCGTATCTGCCGTTGTCGGACGGCTGCCAGACCGTGTATTCCGGTCCGAGCATCTCCGGCACTTTTGTGCCGTAGCCGATCAGTCTTATTGAGTCTCCGAGGAGGACTACTTTTTTCATATCTTGAAACTTCCTTTCTGACCGCTGTGTGAGGTCAAGCCTGTTCTTACATTATATCCTATCGGACGGCATTTTGCAAGCGGTTTTAGAAATTCACGCGGATTTGTCGGAACGCACAGAACTATTTCCTGAGCGCGCCCGGTGTTACGCCATAATAACTATGAAAAGCCTTTATGAAATGCGCCTCGCTGGAATAACCGGTTTCGAGCGACGCGTTGATTATGCTTGAGCCGGACGCGAGGAGGTCGCGGGCGCGCGCCATGCGCAGGTCGGTGAGATATTTTTTATAGGTTGAACCAGTGTGTCGTTTGAAGTCGGAACAGAATTTTGACTGTCCGATATTGAAGCGGTCCGCGAGCTCCCTGATTGTCGGCGGAGAAGCGAGATTTTCAGCCGCGAGCAGTATGACATTCTGAATATATGAAAGTGAGCCCGAGAACCGCTCACCCCTTCCGCTTTCCAGTATGTCGGATATCATATGTAAGAGCTGCGCGATTTGCAGATACATAAGCACCTTGTCATGTTTCCGGTGCTCCGTATTGTGGATAATGTCGGTGAGCGCGTGTATCTGAGCCATTTCCGCCGGATTCGGGTATACACAGGTGAGGTCGGCGTCTGTCAGAGGCGAGAAATCAATAAGGTCACGCGAAAAATACGAGAAGAATTTTTTTCCGAACCGTATTATGCTGCGCTCGTACACGCTGTCCTCGTGCGTCACGATCAGGTGCAGCGTGTACGGACGGTGAATATAGATCGCCGGACGGTCGCTGACGATTTTCTTTGAGTTGTTCGTCAACGTGTATGTGCTCGACTTGTATACTATCATGAACTCATAGTGCGGGTGCCAGTGAAGCACATGGCCGCTGTCCTTCGGCGAGCCGTTCGTTATGTTGTTATAGATTGTGGAATCCGCCGCTTCATTTCTGTTGACATAATTACTGAGTTCCATATACAATCCTCCGCAAGATTTTTATGCAAAAATATCCAGATTTCGCAAGAATATGATATAAAAGTGAAAAAACTTATAGTATAATTATATCACAGAAAAATATTCTTGTAAATATGAAAGGCGAAAAAGATGAAAAAAGTAATTCTCTTTCTTCTGACTGCCGCTTTGCTCTTATCGGCTTCCTGTGGCGAGGCTTCCGTGGACGGCAAGACGACCACGCCCGACTCATCGGGAGATGACATCAAGGAAAGCGATTCCGCGGCAACCGAGACTGAGCTCAGTGATGATCTCGGAAAATATGACTTCAGCGGCAGATCTTTCTCGATCTACACGCGCACGACTCCGCTCTTCTATCCATATCTTGACCGGCAGGAGGCGACCGGAGACACAATCGACGACGCGGTCTATAACAGGAACCGCAAGCTTGAGGAGCGATTCAACTTCAGCTTTGATGAGCAGTATTATGACTACACGGTCGAGGGAAACGACGCGCCGCGCAAGCTTCTGCTGGCTGGAGACGATACATATCAGCTTTACGTCGGGCGCTGTGTGCATATGTTCAATTACGCGTCGGAAGGGTATTTTTATAAGATAGATGACCTGACGGCGATAAACACCGAAAAGCCGTACTGGAACAGCCAGCTCTATGACAATCTCTCTATCGGAAACGCGCACTATTTCGCGGTTGGCGATTTCAATATCTCGGCGTTTGACTTCACTCATGTGCTTCTGTTCAACAAGAAGATGATCGACGATCTGAATCTCGGGGATATCTATTCGACCGTGCTCGACGGAAAGTGGACGTTTGATCGATTCGGCGAGATGTCGCGCGCGGCGGTCTCGGATGTCAACGGCGACTCTGTCATGGATGAAAATGATCAGTACGGCTATACGTCGCTCGGGAAGCAGGTGCTTCCGGGCTTCTGGATCGCCGGTGGAGCATTATCCATGAAGAAGGACGACGGTCAGCTGGTTTACACCGCTCCCACCGACCAGAAATTCATAGATGTCTGTCAGAAGGTTTTCGAGATCACATGGAACGACAATATCTGGCACCGTGTGCCGATCACGGTCGACCGCGAGGAGGAGATGCAGATGTTCTGCGACGGAAAGGCGCTCTTTACCGACAGCTCCTGCTTCCAGATATCCCTGACCCGCGACGCGGCGACCGACTTCGGTATCATTCCGTATCCGAAATATGACGAGACTCAGGATAAATATTATTCGCGCATCGAGGGCTGCGAGCTTTTCGGAGTTCCGCTGACGAACGCCGACCCGGAAATGACCTCCGTGATACTCGAGGCTATGGCGTGTGAATCGAGGAAGATCGTTATCCCGGCGTATTATGAGGTCGCACTGAAGGTCAAGTTCACGCGCGACGAGGAATCGTCAAAGATGCTCGATATAGCGTTTGAGAACAGGGTCTTTGACTACGGAGACACGATACTCTGCGAGGAGTTCCGCGACGGCGTGATGCGTCAGGCTTTCGCGAAGGATAACCGCGATATCGTGTCGACGCTGACGAAGTTTCAGAATAAGGTCGAAAAGAAGCTCGGGACGCTTAACGACGCGTTTGGAACGTTGGAGTGAGCCGGGTAACGGTGATTGTGCGGTATGCACAAAATAGAATGAGTAAAATTGTAATAACTTCCAATTGACAATTAATGTATTCGGTGGTATAATTCCTTGCATAAAAAATACGGAAAGCGTTCGGAATACCGAACGATGGACAGTTGGGAGCGCTTTTTATGAACAGGTCTGTGGAAAGGTCGATCATGATACTCGAATATCTCTCGAGATCCGGGAGACCGGTCGGGGTGAGTGAGCTTGCGCGCGCGCTCGGAATCCCGAAAAGCAGTATGCACGATTGTCTTTCCACGCTTCTCGACATGGGATGCGTTGAGACGTCCGGCGGCGGGTATGTCATCGGAAGGCGTTCACAGCTGCTCGCGGCGATGATGTTCCGGAGTGTCGGTGTCGGCGCGGCTGAGAGGGCTGTCATAACGGGATTGCATTTGGATTCGGGGCTCTCGGCGTCGATCTGGCGCAGGGATTCCGGAATGGTCCTGTGCATGGCGGTCTCGGCGGACGAGAAGATGAAGCGCTTCGCGCCGAAGGTCGGAGAGACCCGTGAGATGCACCTGACTGCGCCCGGAAAGGCGGTGCTCTCAATGTCGGATGACGAGTCGGTCGGACTCAGCGTCGGTACAGGATGCTATACTGCGCATACGGCGAACTCTATTGTCACGTGGTTCAGTCTGACCGATGAGCTTGCCGTTGTCCGGAAGCGGGGATTCGCGGTGGAGGAGTTCGAGAACAGCGCGTTCACGTGGGCGCTGGCGGCTCCTTACCGACAGCTCGACGGCGCGGAGATGGCAGTTTCGCTTGAGATGCGGGCGAGGTCGGCTGAGGCTCCGGGCGGCGACGAGGTGATGCGGCTTTCACGTATGGTTATGCGGACGGCGAAGGAACTCGGAAGGGTTCCGGAGAACGATACTGATTTCTGTGTTTACGAAAGGAAGACTATCATGGCAGTAAATACCACCGATAAGGACAAATCGCTGCTTCCCGCAAGCTATATTTACGACGAGACGATACTTCACGACCCGGACGGCGTGTACGCCGACGAGGCGAGAAAATTCCAGGGTATCCCGGGCATAGAGTCGACGCCCGGCGGCAGGTTCTTCATCACGTTCTACACCGGCATGGAGGATGAGGGCAACGGAAACTTCCTGCTTCTCTACAAGAGCGAGGATGGAAAGGATTTCGGAAAGGCGTTCATGGCGGTTATTCCGCCGGCTGAGAACACGCGGTGCTTCGACCCGTGCCTCTGGATGTCGCCGGACGGGAAGCTGAGGCTTTTCTGGGCGCAGAGCAGCACGTGGTTCGACGGAAGGGTCGGCGTCTGGTGCGCGGTCTGTGACAATCCGGACGCGGACGAGGTGAGGTTCTCGGCACCGGAGAGAATTGCGAACGGCGTCATGATGAACAAGCCGATCGCGCTGAAAAACGGCGACTGGCTGCTCCCGTGCGCTATCTGGGCGGCTTGCAACTCTGAACTGAACTTCATTCCGGATGAGAGGTTCTCAAACGTCTACCGCTCGACGGACGGCGGGAAGACTTACAAGTGCATAGGTCACTGCGACTGCCCGGATCGCCTTATCGACGAGCATATGCTCTATGAGAGGGAGGACGGAACGCTCGTGATGCTGGTGCGCACGAACTACGGCATCGGCGAGAGCGTATCGACCGACGGCGGCGTCACATGGTCGACCGGGCATGATTCGGGGCTCGGCGGACCGAACTCGCGCTTCTGCGTGAGACGGCTGAGAAGCGGCAGACTGCTTCTCGTCAACCACAAAAACTTCAAGGGCAGGAACAACCTGACCGCGATGCTCTCGGAGGACGACGGGCACACGTGGAGTGAGGGAATACTGCTCGACGAGAGAAACGACGTGTCGTATCCGGACGTGACCGAGACGGCGGACGGGTATCTGCATATTGTGTATGACTATAACAGATTCAGCGACAAGGAGATACTCGTCGCGACGCTGAATGAGGACGATATACTCGCCGGGAAGCCGGTTTCCGGAAAAGCGGAGCTGAAGCGTGTCGTCGTCAAGGCGTACGGGGTCAAGAGATCATGAGGGCGTGGAGACTGACGGCGCTCCTGCTCGCCGTTCTGTGCTCGGCGCAGCTCTTCTCCTGCGGTCAGACCGGAGGTTCCGTGGAAACCGGCAAGACGGACGGCAGTGAGACGACAACGGATACCGGGAGCGCGGAAACGGAGTATCCGGAGCTCGAGGCGGAGGATTTCGGCGGGGCTGAGATAACGTTCCTCGTTGTGGAACCGAATGAAGTCAACAATCGTCTGAGAGAGATAAACGTTACCGAGGAAAACGGCGATATCCTGAACGACTCTGTTTTCAGACGTAACGTGATCATTGAGGACAAGTATAACATAAAACTCGAGGTGGTCGAAGCGAACGTCGCGGATTCGATAAGCAAGGTAGTAAATTCCGGAGACGATTCCTATGATGTCGCGCTCGGAGGCATCGGTGATTCATATGCGTCAGCAGGCAAGGGATATCTGCTTGACCTGAACGACGTTCCATATGTCGACCTCTCGAACCCGTGGTGGAATCAGGACTCGGTTTCCGGAGGCTCAATCGCCGGCAAAAATTATCTTGCGGTCAGTGATATCAATCTTCTGTCTCTTGATAACATGGCGGTAATGATGTTCAACAAGAAGATAGTATCCGATCTTTCGCTCGAGAGCCCGTATGATCTTGTCAAAAGCGGGGAATGGACTATAGATAAATTCGCGTCGATGTCCCGCGGAATATCCGCGGATCTTGATGGAGACGGAGAGCTCGACGAGAACGACAGATATGGATTTGCTTGTAATCTCTACGGCTCCGACTGCTTCCTGTTCGGTTCGGATTACAGTATTTCTAAAAAAAACAAGGATGATATCCCGGAGATCAACACTATTTCCGAGTCATTCATCGACAGCTTCACAAAGGCCATCCAGATACTGAACGATGAGACGGTCACGCTGTTCGCGGACAAGAAACAGTACAAGTCGCAGAGACAGACGCTTCCATGGAATTCTTTCAAGGAAGGAAGAATTCTGTTTTATGTTGAGACTTCGGTCTTTATTTCCCTTTTGAGAGATATGGAGATGGATTTCGGACTGATTCCTCTGCCGAAGGCGGACGATCAGCAGGAGAAGTATGCGACATTCATTCATGGCTACTACGGTTCCGCCGTGCAGATACCCGTGACAAACACTCACCTTGAGATGACCGGAAAGATACTCGAGGATATGGCGTATCAGTCGCACCTGTATGTGAGACCAGCTTACTATGAATCCACGCTGCGCGGAAAGTACGTGAGAGATGAGGAATCACTCGATATGCTCGACTATATCTTTGAGCATCAGGTGTTCGATCCGGCGTTTTATATGACAAGCTTCAGCACTGATCTGAGGTCGCTCTGTGAGAAAAACTCGACAGACATCGCGTCAATGTTCGCGGGAAAAGTTGAAAAGTACAGGGGCGCAATAGACAAGTTCGTCGCGAGCGTTACTGAGAATTGACGCCTGAAGAAATCATGCGGAATACGCCGCCAGGTACAGAACCGGCGGCGTGTTTTTGTAAACTTTTCTCCCGATATTGACAATCCCTTCCCGATGTGTTATCATATCCTCAGAGAATAGTCTTCTAAGTATCGTAATGAAAGGATAAGGATCATGAAATTCGCAGACGGATGCTGGCTGACGCAGAAGGATTATGAGGTTCACAATATGTCGGGCGCGTATGAGGTGCTGTCGCACGACGCGCACTCGATAACCATACTCGCGACGGGGTCCCGGATATATAACCGCGGAATGACGCTCGGGGGCCCGGTGCTGAGAATCACCTATTCATCCTTTGCCGAGAACATTATCGGCGTGAAAATGGTACACTACCCGGACGACGGCGTGAAGCGACCGGAGTTTGAGCTTGAGCGCGACAAGGGCTATATCCCGGAGATAACGATCGGCGACGACACGGCGGTTCTTGTCTCCGGAAAGACGCGTGTCGAGATAAAGCTCCATTCCGACTGGCAGATCGATTATTTCTACGGGGACAGAAAGCTGACCTCCTCGCGCGGACGCACGACATCTTATATTGTGAACGACCGTCACGGCGCGGACGGCGGCTTCAATCCGCGATTTTTCGAGGCGATACCGGAGCACCCGTCGTATCTGCGCGAGCAGCTTTCGCTCGGCGTCGGGGAGTGCGTCTACGGCTTCGGCGAGAAGTTCACTCATTTCGTCAAGAACGGTCAGACGGTGGATATGTGGAACTCGGACGGCGGAACAAGCTCTTACCAGAGCTATAAGTGCGTACCTTTCTTCCTGACGAGCGGCGGATGGGGCGTATTCGTGAACTCGAGCGGGAATGTCTCTTTCGAGGCAGGCTCCGACGTCGTGTCGAAGGTCAGCTTCACTCTCCCGGGCGAGGAGATGGAGTATTTTCTCATCGGCGGCGCGGAACCGAAGGATGTGCTGCGTTCGTACACGTCGCTGACCGGGCGCGCTCCGCTTGTTCCGAGATATACGTTCGGTCTGTGGCTCTCGACATCTTTTACGACCGATTACAGCGAGGAGACCGTCAACAGCTTCATCGATGGGATGGAGAAGAGAGGGATACCGCTTCAGGTGTTCCATTTCGACTGCTTCTGGATGCGCGAGTTCAGGTGGTGCGACTTTGAGTGGGACAGGAGACAGTTCCCGGATCCGGCGGCTATGCTGAAGCGTCTGCGCGACCGCGGGCTCTCTGTCTGCGTGTGGATAAATCCGTATATCTCCGAGCTGTCAACGCTCTCCGACGAGGCGGCGCGCGAGGGTTATCTGCTGAAAAACAGGAACGGCGGGATATTCAGAACCGATTTTTGGCAGCCGGGAATGGCGATAGTCGACTTCACGAACCCGGCGGCGCGCGACTGGTTCAGGCATAAGATAACAGAGCTTCTGAAGATGGGCGTGACGAACATCAAGACCGACTTCGGCGAGAGGATACCGACGGACGTCGTGTACTATGACGGCTCTGATCCGGAGCTCATGCACAATATGTATACCTATCTTTATAACAAGACGGTGTATGAGGCGCTGACCGATTTTTACGGCAAAGATAAGGCGTGCCTGTTCGCGCGGAGCGCTACGGCGGGGTCGCAGAGATTCCCGGTGCATTGGGGCGGAGACTGTACGGCGGAGTATTCATCGATGGCGGAGACGCTGCGCGGCGGGCTGTCGCTCGGGCTTTCGGGGTTCGGGTATTTCAGTCACGATATCGGCGGCTTCGAGGCTACGGCGTCGCCGGATGTGTACAAGAGATGGGCGGCGTTCGGACTCATGAGCTCGCACAGCAGGCTGCACGGAAGCACGTCCTACAGGGTGCCGTGGCTGTTTGACGAGGAGTCGGTCGACGTGCTGAGGTTCTTTACCTGCCTTAAGGGAAAGCTGATGCCGTATATATGGAGTCAGGCGGTCGCGGCGGCGCGCGAGGGGCTGCCGGTCATGCGGGCGATGCTGCTCGAGTTCCCGGAGGATCGGGTCTGCCGGACGCTTGACACACAGTATATGTTCGGTGATTCGCTGCTGGCGGCGCCGGTGTTCGATGAGAGCGGAGAGGTTGACGTTTGGCTGCCCGAGGGCAGGTGGCATGACGTCATAACCGGTAAGGCGTATGACGGCGGACACTATGAGAGGTTCGTCTGCACGCATATGGAGATGCCGCTCCTGGCGCGTGAGGGCAGCATCATCGCGTGGGGCAATTTTGAGCGGAATTTCGACTATGATTATCTTGACGGCACGGTGTTCTGTGTCTATAATCTGCCTGAGGGAAAGACAGCGGAGGCACGCATATACGACGGCGAAGGGCGGGAATATTTTGTCCTGACCGCGAAAAATGAGGGCGGAGTCGTGACCTGGACGTCTACTCCTACGGATAAGCGGTTTGGTGTGGAAGTTATTTTCGACTGAACAGAATAGAAAAGGCACGCTTTCAGATAAGCTGTGCCTTTCTTATGTGAGAAACGAACTTTTTGAAAGAATTTTCCGGATCTGCACGCCGCGTTTGCCGCACGTTAGTAGTGTGAGAAGTGTCTGGCGATATTAATCGCTTATGTCTGAAGTTTGAGAAGAAGAGGGGGTGCAGGGGGAGAGGAAACCCTTTTCAAAGGGTTTCCTCTCCCCCTGCAAGCTATTACTTTTTGCTGTCTAAATATCTCTTGAGCGCTGCTCTCATTTCGACTGCTTTGTCTTCGGGAGCGGTCGGGTTGCAGTGGGCCCAGACGCCGGTTTCGCTGGACGCCATGAACTGCTGTTTGTTGGCGGCGCGGAGCGGCGGGTACATTTCGATGTGGAAGTGGTAGATTTCGTCGAGGTCGGGGTAGCGGGGGTCGTCGTTGTTGACGGGGGCGTTGTGCATGCACATCATGTACGGGAAGACGGGGCGCTCGGGGAAGAGGTTGTCGTACATTCCAGAGATGTCGCGGATCATCTTTCCGAGGTTGTCCTTTTCGCGGTCGTTGAAATCGGCGATGGTGGGCTTGTGGGACTTGGCTACGATGTAGATGCCGTAGGCGTAGTCGGCGAAGAAGGGGATGTAGGCGATGAAGTCTTCGTTTTCATGGACGATTCTGAGGTTGCAGGTCTCTTCTTCTTTGTTCATGCGGCAGAAGAGGCATTCGCCGGTTTCGTCGTGGTGCTCTTTCGCGGCTTCGAGTTCGAGTTCGATCTTCTTCGGGACGACCGAGTAGCCGTAGATCTGACCGTGCGGGTGGGGCATGGTGACTCCGACTTCGTCTCCGCGGTTTTCGAAGATGAAGACGTATTTGATTTCGGGGTCCTTTTTCATTAAATTGAAGCGTTCTACCCAGAGGTCAACGAGCTTTCTGATGTGCTCGTCGGAGAGCTCCTTGAGGGTGCCGTGGTGGTCGGGGGAGTAGAGGACGACTTCGCATTTGCCGTGGGACTTTCTTACTTTATAGAAGTCGGTCGCGACGTCGTCGGGTTCCGGCGGGTTCTGGGAGAGAGCGGGGAAATCGTTGTCGTATTCGAGAACGTCGAAGTGGTCCGGGACTTTCTTGTGCGGGTCCTTGTTTGAGGGATCGGGACAGAAGGGGCACCAGTCTTTCGGCATCTGGGGACGGTTCTGACGGTTGGAAGCGACCATTACCCAGTCTTTGATCATCGGGTTCCATCTGAGTTCAGCCATGATATATCTTTACCTCTTTAGTATTTTATTTTTTCCGTCTGTTCACCCGTCGGATAAAGACGAAGCGGCGGTATATGACGGTGAATCGGGCGGCACTCAGTATATTATATCACAGAAGCGCGACTTAAACAATATAAAAATTGAAAATTTCTACGGAGCAAGTTGCACAAAATTCAGTTATCCACTTGACTTTTTATTCGCTGTGAGTTATAATAGATAAAGAATTCAAAAGAGGGAAGGCTGAATTTGCCATCCGCGGGGATAGTCAGAGATAGATAATATAAAAAACAGATTAAGTACGGAGATGTTGAAATGCCGGAAAAAAAGAACGGCGCGGTCAGGGTGCTCGGGAGGGTGCTCTGGTACGCGCTGATCGCTGTAATGGCCGCGGCGATCGCGGTCTATATATGCGGCGTCATGAGTTATGACGCGGCGATTGAGGTTTTTGTCGACGGGGAATCTGTCGGCTGTGTTTCGTCCATGTCGGCGGTCAGGGGAAGAGTCAGACTGCTTGAGTCGGAGCTTTCCGAGGCGGCGGGAGAGAGGTATTCTCTGGCGGGACGCGTCACGTTCGGCGTCATTAACGTCCGTGAGCCGGAGTATCTTACATATGACGATATGGACGAGGCGCTCGCCGCGGCGGTCGGCAGGGATTTCGAGGACGCGTATATGCTGTATGTGGACAACCGTATGGTCGGCGCGTACGCTGACCGCGAGGCGCTTGAGGGGCTTATAGGCGATATCGAGGACGATATACTTGAGTCCGGTAACGACGCTTACAGCGACGTCCGGATAGACAATCATATAAGGATCGAGGAGCAGCCGTGTCTCAGGACGTCGCTGATGTCGCTTGAGGAGATTGACGGTCTTATCAACCCTATCGTTGAGGATGACGCGGAGATGACGTATGAGGTCGCCGCGTTCTCCGCAGCGGGTGCGCCTGTCGCTGATGACGCGGACACCGGGAATATCACGCGTATCACCGCGTTTTCGGCTCTTGCGCCGGAGGACGACGCGGTCAGCGATACGGCGGCTGTCGCTGACATAATCGACCCGGACGTCGATTTCGGCATGATACGTCAGGCGGCTCCTGAGAACGATTTCACGCTTTCCTACACTTTCCTGAGTACCGAGACCGTGAACGAGATCCTTTACTTTGAGACGAGATATATAGACGACGAGGAGAGATACACGGGCGACGACGAGGTCGTGAGCGAGGGCTCGGACGGTTCGCGAATCGTGACGTACGAGATAAGCTATGACGCGGACGGAAAAGAGGTCTCGAGACGCGAGATGGCGGTCGGCTCGTATGTATCGCCTGTAGAGCGTGTGATCATCCGCGGCGTTAAGGAGAGACCGGAGCCTGTCCCTACCGGAACGTTCATCTGGCCGTGCGACACGTCGAAGGATATATCCTCCGGATACGGCGGACGCGACCTTTACGGTTCGTATGATTTCCACCTCGGAATCGATATCCCGAACGACGAGGGAACGCCCATCTACGCGGCGGACGGCGGAGAGGTCGTCTGGGCGGGCTTCACGCCATCCTACGGCAATCACGTGCGCATACAGCACGACGGCGACCTTGTGACGCTCTACGCCCACATGAAGGAGCTCAAGGTGTCTGTCGGCGACAAGGTGTTCCAGGGACAACAGATAGGCATAATGGGACACACGGGCGCGGCGTACGGAACTCATCTGCACTTTGAGGTGAGACACGGGACGGTCACGACCGACCCGATGAAATGCCTGCCGGAGACCGACGCTGTGATCTACTGGTGACATGAATTGAATAGCGGCACCGATTGTTGATATGTGACAATCGGTGCCGCTTGTTTTTGTGCATTGTTTTACTTATGAGATTATATATAGACCGGACCGTTACAAAATTTGAAATTGACGAAGTAAATCTGACAAAACTATTGAAAAATGATTTCCTGTGTGGTATAATGATTATGGATGAAAACGACGGGCGGCGCAATATACATATGACGTCCGCTCCGGATCATAATAATAACTTGTCAGGAGATATCTGAAACATGAAAAAGACTAAGATAACGGCTTTCCTTCTTCTCGCGGCAATGCTGACGTCTGTCGCTTCCTGCGGTGACACGTCCGCGTCCGGAAACGAGACGACAACGGGCGGAGGAGACAGCGCTGAAACAACCCCGGCGGAGACCGGACGCGACGCAGTGTCCGATGACTTGCCGGCAAAGAATTTCGGCGGCGCGAAATTCACGATACTCGACAGAACCGATTATGTCTACGAGTTCGAGGCTGAGGAAGAGACCGGCGACCTGCTGAACGACGCGATCTATAAGCGGAATCTCGCTGTCGAGGACAGATTCGGGATTGATCTTGTCTCATATCCTCTGAACTGCACGTGGGGCGACCAGGCGACGGCGTTCAACAATACGCTGCTCTCGTCGGTCATGGCGGGCGACGGCGCGTTCGATCTTGTGGCGGGCTACGCGGCGACCATTCCGGGAATCGTTTCGGAAGGAATATTCTTCAACTGGAGCGAGCTTGACTATATCGACCAGACGAAGCCGTGGTGGTCTGAGCTTGTCGCGGAGGAGTTGACAATCAACGGCAAGGATTTCATGATCACCGGAGACATCTCTCTTGCTCTCTGGAAGGGCATGAACTGCATATTCTTCAACAAGAGGCTCGCGGAGAACTATCAGACCGGAGACCTTTACGCGCTTGTGAAGGACGGAAAGTGGACGTTTGACAAGATGGCGGAGCTGACAAAGGACGTCTATCAGGACATCGACGGCGACGGAAAGAGGACCAAGGGCGACTCCTACGGAATGCTGATGGGCTGGGCGACAGAAATCGACAACATGAAGGAGGCATTCGAGATCCACGTCACCGAGAAGGGCAAAGACGGCTTCCCGGAGATAACGCTTGTGAACGAGCACACAATCGAGGCGGTCGGAAAGATAAACGACTACATACACAACAACGATGGCGTGTACGCGAACGGCGACGGAGACATCCGCACGCAGATCTACAATATGTTCTCGAACGGTCAGGGTCTCATGTACACAGCGACGCTCGGCAAGTCAGAGCAGCTGCGCGCGATGAACGATGATTTCGGCATACTTCCGTATCCGAAGTACGATGAGAACCAGAAGCAGTATCATTCGACGTCACTTGACGAGTTCTCGCTCTTTGTTCTCCCGATTGACGTGAAGGACAAGGAAATGTCCGCGATAATCACTGAGGCGCTGTGCGCTGAGAGCTACAAGAAGGTCGTTCCGGTTTTCTATGATACGGCACTCAAGACAAAAGCGGCGCGTGACGACGCGTCCAGTGAGATAATTGACCTCATCCGTGACAGCCTGACGTTTGATTTCGGATATCTGCATTCGAACTCGGTGAACGGCGTCGGCCATATGTTTGTCAACTGGATACGCAACAACAACAATAATATTGCGTCGGATTACGACAAGGCGAAATCCGCGACCGAGGAGAAGCTCGCGAAGGTTCTTGAAATCTACAGATAACAAAAAACGTCAGGACTCCGCCAAGCGGAGTCCTGCGTCTGCTGTCATAAATCAAAGAGGCTGTCACGTGAGTGACAGCCTCTGATTTTCGGAAATTATTCGGTAACGGTTTCGGTCTCGACAGCCGCTGCAGCTTCAGCCTCAGCAAGCGCAGCCGCCTTCGCGATCTCGAGTTCCTTATTGTAAGCGCTTATGACAGCCTCCTCAAGGACACCTCTGAACTGCGCGTTAATCGGGTGAACGATGTCGCGGTAAGAGCCATCGGGATTCTTGCGGCTCGGCATAACGATGAAGAATTTGTCTCTGGCATTGATAACCTTGATGTCATGCACTGCGAGCTGACCGTCAAAGGTTACAGAAACAATAGCCTTCATAGGTCCCTCATCGAAGAGCTTCCTGACTTTGATATCGGTAATGACCATTTTTGTTTCCTCCTTAGGATTGACTGTATTGTTTTTGAAACCTGCGGTGATGGCACTGGATATCGGTGCGCTGGACCCGCGTCGCCATGCGTGCCACCTGCCGGGCTCCGGGACCAGATCCGTATTATCTGCCGGTGGTGATCTCTCGGAAACCTGACAATATTATACACCCGAATTATTAATTTCATGCAGTATTTTTTTGAAATTTATGCGGCATGTGCGAAAGATTTATTTGAACTATTGCGGGATGAATTGTGAATGACACGCCGCGTCTCCTGATTTTACGGCGCTTTTACATATAAATCGAAAAGATATCCGCGGCGCCGGGGAATGTATAATTATTCATACCCGCCGCCGCTCTTTTTTGCCTGAAATTTTTTATCGGAAATTTCGCCGCGCCTATTTTATTTTTCACAGAATTGTGGTATAATATTCCTGTGGGAAAAAAATGACATGACCTTTCAGGAGTTGATATAAATGTACACATCATATTCGAGGGAGCGCCTTGGGGAGATATTCTCGGTCCCGCGCTCCGTTTATTTCATAGGTATCGGCGGCATCAGTATGTCCTCGCTCGCGCATATCGCGCTCGAGCGCGGCTGTCATGTCAGCGGCTATGACCGCGTGCCGTCCGCACTGACAGAAGCGCTCGAAAAATGCGGCGTGAAGATATATTACGAGCTCGACCCGTCGCACATCGACGATCAGGACGTGATAGTCTACACCGCCGCGATAAAGCCCGACAACCCCGAGCTCGCGAGGGCGCTTGAATACGACCGCGCCGGGGAGAAATACTGCGTCTACCGCGCGGATTTCCTCGGCTGGCTGATGAGTGGGTGCAAGAACCGTATCGGCGTCGCCGGGATGCACGGAAAGAGCACGACGACGGCGATGCTCGCCCATATCTTTCTGTCGGCGAAGCTCGACCCGACGATAGTTCTCGGCGCGGTCATGGACGAGATCGGCGGAGCGTACCGCGTCGGCTCGAAGGACACGTTCATCATGGAGGCGTGCGAGTATCAGGATTCGTTCCTGTCCTTCACGCCGAACATCGCGGTGATACTCAATATTGACCTCGACCACACCGATTATTTCTCCGGGCTCGATAACATAATAGATTCCTTCTCGAAGTACGCGGCGATCGCGGACGACGGATACGCCGTCTATAACTCCGACAGCGAAAACGTCCTGAGCGCGATGCGGAATTATAAAGGAAAGCGCGTGACCTTCGGACTTGAATCGGACGCTGTTTTCACCGCCGGAAACATAGTCTTTGACCACGGACGCGCGGAATTCGATATACTGAAAAAAGGAACGCTGTTCGCGCATATAAAGCTCGGCGTCACCGGGCGGCACAATATACTGAACTCGCTCGCGGCTGCCGCGGCAGCTGATATCTGCGGCGTTCCGGCGGAAGCCGTCGAAAAGGGGCTCGCGTCATACAGGGGAGCGAAACGCCGTATGGAGTACCGCGGCAGCTTCACGACGGCGTCCGGAGGCTCAGTGCCGCTCTTTGACGATTACGCGCACCACCCGACGGAGATCCGCGCGACGCTCTCCGGCGCGAAGGAGATGGGTTATAAGCGCGTGTGGGTCGTTTTCCAGCCGCACACCTACTCGAGGACGGCTTCGCTGTACGATGAGTTCGCGAAGTCCTTTGTCGGCGTGAACGCGGTGTTCGCCCCGATCTACGCGGCGCGCGAGACGAACGAGTGGGGAGTCACGTCCGAAAAGCTCGCGGAGGACGCCGGGGGACTGTATTTCCCGACCCTCGGAGAAATCGCGGGGTACCTGAGAAAGGAGCTTCGCGACGGCGATATGCTGATCGTGATGGGCGCCGGCGACGTCATAAAGCTCGACGATATCCTGCTTGAAAATAAATCCTGACGAAAAGACCTCCGGGCGCTTCGGAAAGCCGCCCGGAGATTCTTGTCTTCCGAAAATCCCCGGCTAGGTCGATGGTTCAGCCAAGGCGATGCCTATAAGTCTTGGAAAAGATATCTCCCTTTGATATATTATATGCGGCTACCAACTGCACAAAAAATATCAAAGGGAGGTCATCACAAAGTGAGTGAGGACATACATAGTTTATCACATATGAAGTGGAATTGCAAGTACCGTAAAGTATTTGCGCCAAAGTTTCTAGGGCGGTCTGATAGAATACGAGAAGCGTGGAAACATTATTTAAGATCGTCCGAGCCGGAGGCAGAAGCAGAGCCACCGCCTCCGGCGGCGCGTAGCGTCCTTGACAGGTTGGCATAAAAATGCTACGATGTCATAGACCGAGGGCGGGTAAAGCGTGCAT
>ENA-ORIC01001308-ORIC01001308.1-human-gut-metagenome-genome-assembly--contig:-NODE-1308-length-24783-cov-3.769611_pt1 | contig 24783 bp, 33 predicted proteins | sample MGYA00243023_ERZ508732 | MGnify/ENA primary metagenome ERZ508732 (study PRJEB26277, sample SAMN04329767) | human gut metagenome | biome: human-associated habitat | host: Homo sapiens | place: USA...
CGCGTTAATCCGTCATACGATATCATAGTTAAGTCTCCTTTATCTTTACTTATTATAGCATATTATCAATAAAAAGTAAAGATTTTACGCCGGATTAAAGAAAAACAGTAAAGATTTTTTATCGCTATCCGTATTCCTGCCTTACGCTTTCGAGAATTGCCGAGATTTCGTCAACCGAAAACGCCGTGTAAAACGCGCCGTTTATCTTCTCTGCGAGTTCTTCGTCCGTCTCCGCTAAAAAACATTCCGTCAATTTTTCCGCAACGTCGTCGCCCGAAAGATTGAAAAGCGCAAACGAATATATCGCCTGCGCTTCCCGTATCTTTATTTCGCTATATCCCGCCTCCGTCATCGCCTGTTCTATCTCGGCGTAGCGTTTTTCTTCCGTTGCCTGCCTGTCTTTTACAATCGTCTGTACGCCGTCCGTATTTATATCCATACTCCCGGAAAATATCCCCAGCACTACCGCCGCGGGCGTCATTAAAAGCACGAGACTTCCGAGGATAATTCCGCCGACCACTTTCCGTCCTTTTTTACTCGACAGTACCGCCGTTCCTATTTTTTTGAGTATCGGGATAATCGGTACCGCCATTATCTTCCGCCTCCGCTGCCGAACAGTTCCGCCTTATATCCGGGCGCGATTACTTCGAGCAAATATCTCTCGTTTCCGCAACGGTACAAACAAGTTCCGCGTTCGGGATAGCGTATGAGTTCGAATTCGCTCGGTTCTATCTGCAACGCGTCCATATACTCTTTCGGGTTGACCTGTCCTGCGTTGAACAGGAATTGATGCGTCGGAATAGAAAACAGCGGTTTCGTAAATTCTCGGATCGAAGGCAAAAGAAAGTCCTCTATATTCTGACTCGCAAGTATCACCGACGAGTCCTTTTTTCTAACGCGTTTCATGGCGTTTCGGATATACTCGATTGCCGTCATATTCGTTAAAAATAAATACAATTCGTCTATGCTTGCCGCCGTATTTCCCTCGCCGAGCAACCTGTTCGACATATACGACAGAATATTAAACAGCATAGCGTCTTTCAGTCTGCGGTTGGAGTCCATTAAGCCTTTCACGCCGAAACACAAGAAATCTCCCGCAGTGATATTTGTATGCCCGTCGAAATATTTACTTTCCGCGCCCACGCACATAGAGTGTATTCCGAGGCACACCTCCTGCAACGTTTCTTCCGAATACAAGTATTTCTTTTTCTTATCGTACAAGATATATTCCTCTTCGCATAGCGAATAAAAGTCCGACATCGTGGGATAATCTTTCGCGCTTTTCTGCGTATAGTCCGTTTGGTCGGTAATGCCGAATTTATCGTAAAGCTTCGTTAAAAGAATTTCTATCGTGTCGATTTGCCTGTCGTTGAAATCTTTATACGCCTTGAAAAAGTCTTTTAAAAACGCGATGTGTTGCGAAAGCCGCGTTACTTTTTTAAACGCTTCGGGGCAGTTCTCGGTATTTTCTTCTTTCCTGCTCGTTTCGTCGAGTTCCGTCCACGCTTTCGGCTCTAACGGATTTATTTTATACTCGCCCGATAAAAAGTCTATATAACACCCGCCGAGATTCTCACACAAGTCTTCATACTCACTTTCGGGGTCAAGGCAAATCACTTTTTTACCCGATTCGCGGATATTCGTTAAAAGCAATTTTAGAAGATAACTTTTTCCTTGTCCGCTGTTGCCGAGGATTAAAACGTTGCTCGTGGTTTTATCTTCCGCACGACGGTCGAGATCTACGATTACGTTCGTGCCGTACTTATCTCTGCCGATATAAAATCCGTTCGGATCGGTTTTGCCCGAGAACGCAAACGGGTAAAAATTCGCCGCCGAGCTTGCGGGCAACACGCGTTCATACAGCGTTCCGAATTGATTTGCGCCGAAAGGCAGAACGGATAAAAAGCCTTCTTTTTGCCTCAGCGTAAGCCTGTCCACCGTAATCTTCGCCCGCGCAAGTTCCATAAGCGTTTCGTTTTGAAGTTCGCGTAAACTTTCGAGCGATTTTGCCTTTAATTCGATAAACACCGCGCAATGCAGTAAACACTCGCGGCTCTTTCTTAAACCCGCCAAAAGGTCTATAACGTCCTGCAAATTGCCCTCGGCTTCCACGCTGTCCGTCATATCGTCCGCGGTGGATTTCATCTTGTTTTTTCTCGTGGCGTTCTGAATGATTTTTCGTTGTTCCGTCGCCTCCACGAGCCTATGGTACACCCTCAGCGTGACGCCGTTTTTGTCCGCGATTCGCGCAAGAATCGCTTGCTGCTCGGTAAGCGGCGGATATTCTCTTACCGCCCACACGCTTCTGTATCCGTCGCCAACGATATAATGATCCACGTTGAATTTTACGATCCCCGGCAATACGCAATCGAAAAAGTTTTTCGTTTCAAGCCTTTCCGCCTTTTCGGGCGATATTTTTCTTTTTGTCATTATTCCGCCTCCTTTAAGTTAAAATACTGCTCGCCGTCGTAGTCGGGAATATTCTCGCCCGTAAGCGACGCGTCGAAATACAAGGCTATAAGACGTTTAATCTCGTCTTTGCCCAGCCTATGCACGTCGAACCCTTGCTCGGATAGCACCTTTCGCACCGTGTTGGCATAGGCAAATACCTGCGGCGGCTTCATATTCCTGCAACGCAACGCAAACAAGAATTTCCGCGCCGTAGTGAGTTCCGTTTGTATTCCGTCCAAAAACACCTCGTCTTTTTTCAAAAGTCTTTTTACTTTCAGATTGTTTTCGCTTTCCGCTCGTTTTTCAAGATACGCCTTGTTATCGTCGAACCGCTCCGCCGAATCAATGCACGCTATTTCTACGTCCGGCACGGCGGACAATGCGAGCGTCAGTTTCCGCACTTTGTTTTCTACGCTCTCGTAACTTAAAACGGATATATTCGTCGGAATGATCGTAAAAAACAGCATTTCACCGTTCGTCGTCAAAAGTCCGTATTCCGTAAAGCCTTTGATCCCTATCAGCGACTGCACCGTCGCCCCGTTTTTCTTTTTCTGCTTCGTTTTCATATTTTTACCCCACGAAAAAAGCACCGCCGTCAAGCGATGCTTTTCTTTTACTGTATTATTCACTTTTTTGATTTTGCATTCAGTTCTGTTTCAAACAACCCGTAAATGTAAAGCGGCGATTGTCCGTACAGCCCCGTGTTATCGTCGGCGAAATTTGCGCCCGTTGCCGAATCGTAAAACATATCAATCGCTTTCATTTCCGAAACCTTATTTTTTTGACATATCAACTTTATAATTTCCGGCAAAATCGTGGCTCTTACCGTTGCGTGCGACATTATTTTACCTCCGTTTCAAAACTTTTGATAAATCTCAATTCTTTTAACGCTCTTTCACTACAAAACGCTATCTGATTATTGATTTTTTCAAATTTAAGGCGTTCAATCGCGTCTTCCTTTCGCATAATTCCTTGCATAACGTATGACACAGTTTCACCAACGTTATCGTTTGCAATCTTTCCGCTGACAATATCGTACCCGTGCCTGAAAGTTATATCGCTACGACATTTTACAACCATTTCAAGCCATTCCATCGACGCGCCGTCAAAATGTTTTTCGTTTAATTCTTTCGTATTCGTCCATTCGTATATGTTTACGATTGCAGGATACTTTTTATCGCTTTTTCGGCTTAATATCTTCGCACGGCGAATCGCCCAACGAATCGCTTGTTCTTCGATGTCCGTTGTATAAAACGCAAATCCGAAATCTCGGCCTATTTCGTTTTCAATGATCTCGGGCTTTTGAATTTCAAGCGTTGTTCCGTGATAAACTATCATTTTTTATTTCCTTTTAAATATTCATCGAACATTTGCATTAAATATTCCATACTCATTCCGTGCAAATCTTCGTAATCGGATTCAAGCAAATCAAGCAATTTTTCTTTTTTGAATATCTCATACACTTCATCGCTCGTTTTATTCACGTGTTCTGCGTAATATTCAACGCAAAACGATATAAATGATATCTTACTCATCGCAACCTCTGAATAAATATTTCTTTCTTAAATGGTCCGCGTGTTCGGGCGTGATCGAACCCTCGTTTATCTCGGCTATATTTATACTGCCGTACAATTCGCCCCATAAACAGTCCATTATCGTAGAACCGTTTTTCAAGCCGTCTTTGTACGCGTCGAGATCGTTCTGCAAGTATTCGGGCAAGCCGTATTCGTAACTACGTTCCCGTTCTTCGTCAAGTTTTTTCTTCTTTTCCGTTCCCGTCATTGCTTTGCCCTCCTTATGCCTGTATTATACCGATTTACTCGCTTAAAGTCAAGCGGTTTCACCTTTCACGCCCGTTTTATACGCGTTTTTGCCGTTATTTCTCCCATTTATACGTCTGCTGTTCGGTTATAAAATACCGCGCGGCGTAGCGTATATAATACAGCACCGTTGCGTCGTCTTTCCGAATCGTTAAAAATCCGTAACAAAGCGTTATCACGGCGGGCAAGTAGATTTTCAAGCCCGCTAAAGCAAGCACCGATACAAGCGCGGCTACGCACAGCACGGCAAAATCTTTCATTCCCCACAGCCACAAATTCGCTTTGGATTTCAAGTTCTTTGGATATAAATATTTCATTTTCTTCTCTCCGATTATCGTAAAAAGCAGGGCTATAAGTCGTTTATTTACAGTCCCGCATACCCTATCGTCTTGCTCAAAGCGTTCACAAGCGGGCGGCTGTCTTTTCCGTAATCCCAATCAAGATTTTCAGATTCTCTCCGCCGTATTCCCGCTTTGTACGCCGCCTTATGCAACGTAAACTCACCGAGTAATTCCGTGTTCTTCCGCGCGAAGGTTACGCCGTTTTCCTGCCCATAACGCCTTACGAAAAGCAGTATTTCCGCCACGTCGGAATTATCGTACAAATAGCAATCGTACACACAGACGGCGTTACTGCCGAATCTCATTTCTACCGCCTTTCCGCTCGTTAAGCCAAGCGTTACCTTGCCGTCGGTTTCGGCATAGCGAAATTCAGAGGAAACGCTATTAATTCGCTCGTTGTTTTTACAAGTCTTTACCATACAAAAAATCGCGGCGAAAAGCAGAAGAAGATTGATCGCCGCGAAAACAACTAACCTTTTTCTTTTCATAATTACTTCCCGCTCCTTGCTATGGCTCGGCTTAAATTGATTGCCGTGGTCGTCGCGTGTACCACGTTCATCATATTGAATTTCGCGGAACTGTCCAAACCGAACTGTTGCGCTATTCTCGGCACTTCGCTTGCCGCAAGCATTATTCCAAGCCCCAGCAGCATATTCACAGAAAACGTCATCAGCCCCGCGAACAATAACGTCGTTTGCATAAACGCCGTCAGACACAGCGCGGCGACTTGTTTCATCCATTGCACAAATCCGTCAGTATACCCTCTCGGCACGGAAAACATATACAGCGAGCCTACCGACATTTGTACAAGCAGGATTCCCCCGCGCTTTATATTCTGAAAAAATACCTTTATCACGCAATACGCGAACGCGATTAACAGGCACACGTTCAAAAGCAGATTGCCCGCGGTTTTCAGCGGCGCGAACGTGTTTCCGAGCACAATCGTCGCCCGCGACGAAAAATCGATTCCGCTTTGCCACGAGAAGATCCGCGCGAGTTCTCCCGCAAACGTGTTTTGTAGCGATATGCAGAATTTATATAATTCTATCGGCACGAGCCCTATCAGCGAACATGCGAAAAAGCCTTTTAAAATATTGAGCAGCGTATTCTTTATATTCGCTCTTCCGCTTTGGTACTCTACGGCCAAATCGAAAATAGCGACAACCGCCCCCGCCGTGAACAACCCCCAGCCGAACAGCGTAAACAATTGCACGATTGCCCTTATCCAGGCGAGATCGAATATCTCCGCGCCCATATTCCCCATCATCGTGAAAAAGTCCGCTATAGCACTGTAAACGCTGTTATACAGCCACCGCATCATCGCGTTCCAGATAGAATCCGAAATCGCTTTCGCCGCGCTCGCAAAACCGCCCGTGATCGCGTCTACAATCGAACGCAGAAGATCTTGCAACCATCCAAACATTTCGCTTTACCCCCTTATCCGAGTATTTTCCAGATATACAGCGGTGCGGTGAGCGTAAACACAAGACATGCAAACAATATGCACGGCGCGGTGAACTCGAACTGCCCGTGCTTTCGGTAATCGAAATACGCCGTGCCGAGTTTTACGAAAAACAACACCGCGAGAATCATATCCACCACGGGGAAGATTACGTTGTTTACCACCCTTTTTATCTGTTCTTTCGCCGTCGTCCACGTCTGTTCCACCGCGCCCGCCACGTCGCCCGGCTTAGTCGAGGCGGCAAATGCCGATATCCGCGGTTGAGAGATACTTATCGCCACCAGCAGTAAAAGCACAACCGACATTATCATCCACCACGTTCTTCTCGTATGATTTATTTTCGCTTTGATCATAACTTTTGCTCCTTTTCAAAAATTTCGTTACTTCCGCGTTCGACACGCGTTTTACGGGAATTCGCAAGTTCTCGCAGAATTTTATTTCTTCTTTCATTCCGTTCGAAATCACGTCCCCGAATACCCAAAGTTCGTCGCAATACCATAACAGGCTCATCCCCGCGCTCATTCCCAACGCCCGCTCCTGCGGGTTGTCGTCGTCCAGACATAGCGCATAGAAATGAGTCGTTATAGGCGCAACTCCCTGCTTTAACGCGTACTTTGTATACAAAACCGCGTTTTCTAAATTTTCCTTGACGTTTCCGCCGAGCGGAGCGCAGATATATACTTTCTTTTTCATACGCTCATCCGCCCTTTTCGTTTTTCTATCCACCCCCCTTTATCCGAAAAACATAACGCCCGCAGACATCGCGTTTTCGACTTCTTCCTGCGATATCTCTTCCGGCTCGGCAAACCTTTTGAGACTTTCCTTTACTTCTTCGTCGGTAAGCGAACGGAATTCGTCGCCGCCTTCGCCGACGATGAAAAACGGACCGGCGATTACATCGTTTCCGATCCGTCTGTTTCCTCGCATTCCGTTTAATTTTCCTTCTTCGTTACAAATAAGAAGTTTTCCATTATCCAACGGCAAAACTTCGATATACCCGCCTACCGCCTCCTGCTCGGCTTTAAGAGTATTCTCTATCTCCGTTTCATAAGCGGGTTTGCCCGGCTCTACCATTACCACCCGCAATTTATTATCTTCACTCATTTTAAATCCTCCATTTTTATTTTTTTCTGCTCGCTCGTAAGTTCCGCAACTTTTTCGTTCGCCCAATCGGGAATAAGTTCCAACTTTACAGCGCCTATGACTTCCCCGCGTAAAAATACGCACTTTTCTCCGTCTTTGAGCAATACGCCGTAAATCTTTCGCCCCAGACTATCCGATTTACACCCGAATCCGCCCGTTGCGTAAAACAACTGATCGTCGGGCGTTTTGTATTCGTCTTTCAAAATATCCGGGCGGATAGCGACCACTTTGCCCGCGTAATCGGTCTGATCGTCGTAACAACTCTTAAAATCGTAAAGATGCAGTTTTACCCATTCTTTTCTTGCTTGATCGACAAATAAATTTACAAGACCGGGATGCGAATTTACCGAATAATTATGACTGTATCGCCATTCTTCTTTCGGAATTGCAAAACTTTGCGACCATTCTTTATTGCTTTGCGAATATCTTCCGTCCGTCATTCCTAAATCCACGGTATTTGCAAGCACGCGATTTACTCGGTCGAACCCGTATTTTTTTATTGCCACCTTTACGCCCTGTTCGTTCAAACGATTGTCCGCATAGTTTGCAGAAATCTGCTTTTCGATAAATCTCGCGCAAGCGCAATTTACACGGTAACTTTCAAGCCATAATATGGTTTCGCCGTTTGCCTCCGCTTCCGCTCTCGACCACCGATACGTCGGCTCAACTTTGCTCATACGTCTTGCCTCCCGCTTGATTCTGCGCCCATTTTACCGATAAATGTATCAGCGCGGCGCGTTGCTGTTCGGGCGATAATCCATTCAGAAAATCATAGAGCGTGATTTCGTCCTGCTTATCTTTCTTTTCTTTGCTTTTCTCACCATTGCAGTCGCAGATAATCTCGCGCTTTATCACCACCGTTCTGCCGTCCGCGCTTTCTTCAAACGACAACACGTCGTTTTGCTTAAACCCTACTTTACACCTGATTTCATACGGCACGGTAATTCTTCCGCGCTTGCCTAAAATTCTATAAGTTTTCATCTTTCTTCCTCCTCGCAGTTTTTATAACACGGACACTCTTCGCAGTTTTCGTCGCATTCGGTTTTGTTGACGGGACAGTTTTCGCAATCGCCGTCGCATACGATTTCGCCCGTATCCGTCAGCCGTTCGATTACAAGCCTGTTTCCGTCCGCGTAAATCTGCAGCACGCAATTCTCGGTGATGCCGACTTCTTCCAACGCTTCCTTCGGTACGCTTATCAGCGTAAATTCGTTTACTTTTTTATTTTGCATGATAATATACACTCCCTGAGTATTTTTTCGTAATTAAAATCTTCGTATCGATTAAAAATCGTCAGCTGTTTCGGGCGATTTCTTTCCCGCTCGTACAAATCGTAATTTCCGATAAGCAGTTCTTTGAATTCCTTGCCCGCCTCGTATCTTTGCGCCATCGAATGTTGCCGCGAAAAGTCAAGAATAGAAAAATCCGAATATAATTCGCGGATTTCTTCGCAATCGTTATACGACAGCAAAAACTTTCCCTTTACGTTTTCGAGCGTGCGTTTCAACCGCAAATGATCGTCGTAATTAAACGACACCTCGTACATTCCTTCCGTCGATAAATACGGCGGATCGGCATAAAAAAACGCGCCGTCTCTGTCGTAATGTTTTATGAGCGTTTCAAAGTCCTGATTTTCCACTACAACGTTCGCCATACGGCTTTCCACTTGTTTTATAAGGTCGAACAACCGCCTTATATCAAAAGGTTGCGATGCGTAAGACTTGCCCCCGCTCGAATAACTGTAACGCAGTAGTTTCAGAAACATTGCCGCCCTGCGAACGTCGTAATCTTTGGTTATTCTCGTCCGTATTTCTTTCATTTCTTCCGCTTCGAGCGGCGGCAGAATAAGTTCCGTTAAAAGTTGTTCTTCGCCCAAATATTTATCTTCAAACTTCTCGCTTTCAAAAAAATCGCGCAAGGCGTTAAAGTCCTCACGCGAATTCAAATTGCAGAATCCGAGTTCCCGAATCGTCGCCATCGTCCGCTCTTTCATACAGCGAAACAAGTTGACGAGATTTCTGTCGAAATCGTTATACACCTCGAAATTGCACGGATACGGACTTCCGAGTAATACGCTCCCCGAACCGCCGAATACGTCTATAAACCTATCGTATTTTGGCGGAAACACGGCGTACAGGATATGCAGTATAGACGTCTTATTGCCTACACGCGATACCGGAGTTTTCATTTTTTCTTTCTCCTTATTCGAGTAACAACAACGCCTATAAGCCGATTAACGATATCTTTTCGTCCCCATAGGCGCAATTGATACCGTTAAAATTTTTATTGTTTTTATGGCTGCGTCAATTCAATAGCCGAATCTTTTTTTGCCAACAAATCAAGGTAATATTTGCGACTATCTTCATCCGTCCAGTCGTTATTAAAAAATTCTTCAAAGCACACGGGATCTTGCCCCATTCTGAATTCTTCCGTCGAAAATTCGGGAACGTAAATTGTATCATAAACTTTCTTTGCAAGTTCTTTATTGCTTTGAACGTTTTTTACAAACCCGCCGAGATGATTATCAACGTAATCCGAAAGCCACATACACCCGAATACTTCCCGCGCCTTCAACCGCCATATAGCGAATTTCCCCATATCCAACTTCGCGTCGCCGAAAGGAAAATACAGATTTGTCAACCCGCTGTTTTCAAAACGATAGCATTCTGTCAATTTCGTACCGTCGAGCAAAATTTTCTCGTCTTTCAACAGTTGATTTACACCGTCCACCCAGTCCTTCACGTCGCCGCCGCAGCCCTGAAACACGATTCCTTCTTCGCCGCCTTTTTGCCGCAATTCTTCCGCTTTTATTTCCTTTACACTCATTGCTTTAACTCCATGCCGATACCTGCGCTGTAGCCTTCTGCCCATACTCGGTCCGAAAACTCGCTTTGTTCTTTTTCGCTTTCGGGATAATATTCCGATTGAAGTTTCCCGTTTTTATACTCATACCTGCCTTCTCCGCTCCCGGAAAACTCCACCGCCCACTCGACTTCTATCGTCACGCCCGGGTATTTTTCGGATAATTTCTGTATCAGTTCCTTAGGGCTGCCCCACGCCGTTTCAAAAGAGATTTTATTATCTTCGATAAGTCCGCAACCGCCGTCGTAGCCGTAGGCGTTCCACTTCGTTCCCCAATGCTTGTTCGTCCATTCATACCACGTCGGCGCGCCGTATTTCAACTCGTTCCGATACGCCTGCCGTCCGAGTTCCCACGCTTTACGGTCGATATCTTTCCTTACCTTCAAAAAAATCTCTTCTTTTTCTTTCGGTATATTCAGAAGTTCGCCTTTCGTCCGTTTCGCAAAAGCCGTGTATACGTAAACGAAGTCTTTGTAATATTTCAATCCTTCGTTTGTTTTACTGCTCGATTCAATATTCAGTTCCGTCGGCATAGGCTCGATTTTATTAAAATCTATGCTTCCGTACCCGATTTCATCGTCTTTAATATCCTCAAGTATTTCCTGCAACTTTTTATTGTTTCCGTTAAACGTAACAACGTTCATCACGTGATTAGGCATTTGTTTTTACTCCTTTCTTTGTTTTTTCATGCAAAACGGCGAGCATGTATTTTACATAACCCGCCGTTTCATTCATATTGTTTTTTTACATCGTCAACACGGGCGAATTATCCTCGTCCTGCGCGGTTTCTTCTTCCGCAAGTTCCTGCGCTGTCAAAGCCTTTTTGCCGCAATTCTTCCGCTTTTATTTCCTTTACACTCATTGCTTTAACTCTCCCATCCCGATTGTTTTTTCCTGTTCGTTTTCGGCAAGAAGTTCTCTCGGCGTTTCTTCATATCCTAAAAAGTTAGGTGAAGTTTCTTCATCGAATTCGATACCACCGTTTGCGCCCAAATCCAATGGCTCTTTCAGCAATACCGTGCCGCCGTGATTTGCTATCACGTTTTTCTCTATAGACGTAAATTCTCCGATTTCATCCGAGTACCGCAAGTCGTATTTATAAAGTCCTTTCGGTACGTCCTGTTCCGCAATACGTTCATCGGTAAATACCCCTTTCACATCGCATACTTCAACAGCGTCGAACTTGTCGTCAAGATAATACTGCGTGTTTCTTTTGCAAAGAGTATACAACGAACACCCCCTTGCCGATATGAGACCATATTTCGTATGCGTTGCGCCGAGTCGTTCCTGCAATTCGCCACCCTCGTTTCGAAACAACAACGTATCGAGCCACGTACTGTCAAATCGAGGGTTCAAATACATTTTCAAGTATTCTTTGAAATAATCTTCCGGATACTCGTATTCGGGCGCGAATTCATAAGCGTTGACGTTCTTTATAACGTCCAAAGCGTCTGCCGTTCTGAACGTTCCCGAGGCCGTTAAAATCGCCTTGTATTTTGCGCGCTCGAACTGTCCTAACTTCGAATATCTTTCCGCTATGGCGTTAAATGCATCAAAATCTTGCATATTCCCGAAATTTTCTGAGCTTATCTGCGGTATTGCCGATTCGTAATCGAAATACGCGCAATCCTCTATTCGTTCTTCTCCGTGCCTGCGGGCTATTGCGTTTGCCTGCTCCTTATCTATGGGCAGTTTTATCCACTCGGCTGTGTTTACCGTTTCTTCGGGATCTTCTTTCAGTGCTTTCGCTATCTTCAACCGAAAAACATAGTCCGTTTTTTCTTCGGGTTCGGGCAACGTAATACCGTCGTATACTTCGCTTTCCTTATAGTCTCCTGTCTCAACGTATTTATCATCTACAAAAACACCGCCTTCGTTTTCTCGACGCAATCTACCGATGTCCGCTTTGTTTAGCAAGTATCTCGATTCAAACGGAACAGCGGCAACGTCGGGGTGTAAGTTGTTTTCTATTACAAATTGACCGAGTTCTTCGTCGTTCTTTACCGCCGATATTATCAACACGTTTTCCAAACCGTAGGTTAAATTTATAAGGTCTTTAACGTCAACGCTTTGTTCCCATTCCCCGTCGGATACCTTTTTATGAGCTATTGCCCATAACACGAGTTTTTCATCCTCGTTCAGCGAGCCGAGTCTTTTTGCCAAAAAATTCAGTTCGTCAAACGTCCGCGCGTTTATCCGTTTATATTCGAGCGATGGCAACAACGGCACGCTCTCTATTTCAAGCCTAACGTCTTTGTCAAGCAAAAAATTTTCGCCGTATTTTCCTCGCGCCGCTTGCAAACTATCCTCTATTTCGTAATCTTTCGCAGGCAACTCGATACTCGAATAATGCACTCGCATATCGTTCCCGTCGTCTACGGTTATGCCTATACTTAACGTCTTTTCCATTCGTTTTCACTCCTTTCTTCAATTTCTTTTATTTTTCGCCCTAATGCGGAAACGACGGGTACGCTTACCGCGTTACCCGCCATTTTATACAACTGCCCGTCTTTAAGTCCCACATTCACGGCTCTATAAAACTGCTCGTCCGTAAAACCCTGCAATCTCCAACATTCGATAGGCATAAGTTTTCGCACCTTACCGTATCGTATTATTCCGTGGCGGTCGCATGCGGTTAGCGTAAACATCGGCTCGTTTGGTTCTTTGCACCGTCTGCCTTGTTGCCTGACTCCCGTCTTTTCGGGCGTCAGTATCGCTCTCGGCTCGCTTTCCTCGAACACAGCCGAATGTTCGCCTTTTCTGTGGCTTATCCCCGAATCTTGCCTTGCCGTTATACACCTTGCTTCTTCGGTCAATTTCGCATTTTCGTTCATATCTATGAAGAAATATCCTTGAGTATTGCTCGTCGTAAGCGTATGCGCCACTTGTTCGCCCACTCGCCCGCGACGAGAATTCAACGTCGGAAACGCAAGGTCTATGCTATCGCCGGGATATGCCAACTGATAGCCCGTTTTCGTCTTTACCTTTATGGGCATATTTACATCGTACAGTCCTGTTTTTCCCGCAAACCCGCCTGCGGTACTTGTAAGCGTTATTGACGTTCCGTTCGCGGAATAGATTCGGCTTCCTTCCGCTCCGGGGATAATTTCCACAAGAGTCTTTCCATTTGACTCTGTGAAAGATAGTATTTCTCCGGCGCACCTTTCTCTAAAATATCCGATAATATACACTCTCTTTCGGGATTGGGGAACACCGAAATCCTTGCTGTTAAGCACCTGCCACGCGACGTCGTACCCCAACTCTGAAAGCGTGCCGAGGATTGTTGCAAACGTCCTGCCTCCGTCATGCGATAACAGTCCGGGTACGTTCTCAAGCAGAAGATATTTAGGTCTTTTAACTGCGGCAATCCGAGCGATTTCAAAGAACAAAGTTCCTCTTGCGTCGGCAAACCCGCCCCGCTTTCCTGCGATTGAAAAACTTTGACAAGGGAATCCTCCGCAAATAAGGTCGATATCCGGCATATCCGCCGGGTTGATTTTTCTTGCATCTTCAAAATACACCTCCGTTTCTTTAATATCATATATAGCGTTATACGCCTTATTCGCATACTTATCTATCTCGCAATGCCCTACGCATTCAAAGCATCCTACCGCTTCGAGTCCGCTGCGGAAACCGCCGATTCCCGCAAACATATCAAAAAATCGGATTGACATTTCAACCCGACCGCCCGATTACCTATTCAGTTCTCTTTTCACCCCCTTACATCGTCAACACGGGCGATTTATCCTCGCCCTGCGCGGTTTCTTCTTCCGCAAGTTCCTGTGCTGTCAACGCTCTGAAATCGTCTTCGCCTTCGATTAAGCCAAGCTTTCTGCCGTTATCGAAATCGCAATGCACCGTGCCGATATCGTCTACAACTTCTACCGTGCCGCGCGTGCCGCTTTCTATCGGTCTCGGATCGTTGCCCATCGAATTCAACACGATTCGCGTTCCGGGCGGATATGCCTTTTTCAAATATTCCGCTTTTCTTCTCTGCCTTTCCCATTCGTTCATCTATATACCTCCCATTTTCATTTCTGTTTTATTTAGATATTCGTCCATTTCCTCGCTCGTTTTTAAAAAATAATCGTCGTAATCCCATAAAAAAGCGTATAACTTCCCGTTCAGAGTTTCTATCGAACACTGCTCGAACCCTTCGCCGAACCCGTCCGAATTCTGTCCGTCTATCGCATGTTTCAGCCGCTCCGTTTCTTCGGTCGTCAATGTCTCGTTTAAATAACAGGATATTTTCCCGTATAGTTTTCCGCTTTTCTCTTCCACCGTCCACTCCGCGTAAAGTATCTTATCCGTTATCTTCGCATGGTATCCAAAATACTTCGCCATATCTATATCCGGCGTCTGACGCTCTACAAGTTTTAATCGTATCTCGCTCTCATATCCCGTGAGTTCTTCCGCCGTCAATCCTCTTTCCTCGCCGTCCTCGTTCACTATCACGGCGTGTAACGGACAATAGAAATCTTCTTGCACCGACGATAGCTCTATTTTCATTTTTCGGATATCCGCATACAGTTCTTCTTTCGTTGCATACTGTCCGTTTAACGCGTTCCGCTCAATTTCTTCACGCATCCATTCGTCCCGCACTTCGCCCAACGCATGGCTTACGGTCAGCGTGTCGCTAAGCGTATTCCGATTTTCTTTTAATATCTTCGCTATCGATTCGTCAAAATCGTTGTCTGCTTTTAGCCGAACTTTCACTCCGTTCCTGTTTTCGCCGATTTTTAAACTGTACGGATATTCCTTGATTCCCAGCTCTTCCGTGAAAGCATATAAATTCGCCGTGCCGTCGCATTCAAATTCATACTTCTCGCCGTCTTTGTTTTCTATCGCTATTTTATACATCTCATATCCCTCCCATTTTTATATCGTTTTCTCCGAGTATTTCGCTTAAAGACTGATCGTCCCGCAAGTACACTACGTCGCCGTACTTCGTATACGCTCCGCCGTTCTCTTCTAAAAAATCTTGCGCATACTTTTCGTAATCGATATAGTCGTCTATTTTTTCAGCCGCCGAGCCTATTTCGTTTTCGATGAGTTTCGTTCCTAAATTATAGTCGTTACCGATTTCTCTGTAATATTCGAATTCGTCAAGGTTTTGAGCAAGCCGAATAACCTTTTCCGTATCTGCCGTCGTTACCCCGGCGAACTCCATAACCGAGGATAGTTTATATAAATTCTCCGAAATCGCATCCAAGTCTGCGCCCAGACGGTTAATGGCTGACGATATAGCATTTACGCTTTCTAAATCGTTTTTTTGTAATAAATCGTTGAAATAATCCTCCCATTCTTCATCGCCGCCGCAAAAATCTATGCTTTTATGGCATTCGCTTATATCGCCTGCGCCGTTTCTTTGCAACGCCCTTTCTATTTCGGTCTTCTCACACGGGGAATATATATAGTCTTTTTCCCCGTCCTTTTCTATCTCCACTCCAAGCACTTCGCCGCCGGTGTAGTAGTACGATGGAAATCCTTTGCCTTTATACACGGCTTCAAACACTACGCCTTCGTTTCGAAAAAGCAACCCGTAATTCGTAGGTATTCCTTTGCCCGTCGACAGCAATTCTCGCCCGATTTTTTCCAAATCCATTTTTTCGAGTTCGTCTACACCTATACACCCCCTACTGCTTAGCACCCGATTATACTCGTCAGTTCCGTTTTCGTGAAGTTGGGATTTATATTCGGCTGTTCATCGCGTACCCAGCACTCGGCAAGCGTTTTGGCAAAATCTTCTTCCGACAAATACTCCTGCACATATTTTAAAAACGTCAGACAATACGGTTTCGTAACGTAGAAAAATATTTCACTCGCAGACTTCGCTTTCTCTATACGAATTTCTTTTTCTTTACGCCATTTCTCAAAACCGTCTTCCGTCATAATATTCTCAAAAGATGGTACGCCTTCTTTAACGCTTACTAACGCATACCCCGAATCGGTAAACGGGTGTTTTACTATTGCCGGCGACATTTCCGTCCTTATCGGTTTCATTGCCAAAAATATTTTCGCAACTTCCTTCACGCCGTCCAAATACGTCTGTTTCATTTCTCATATTCACCGTGTAAAATCGTCTTCGTTCGTTTCGCTGACCTTATTTATTCCCGAAAAAAGCGTTTTTTGCTTTTTCGCTAAAACCGGCATTAACTGCGCGCGGTATCTTATATCGGCTACCTTGTCGAGGTATATCCCTATCGTCGTAATGAACAACTCTCCGTTATTCAATATAGTAACGTCGCCGTGTTTCCCGTGCTTACAGATAAATTCTGCTATTTCTTCGATGCTTTTGAGTTGCTTGTTTTCCGTTGCTGAATAACCCATAAGGTTCAATTTTTCTGTTAAATCCACAATCACTATTCTCCTGTTTTTTCTGCATAAAAAAAGACGTATAGTTTTTTACGCTATACGCCAAATTTTTTATGTAATTTTCTTTTCCGTACTTCCGTCAAGCACGAATTTTTGCCGTGGTAAGGGTTCAAATCCCGTTACAATTGGAAAATCGCCGTTTTACATCTACGGATTTTGACACCGATTTACAGGCTTTCAAACACGAAAAAAGCCCGATGACATCGGACTTTTTCGGGCAAATATCTTTTTTATCGCCATAATATGGTGCGGATGAAGGGACTCGAAGCCGCAGCCGATTCGACAAACGCCTTTATTTAAAAGGGATTCAGCCAATTTTCGCCCATTCTCTGCCCCAAAAATCACAGCCTTCTTTTTCCTTTTTCATGCCCCAAAAGAAAGTCCGCCTTCAGCGAACTTTCTTTTTTTACCCACCGCTTATTGTGCGATAATACCCGACGCAACCGGAAACTTAGGATCTTTTCGTGTGAGCGAAAGCATTCTGCGCGCCGAACCTTCCGGAGAATTTTTTCCAGACTCCCAAGCTTCCACCGTTTTCACGGAAACCCCCATGTATTTCGCAAACAACGCTTGCGTCAGCCCCGTTTGATTCCTGATTTCTTTGATTTCCGATGAAGTAAACGATTCCAAAGGCATTACAGACAAAGTTGTCTTTCTCGCTTTCAGATTTCCTTTTTCGTATTCGATTGCTTGTTCCAATCCTAATTTGATTTCATCGTAAAGACTCATATAATGCCTCCCTTTTTTCTTATTTTTCGTTCTCTTCAAGTTGTTTTTCCAAGACGGCAATCAAACGTCGTAAATCGTTGCACTCTTCTTGCGACAAATTCTCTTTTTCTTTTTTAGTATATGCCGTAAGCAAATAAATTTTCTCGTATACCTCGAAATCAACGTAAATCACCCGAGCCCCGCCGCTTTTGCCTCGATGTTCAAAAGCAAAACGCATTTTTCGAACGCCGCCCGTACCACGAATTACATCGCCTACCTTCGGATCGGATAACAGTTCGGACTGCAATTTGCGCAAATCCAAATCGGTCAATCCCAAATCTTCCCACTTCGATCGAAACAAGGGCAACTCTATAAAAGAACGCGTCATAAAAAACTCCTTTGTATGTTTGTATTTATATTATACCCTATTTAATAGGGGTTGTCAATACTTTTTTTAAAATTTCCCGAAAAAACTTTTTTTAAGCGGAAAAGCCCGCGAACGACGCGGCTTTTTCTAATAGCCTTTTTAGCAGCACTACCGAAACGGCGGGGCAAAGCGAAATCCGACGTCGGATTTGAGCCGCTCTCCCCTTTGCGGCAAAGTTGCCCGAATTCTATCGGGCGGCGCGCCGATATTTTCTTTAATATAAAGCCTTTTCCTATTACCCTAAAATTTCCGAACACGTTTTTGCCCTTTGCTCTAAAATTTTCGAACGCTTTCCCTTAAATTTCCGTACGCAAACCGTCCGCTTTTTTTCGGGCAAATGCGCTATAAAAATTTCCGCCCTTGCAACGCGCAAAGACGGCTGTTTTTCTATAACGGAAATCGGCGCGGCTTTCCCGCGCTTTTTTTCGTTCGTCCTTTTCTATTCTCGCTAACAGTTACCAAAGCCGAATCGCTTTTCTACGTTTCGTTATGTAGCCCGAAGCAATCGCAGGCGCGCCCGTTCGGCAGATACCCCGAATCGCCGCACTTCTCGCAATACGGCTTCGGAAGAAGTTCGTCCGGATCGATTCGCAGCTTCAGAAGCACGCGCTTCCTCTCTTTCAGCAATGCCGATTTGCGCGCCAAATGCGCCTCGGATTTTCCCGTGGCGAATACTTCGTCTTTCGCAAGCTCGATTTCAAGTTCTTTGAGTTCCTTCTCGATTTCCTCGAATCTCGAATCTTTCTTCGCTTTTTCTCGCGCCTTGTCCGCCCGGCGCAACGCCGAATCTTTCAGTCTTGCGTAATATCTTTCGCGTTCCGCGCGATCGTCGGCGTTCCGAACGTCGGCAGAAATAAACGGCTTCGCGTTTTTCTCTTGTTTTCTCGCCGTCTTTTCCGCTTCCTTGCGCTCTTTCTTTTTCTTTCTGATAAGCTTTTCCGATACCTTGATCGTCAGCTCGTTATAATGCGCTATGCGCTTTTTATGTTCGATAACAATCAAGCCCGCGCCGATTAAAGCAGAAATCGCGCGTCTGATCGTCGGCTCGGAATACGCCATCGTATGCACCATCGACGCGTACGAGCCTTTGAAACAATTCGTCTTTTCGTTGAAATTATGGCGGCGAATCCGGGAAAGAATATTGAATTCCGTTGCCGTCATCGTGCGTGTTTCACTTTTTTCCGTTGCCTTATCGTAAAATAAAAACGGCGTATCGCGAAGCTCGAAATCTTTTTCGTCGTAACCTTTGCCCGCGCCTTCCGGATCCGTTACTTCGAAGCCGCCGCGCGCATTGCGCGTGATTACGTTGTTTTCTTGCAGGAACTTTGCGGCGTTAAAAAGCGACGTTCTGCCGAAGCCGAGCGTTTTCACCATGTCTACGAATTTTTCGCCGTATCCGCCGCTTTTCGTAAACGAATACGCCGCGCTTGCCAACGCAAGCGACGCGTTATTCAATTTTCTTCCGCCTACGATCTTACCCACGTAAGAATCGGGCGTCTGAATCATTGTGATTCGCTTTGTTTCCGCTCCGTACATTGCTTTTTCTTCCTTTTTTATCAGCCTTTCTATTTTCGCCGCAACCGGGAAGTTCCTGCAGTTCCCGCGTACGGTTGTTTTCTTCGTTATTTCGTTGCGACCGATTCCACGATCATCGAGCCGAGATATAACTTCTCGCCCTTCTGTACGACGATTCCGCGTTCTTTCAGTCTTTCCACGGCTTTCGAAAAACGCGAATACGACATTTCCAGAAACCGCGCGGTATACGCGTAATCGATTCGTTTTCCCCCGTCCGCGCTGCTGTACGGCAGAACTCGGATCAGATACCGGAGTATTATCGTTTCCGTTTCGTCGATTTTCTTGATTTTATCGATCAGAATCGCGTTTTTCACTTCCTTTCCCCTTTTCGGCTTTGCCGTTTTCGATTCGACCCTCCGAGTTCGGGAAGCTACGCTCCCTCACTCGTCGGGAGGTGTGCGGCGCGCCGCGGCTTTTTCGTTTTAAACAGCCGCCGTTCTGTGGCGTTCGGCGGTGTGTGCCCGCTTTTCAGCCGTGCGCCCCTGTCTTGTTCGCCCCTCGGTGCGAACCAAGGCACGCGCGCACCGACCTGCACATCTGCACACACCTTCCTTCCCGAACGCCACCCGCGCCGCCGCGCTCCTTTGCAATTAGATGTGCGAAGCCCCCGTCGGGCTACCCTGCCTTTTCGTACCGCCTTTCGCTTGTTCGCTCTTTTTTTTCTCGCCTTCTTCTTCCTTTTCCTCTTCCGTTTGCTTTTCCTTTTCCGCTCGTTCTATCTCTTTCAATTGCTTTTCCAGCAGTTTCCGCTGCCGTTCCGCTTCGTACTCGCCATTGAAATACTTCGGGAATTTCGTATAAAATATACTGTTCGTTTCCTGAAACTCGTCGCCCGTGTTCCTGATTCCCTCAAACAGAGAAAAGTCGTTCATTCCACCCTCGCTTCTGTGTACCACCCGCTTCCGGTACAAGCCAAGTATTCCGTCCGTCGAATATCTCTTCGCCCGCGCTCTTCGGAAGATTACCGTCCACACCGCTTTTTCCGCGATCGTTTCTCCGCCTTGCCCGTTCGTGATATGCAATACTTTTTCCTGCGTGCCGTACGCGTTTTCCATGCGCACGTACCGCCGCGCTATCGGCATGTAGATCCGCCGTGCCAGATACGCAAACAACGTTCGCGTTTTTCCCGTGTAGCTCGCTTCTTCGTCCGTGGCGTTGTACTTTTCCGCCAGCTTTTCGTACATCCATTTTTCCAACCCGAAAAACGGCAGTTCCACTTTCGGCTTCTTCGATTCCACGATCCTGAATTCCAACGCCATTTCCGTGATGTCGCTCGACACCGCTCCGTTCCTTTGGCTGTCCATGATTTTCCGGTAATACGATACGTATCTGATCGTCGTCGAATGATTGTGCATTTTTTCTTCCACGTTGTACAAATCGTTTTTCGGATTCACTTCTATATCGTCCGCTTTTACTCCTGCGTTCGTGTTCTGATTCCCTCGCTCCTTATCGATTTCAGGATCGTACGAAATTGCGATTTCATACCCGTTTTTTATAGGATCGTCCGGCTTCATGCTTCTGCCCAAACGCTCCGAATCGTAATTCTTCCGATGTGAATACGTAGATATCTTTTCAGCCTCTTCCGGATCTCGCTTTAAATAATCCAGATCGTACTTCGGAAAATACCCAAGCGTTTCTCGCTTGAAATCTACCCGCACGCCCTGCGTGGAAAAGATCAGCGAATTCGGCGCGTCGTATACGTAATACAGTTGCGCATAGTCCACAAGCGTTTCGTATATCGATATCGTTACGATTCCGTTATTGAATTTTTCGCCGTATCTCTTCCACTCGTACCCGAACATATAATCCGCGTATTCGTAGCCGCAAAATTCTTTCAGCCGATACCCGAACAGTTCTTTCACTTTTTCGTCCTGCTCGTTTTCGTGTTCGCGCATATACTTCAAGGAATCGATAAAATCTCGCACGCCTTCTTTCGTGTACAATACATGCCGATCGATCGCCTGTCGCATAAACCGTTCCAACCGATCCCACGGAAAATACGGAAATTCAATTTTGCAATCGTGCATTTGTTCGAGCGCGATTTCGCGGAACGTCGTTTCTTGTTTCAGCACCATGTCCGTGCCGATGATCCCTTTTCCGCTCCGCGGCTTCCCCGTCAGAAAGATCGTGCCGGGGTTTTCGTTCAGAAGCTCTTCATTCTTCTCGTCTTTCTTTTCAAGCCGCCGATCGCCTACCCGTCGCCGCCATTTATCGAAGATTACAAGTCCGATATATGCTTTCAGCCACCACGGCAGAAAACCAAGCGGCACGGATATATCGATCGCGAACTTTACCACCTGCGAATACGCTTTCACTCCGTTCACCGAATCGAGCGCCGCTATCGGAAAATAAAACGCGTAGGCGAATGTTTCAAGAAAAATCGTAAATAAATTGAAATTATACAGCCATATCAGTATCAACGTTATTCGGTAAATTCTTTTTTCCCGGATATACACAGCAAAACTTTTTACGTACCGATACGTCGGCGAAATCACGCCGCGCTCTATTTTCAGCCACGCTCTGAGCGGCAGCGTTTCTTGCCGCTCTTCGCTCTCTTCGCTCCAACGCTTCGGCTCGCCTTTCAGCTTTAAGCTCAACTTTTTTATCAGCCATATGATCAGAATGATCATTCCAAGAAAATACACGTACGGCATAAGTCGCGCAGCCCATTCCGCAAGCCATATATTGAACTCCGTAAAATTCTTTTTGTCGAATATGGCAAGAAATAACGTGTTACATTTTTCTTTGAATTCTTCCCATTCGATCGGCAACAACGACGGCATTTCCGACGGAATTTCCGTCACCGTCGGTTGCACCGCGCCGTAGATCCCGAGCATGTCGGTGAAATAGTATAACGCCGATTTCCCGAGATCTTTCAGCGATTGCAGCACGCGCCTCGTCACCGCACCGAATCTGAATACCGTGAACGCAAGCGAGCCGAGAATCAGTATCACGCCGAGAATCGGATAGCTCGCCGCTGCCGCGCCGCGCCTTTCCTTCTTCTCTTGTTCGCTTATCTTCTCTTTCATCGTTTGCCTTCCCTCGCTTTCTTTTTCGTCAGAATATCTGACTGCACGTTCGCATTGCGTATATTACGAAATAGATGATCGCTACGATTGCCCCGACTTTCAATATTTTAAATAAACAGCCCATTTTTTCTACTTCCTTAGCAGCCATTTCACAAGTCTGATTGCCAGCACCACCAAAAGCAAAATCAGCAGAACCGGAAGCCCGATCGCAAGTATTTTCGCAAAAACGGAATCGTTTGCCTTATCCCAAAGCCCCGCAAAAAATTTGCCGATATCGTCGCCTATTTTCTGCAATGTGTTCTTTGCTGCCGAATCCGTATCCGTTGCAGACGTTGCACCGCCGTTCGATACGAACGATAAATCGCTCGTCCCGTCAATGAAAAAGAAATACGAATGATAGATTGCGTTTTCGTCGTTTACAAGTTCGCAGAAGATCATTCCGATTCTACCTACCGCTTTTCCGAGAATTCCGTTTTCCGATAACCCGCCGAAAAAGTTGTAGACTTTCGATCCCCGGATCTCTTCGCTCTCGTGCATTGTGATACACCCCGCGCCCGTTGAATTCTTGAAATAATAATTCAGATCGGATACTCGCTCTTTAAATACTGCCACCGAAAAGAATCCGTAAAGATTTTCGCGCTTCACTTCGTTACTGTACTTGAAGTACTGCGTTCCGTTCCCGCTGTAATTTAAATATAATATCGACCAATCCTGTCCGTACTGCTCGCACCATTCTTTATAGCATGTAAGCGGCACTTTGATTTCTTTCCTGTTTCCGTCGTAATCGATCTGCACCATGTTCATATACGTGTAAGTCGTATTCACCGTATACGTGCCGATTCCGTCATAACTCACCGAAATCTGATCTACCGTCGCTTTGTCGTTTATAATCGACATTGATTTCAATTCAAGAATCGCCGCAAGATCTCCGGACGTCAGCGCGTATATATCGGGATAATCTTTCACGCGAATCTTGCCCGAATACTTCGCCTTTTCCGCGAACGGTGTTTCTTTGTATTGCCGCATATAATTGATTTCGATCAGCCATTCGTCCGTAAAGTTTACGCATACGCCGTAAATTTTTCCGCTGTACGTATCTGCGTTCAATACGGCTTTCGCGTTCGCATAGCGATAATTATTCGTAATTCTCAACTCGCTTGCACTGCTTGTGATTTTATCTACGCGATACCCGCTTACTTCTCCGCCCCTTGCGTTCACGAATTCGTCGCCCGTATATACGTTCGACGTGTGCCGAATCTGCAGATAATGCCATTCGTCGGTAAGGTTATCCGTCACCAAAAACAATGAATGTTTCTGATACTCTATCGTAATTTCGCAAGACTTGCTTGCCGAATCGGTAGACATGACAATGTTCTGCGGCTGCACGTATTTTACGCCGTACTGTCTTTCAAACGCTTCCAGCGGCGCATTGACTTCGCTGCCGTATTCCGTCATAAAATTCGAATAGTCGTTATAGCGTTTCAGTTGAGAAAGCTTCACCGTTTTGCCCGTGCTTTTCGTTACGTCCGGCGTGATTGTTTTTCCGTCGCGCGATACAGAAAAACCGCCGTAATACACGTACTTCATCTGATATTCTTCGTCTGGAACGATTTGCGCAACTGCCGTGATATTCAGTCCGAACAAATCCGATTGATACTTCACGGGAATCCGCACGTTCAATCCGTTATCTTCGATACTCACGCCCACCAGCGCGTCAGAATCGCCCGTCACCGTAAAATCTTCTTTCTTCAAATCGAACAGCCAGCCGCACGAATTCAATAGCCGTTCTTCTATATCCGAATACTTATATGTAAGCGTCACTACCCCGTCTTTTTCGTTTACCGTGGCGGTATAATAATTGATTTCAAGCGCGTTATCCGCTTCGTTGTTTTTTATCGTTATCGAAAAATCTTTATATCGGAATTCATCATAAACAACCGTCAGATACCCTTTTCCTTCCGCTTCGTTGTATACATAATCATAACCGAGGGCTTGCCGCAAAATTTTATCGCCTGCGTTTATTACTTGCCCTGTTTCGCTGTCGTACGTCCTCTTTTTCGATACGATATTGAATTCGGCTAAGCTATTTATTCCGGATAAATTGTACATCGCCCTGATTGCCGAAAATTTGTTATAAGCGGCAACCTCGCCGATATTGTATATTTCCGACTTCGTTTCGTAATTTCCCGAAGATGAATACGCTTTATAAATTACTTCGAGCGGCTTTTCTTCCGTTGCAGAAATGCCTACGTTGCTACACATACTCGTTCTTAAACTATCCGCAAGAGAAGAATTGTTTTTAAGTATCTGTTTCGTTATATCCTGCAAAGAAGAAGCTTGCACGTTGCTTCTGAATATAGAAGTAATACTTTCCCTTTGATAGGACACAGATCTTGCATTATTACTATTATACCAAAATTCTTCTTCGCGGTAATATTGCAATACTTCAACATAAAAATATAATTTCGTTGCTTTCGCCGTTGTAGGAAAGTCAAAAACAACGGTATATTTTCCGTCTGACTGACTCATTATAAACGCGTTACGTACATTCGAAGTGTACGCTCCGGACAACGAAAAACTTTTATTTACA
>ENA-ORIC01001320-ORIC01001320.1-human-gut-metagenome-genome-assembly--contig:-NODE-1320-length-24486-cov-2.506002_pt1 | contig 24486 bp, 19 predicted proteins | sample MGYA00243023_ERZ508732 | MGnify/ENA primary metagenome ERZ508732 (study PRJEB26277, sample SAMN04329767) | human gut metagenome | biome: human-associated habitat | host: Homo sapiens | place: USA...
CTGGGCTGGAAGGTGATGACCCCCGTGTTCGATGGCGCTCACGAGAGCGACATCCACGAGGCGTTCCGCACCGCCGCTGAGCAGAACCACGGCGAGAATGCCCCCGAGTATCCCACCCAGCTGCCCAAGATCATGGGCGAGCGCGGCCACATCATCGACTTCAGCAAGATCGAGCTGGACGAGGACGGCAAGAGCGAAGTGTTCGACGGCCGTACCGGCGAGAAGTTCGACAACCGCGTTACCGTCGGTTATATGTACTACCTGAAGCTGCATCATCTGGTCGATGATAAGATCCATGCCCGTTCCACCGGCCCCTACAGCCTGGTTACCCAGCAGCCTCTGGGCGGCAAGGCGCAGTTCGGCGGCCAGCGCTTCGGCGAGATGGAAGTTTGGGCACTGTACGCTTACGGTGCTTCCAACGTCCTGCAGGAGATCCTGACCGTCAAGTCCGACGATACCGTGGGCCGCGTCAAGACCTACGAGTCCATCGTCAAGGGCGAGAACGTTCCTGTCCCGGGTATCCCCGAGTCCTTCAAGGTTCTCGTCAAGGAGATTCGCTCCCTCGCACTGGACATCGAGCCCATGCACGATGCCGACGAGGACGCCTCCGCCCCTGTGACCGCCGAGGAGACCTCTGCTCTCGACGACCTGGCAGCGCTCGCCGGCGTTGACGCCGACGTCGAGGCCGAGGATGCCGAGACCGCCGAGGCACCCGAGGCTGTCGCCGCCACGACCACTGATAAGGAGTAGTTGACTGTGGCAGATTTCGAAGCTACTGATTTTGACTCGGTAAAGATCTCCCTTGCCTCCGCCGACCAGATCCGTTCCTGGTCGCACGGTGAGGTCAAGAAGCCGGAGACCATCAATTACCGTACCCTCAAGCCCGAGAAGGACGGCCTGTTCTGCGAGAAGATCTTCGGTCCCGCCAAGGACTGGGAGTGCTCCTGCGGCAAGTACAAGGGCATCCGCTTTAAGGGCATCGTCTGCGAGCGCTGCGGCGTCGAGGTCACCTCGGCCAAGGTGCGTCGCGACCGCATGGGCCACATCGAGCTCGCCGCTCCCGTGTCCCACATCTGGTACTTCAAGAGCCCCACGAGCTTCCCGATGAGCCGTATGCTCGACATCAAGTCCAAGGACCTCGAGAAGGTTCTGTACTTTGCCAGCTACATCATCACCGAGGTCGACTACGAGGCTCGCGAGGCCGACGCCGACGACCTGCGCGAGGAGCTCGCCGCCGATCTGGAAGAGATCGATGCCGAGTGCGCCCGCCAGATCGAGTCCCTCAAGGAGCAGGGCAACCCCGAGAACTTTGACGAGTTCTCCGACGAGGAGCCGCTGACCCCCGAGGAGATCGCCTCCGGCATCGTCGACATCGAGGAAGAGTGCAAGGACGAGAAGCAGCTCCGCACGGACGCCTTCAACGCCTTCATGAAGCTCAGCGAGCGCGACCTCATTTCCGATGAGCCGCTGTTCCGCGAGATGACCCGTTACTACTCCATGTACTTCAAGGGTGGCATGGGTGCCGAGGCCGTCCGCGACCTGCTCGCTGCCATCGACCTCCCCTCCGAGGCCGAGAAGCTCAAGGCCATCATCGCCGACGAGGACTCCCAGAAGCAGAAGCGCGAGAAGGCCGTCAAGCGCCTCGAGGTCGTTGACGCCTTCCTGAAGGGCGGCAACAGCCCCGCGAACATGATCCTGGATGTCATCCCGGTCATTCCGCCCGATCTGCGCCCGATGGTCCAGCTCGACGGCGGCCGCTTCGCCGCGTCCGACCTCAACGACCTGTACCGTCGCGTGATCAACCGTAACAACCGACTCAAGCGCCTGCTCGACCTGGACGCCCCTGCGATCATCGTGAACAACGAGAAGCGCATGCTCCAGGAGTCCGTGGACGCCCTGTTCGACAACGGCCGTCGTGGTCGCCCGGTCTCTGGCCGTGGCGGTCGCCCGCTCAAGTCGCTCGCCGAGGCCCTCAAGGGCAAGCAGGGTCGTTTCCGTCAGAACCTGCTGGGTAAGCGTGTCGACTACTCCGGCCGTTCGGTCATCGTTACCGACCCTAAGCTGCTGCTGCACCAGTGCGGTCTGCCCAAGACCATGGCGCTGGAGCTCTTCAAGCCCTTCGTCATGAAGCGCCTGGTCGAGCTTGGCAAGGTCGAGAACATCAAGGGCGCCAAGCGCGCTATCGACCGCGGTGCCACCTTTGTGTGGGACATCCTCGAAGAGGTCATCGACGGCCGCGTCGTGCTGCTCAACCGTGCACCGACCCTGCACCGTCTGTCCATCCAGGCCTTTGAGCCGGTGCTGGTCGAGGGCAAGGCTATCCACCTGCACCCGCTGGTCTGCTCGCCCTTCAACGCCGACTTCGACGGCGACCAGATGTCTGTCCACGTGCCGCTGTCCAGCCAGGCTCAGGCCGAGGCCCGCGTGCTCATGCTCTCTGCGAACAACCTGCGCTCGCCGGCATCCGGCAAGCCGGTCAACATCCCTTCGCAGGACATGATCATCGGTGTGTACTACCTCACCCAGGTTCGCGAGGGTCTGCCGGGCGAGAACCACGTGTTCTCGAGCTTCGACGACGCGCTGCACGCCTATGACTGCCGCTCCGAGGTCGACATGCAGGCCAAGATCCAGGTCCGCGTGTCCGCTGCCGATGCCAACGTCATCAACGAGGACGGCACCCGTATCTTCCGCGTCAAGAACGGCAAGAACGAGTTTGTCGACTACGACGTCACCGGCAACAAGACCGCGCGCTTCGAGACCTCTATCGGCCGCATCATCTTCAACCGCCAGTGCCTGCCCGAAGACTATGAGTTCATGAACTACAAGATGGTCAAGGGCGACGTGGCCAAGCTGGTTGCTGATTGCTGCGATCGTTACCCCGAGGCCAAGGTCGGCCCGATCCTCGACGCCATCAAGTACTCCGGCTTCCACTACGCTACCCGCGCCGGCCTCACCATCTCGGTGTGGGACGCTCTCATCCCTGCCGAGAAGCAGGAGCTGCTCGACCGCGCCCAGGCCAACGTCGACCAGATCAACGAGTACTTCGAGGAGGGCTTCATCAACGAGACGGAGCGCCACATCGAAGTCGTTAACGAGTGGACCGCTTGTACCGACAAGGTCGCAGCGCTCATGCTCGACATGTTCGACGAGGAGAACCCGCTCTACATGATGGCCGACTCCGGCGCCCGTGGTTCTAAGACCCAGCTGCGTCAGCTCGGCGGCATGCGTGGCCTGATGGCAGACATGTCCGGCGAGACGATCGACCTTCCCATTAAGGCGAACTTCCGCGAGGGCCTGCTGCCGCTCGAGTACTTCATTTCGACCTACGGCGCCCGTAAGGGCCTGGTCGATACCGCATCCCACACCTCGGACTCTGGTTACCTGACCCGTCGTCTGGTCGACGTGGCCCAGGACGTCATCGTCCGCGAGGAGGACTGCGGTACGCACGAGGGCGTCACCTACAACCTCATCATCCCCGGCACCACCGACCTCAACACCGACCTCGTCGGCCGTTGCTTCATTGAGGACGTCGTGGCTCCCGATGGCACCGTGCTCTTTGAGCAGGACGGCTACATCGAGAAGGTCGCCGACATCCAGAAGATGGTCGATGCGGGCCTCAAGAAGGTCAAGCTCCGCGCGCTGCTCACCTGCCGCTCCAAGTACGGCGTGTGCCAGAAGTGCTACGGCTGGGATCTTTCCACCCGTCGTCCGGTCGCCATCGGTACTGCCGTCGGCATTATTGCCGCCCAGTCCATCGGCGAGCCCGGTACGCAGCTTACGATGCGTACCATTCACTCCGGCGGCGTTGCTGGCGTCGACGATATTACGCAGGGTCTGCCTACGGTCAGCCGTATGTTCGATATCGTCGGCAACGTCAACGAGAAGATTCTGGGCCGCGAGGCTGAGCTGGCTCCGTACTCCGGTCACCTCTCGATTAAGCCCGAGAAGTCCGAGTACGTGCTGACGCTCACCGACTCCGAGGATCACACCCGTGTCCTCGACGAGCGCCGCGTCCCCGCTTCGGTGCGCTTCATGCCCGAGATCGAGGATGGCTGCGAGGTTCGCGCCGGCGACCAGATCACCAAGGGCTTCGTCAACTTCCGCAACCTGCGCAAGCTGACCGACATCGAGTCGACGATGCACACCTTCGTCGAGAGCGTCAAGGACGTCTACACCAGCCAGGGCGTCGACCTGAACGACAAGCACATCGAGGTGCTCGCACGTCAGATGCTGCGTCGCGTTCAGATCACTAACCCCGGCGACTCCAAGTACCTGCTTGGTCAGTACGTCGACCGCTACGAGTTCGCCGACGAGGTCGAGCGCGTTGCCCGTCTGGGCGGTCAGGCTCCCGTGGCCGAGCCCGTCATCCTGGGTACGCTCAAGGTCGCGTCCAACATCGACTCCTGGCTGTCGAGCGCTTCGTTCATCCGTACCGCTGGCGTCCTTACCGAGGCTGCCATCGAGGGCAAGGTCGATCACCTGCTCGACCTTAAGTCCAACGTCATCGTCGGTAAGAAGATCCCGGCCGGTACTGGCCTCAAGCCGTACGCCAACGCCAAGCTGACGTATCGCACGGCCGACGGCTACGTGGACATCGACGGCCCGGCTTCGCCCAACGCCAAGTCGCTGCCCGAGTGGGCTCCGGTTGAGCTCAAGGACCTGGACGAGCAGCTCCCGCAGCAGCTCGACTGGGCCGGCTACGACGAGTTCGGCGGTGCTGACGGTTCGTTCACTCGCAACGGCCACACCATCTCCGCCGAGAAGGCTCGCCTGTACCTGTTCGACGACCTGGGCGTGTCGCAGCGCTGGACCAACAAGTTCAGCGAGGTTGGCATCGAGACGGTCGGCGACCTGGTCGGCAAGTCCGAGGAGGATCTGCTGCGCATCGATGGTATCGGTGCCAAGGCGATCGAGGAGCTCCGTGATGGCCTGGAGGCCCACGACCTGCTCTACATCCTCGAGAACAACGACGACGTTGCCGACGAGGAAGACCTCTCGCAGCTGCTGCAGATGGTCTTTAGCCCCGACGGTCCGGACGACATCCTGCTGGGCACCTCCGCCGCTCCGACGCATCACGCCGACGCCGACGAGGAGCTCCTGGGCGCCCCGATCGACGACAAGAAGGCTCCCGCCAACGGTGCCATCAACGAGGACATGGCTTCCCTCGACGAGCTGCTCAACCAGCTCGTGGACACCGACGATGCCGAAGAGGCCAAGGACAACGACGAGGAATATTTCCTAGTACGTTAACCGCCCTTCCAAAGACCCGCTTCCTAACAGGGAAGCGGGTCTTTTTTGTGAAGAAAACCTGCCAAAAAGGGACAGGTTTATTTTGGTAGGTTTTTCCTGCTTGAATTTGAAACATTTCGTTCGGTCAAAGCGTATCTATGGTGAGGGCCTCAGCAAGAATCATTACCGTCACCGGGAGGTGATTATGGAAGAACAAGCATTTAGACAGGCGGTCGAAGATCACCGGGATGTCGTGTTTCGGATCGCATTGACGTACCTGCGCGATTGCGCCGATGCCGACGATGTTGCCCAAGATGTCTTTCTTAAGTTGCTTAAAAGCGATGGGCACTTTGAAAGTTGGGAACATCTTCGCCGCTGGCTTATCCGGGTCACGATCAATGAATGTAAATCGCTCTTTCGAAAGCCATGGAGGCGTGTGGAGGATATTGAGAACCTGGCCGATTCGCTTTCGGCGGCGCAGGATGAGACCAAGGCGGTCCTGTCAGACGTTATGCGACTTCCGGAGCGATTCCGTGTTCCCATCGTGCTCTATTACTATCTGGGCTTTTCGACCGCAGAGATTGCCGAGTTACTGCATGTGCCAGCCGCGACCGTTCGAACGCGTTTAGCTCGTGGTCGATCGAAGCTCAAATTCATCCTAGAGGAGGGCGACCGTGAAATCCAATCAAATCAAGCAGGCCTTCGAGTCCATCCAAGCCGATAGCGATCTTGCCGACCGTGTTATTGATGCTGCGGCTGGAAAGCCGCTTCATCGAAAGGGTCACGCGAAACCTATGTATGTTGCCGTAATCGGATGTCTTGCCGGAGTGTTGGCGACCGGAGGGGTCGCCTACGCCGTTGTCAATTCCAGCTATTTTGCCTCAGCCTGGGGAAACCACGGCAATGGGGATTCCATTACCTGGACCAACGGTGGCTCGTCGGGGACTAAATATACCTACACCAGAGAGTTTGGTGATGGCATCGCGCCCCAAAGCCTGGAGGGTGCAGTCCAGGAGGTTAATCTGTCCGTCGAGGGTAACGGCTATACGCTTGATATCCATGAGATGGCTATTGACCAAAACGGTTGCGGAGCCGTGACGTTTACGTTGTCCAATCCAAATGGCGTTAACTACTACAAGCCGGCAGCAGAGACAGGCGAACTTGTTCTCTATGGTGAAGAAGAACAAGGCATCGGCACGCCCAGCATGAACTTCGGCGAGGAATGGGCTGACACACGCTGCACCATTGATAAGGACACATCAAGCGATACTGTCATTAATGGCACGATGTACTTTGCTTCTATGGATCGCGAGCGAGGTTTTCAACATGCGGTCACCTGGAATATCTCGTGGACCGAGGGCGAAGGCGAGGATGCGAAGCCGTTCGAGGCATCGACGCCCGAGTTTAGCGTTGGAGCGTACGTCGATACAAAGGAACTCCGCTCCGGTGACTCACCTCTTGAGATTAGCCCGTTTTCCATCCAAACGCACATCGATGATTTGGGCTATGAAGCAGTTGATAATAAACTGACCGTCAGCTACAAGGATGGATCTGAGCAGATTATCGAAGATGACGACGCAGGGGTGTTCAACTTATATTTTTCTTATGCGCGCAATAGCGGAGAGAACATCTGGGTGCCAACGAAGTTGATTGATGTCGACCAAGTGGTCTCAGTAACGCTTGAGGGCACGAGGTGCACGTCAACAGGAGAGACCGAAACAGAAGTACCCTTTACCATCGTCTATTCGTAAGATTTGGGGTCGCTTCCTACTAGGGGAAGCGGCCTCTTTTGCGTTAAATGGAAACGCCGCCGATTTCCATGCGACAGATGAGAGCAGATCACCGCTGGAGCGCGACGTGTCCCCAGATAAAACCGACCAAAATAAACCTGTCCCTTTTTGGCAGGTGGCGTTGCCCCGCCGAGCACGTCGGATTCCCGGCCCGGGCGGCGCGGGGGTTAAGTTTGTCGCGAGTTCCGCACGAGCCGGAGGCCACTTAATGTGGCCTCCGTGCGAGCCAGGACTGTAGAGCAGCAAACTTAAAACCTGGGCCGCCCGGGCCGGGGATCCGCCCCCGCGCACAGAAGAAGATTCCTTTTGTGTAGGGTTTGCGGAAATGTGCCTATTTTGGGATACGCCCGGCGGCGTGGTCTGTTGACGGCACAGCTAACGCCACGTATCCTAACGAACTGCGTGTTTCGTAGGGGGATGCTGACCCCTCGATTCAAGCCGTTGCACTTTACAGAAAGCTGGAATCATTCGAGAAGGAGTACGCTTTGCCTACTATTAACCAGCTGGTTCGCCAGGGCCGTCGTTCCGTGCCCAAGAAGTCCAAGAACGCTGCTCTGCAGCACAACTCCCAGAAGCGCGGCGTGTGCACCCGCGTCTTCACCACGAGCCCCAAGAAGCCGAACTCGGCTCTTCGTAAGGTTGCCCGTGTTCGCCTTGTCAACGGCATCGAAGTTACTGCTTACATCCCGGGTGAGGGCCACAACCTGCAGGAGCACTCCATCGTGCTCGTCCGCGGCGGTCGTGTCCGTGACCTCCCTGGTGTCCGTTATCACGTCATCCGTGGCGCCTACGACGCTGCTCCGGTCCAGAACCGTATGCAGGCCCGTTCCAAGTACGGTGCTAAGCGCCCCAAGGCTAAATAAGCCAGATAACGTTTTGATACTTTCGCCGTGTGCCGCCTAAGCGCCGCACGGTAGACACTTAAGGAGATTTCACATGCCGCGTCGTGCAGCAGCTAATCGTCGTGAGGTTCAGCCTGACGCCGTTTACAACAACCGCCTGGTGACTCAGCTCATCAACAAGGTCCTTCTTGACGGCAAGAAGGCCACCGCTGAGCGCATCGTTTACACCGCTTTCGAGATCGTTGCCGAGAAGTCCGAGGGTGGCGACGCTCTCGCTACCTTCAAGAAGGCTATGGACAACGTCAAGCCCACGCTCGAGGTTAAGCCCAAGCGTGTCGGTGGCGCTACCTATCAGGTCCCGATGGAGGTCAACTCCCGTCGTTCCACCGCTCTGGGTATCCGCTGGATCGTCAACTTCTCCCGCGCTCGCAAGGAGAAGACCATGGCCGAGCGTCTCGCCAACGAGATCCTCGACGCCTCCAACGGTCTTGGTGCTTCCGTCAAGAAGCGTGAGGACGTCTTCAAGATGGCCGAGGCCAACCGCGCGTTCTCTCACTATCGTTGGTAAGTTAAGGTAAGGAACTAACATGGCTAAGCCTAAGTACAAGCTTTCCGATACCCGTAACATCGGCATCATGGCCCACATCGATGCCGGTAAGACCACCACGACCGAGCGTATTCTTTACTACACCGGTAAGACCCACAAGATCGGTGAGGTCCATGAGGGCGCTGCCACCATGGACTGGATGGTTCAGGAGCAGGAGCGCGGCGTAACCATTACCTCCGCTGCTACCACGTGCTTCTGGAACAAGGACGGTAAGGACTACCGCATCCAGATCATCGACACCCCGGGCCACGTTGACTTCACCGCCGAGGTCGAGCGCTGCCTGCGCGTCCTCGATGGCGCTGTCGCCGTCTTCGACGCCGTTGCCGGCGTTCAGCCCCAGTCTGAGACCGTTTGGCGTCAGGCTTCCACCTTCAACGTCCCCCGCATCGCCTTCATCAACAAGTATGACCGCGTGGGCGCTGACTTCTTCAACGCTATCGAGACCATGAAGGATCGTCTCGACGCCAACGCCGTGGCCGCTCAGGTCCCGATGGGCGCCGAGGACAACTTCTGGGGCGTTATCGACCTGGTCACCATGACTGCATGGGACTTCAAGGCCGACGACAAGGGCATGACCTACCCCGAGCCGATGGACGAGATCCCGGCTGAGTTTGCCGACATCGCTGCCACCAAGCGCGAGGAGCTCCTCGACGCTGCTGCCAGCTTTGACGACGAGCTCATGGAGAAGATCCTCATGGAGGAGGACTTCACCGTCGAGGAGCTCAAGGCTGCTCTGCGCAAGGGTGTTCTGGCCAACGAGCTCAACCTCGTCTTCGTGGGCTCCGCTTACAAGAACAAGGGCGTTCAGGAGCTGCTCGACGCTGTCGTCGACTACCTGCCCAGCCCGCTCGACGTTGAGGCCGTCACCGGTACCGATCCGGACACCGGCGAGGAGATCCAGCGTCATCCTTCCTTCGACGAGCCCTTCTCCGGCCTGGTCTTCAAGATCATGACCGACCCGTTCGTCGGTAAGCTCACCTATGTCCGCGTTTACTCCGGCCGCGCCGAGTCCGGCTCCTACGTGGTCAACGCTTCCAACGGTCAGCGCGAGCGCCTCGGCCGCATCCTCGAGATGAACGCTGCCGAGCGTATCGACCGTGACGACGCTGCCGCTGGCGACATCGTCGCTTGCGTCGGCTTTAAGAACTCCACCACCGGTGACACCCTGTGCGCCGAGGGTAAGGAGATCGTCCTCGAGAAGATCGAGTTCGCTAAGCCCGTTATCGACGTTGCCATCGAGCCCAAGACCAAGGCTGAGCAGGACAAGATGTCCCTGGCTCTGACCAAGCTCGCCGAGGAGGACCCGACCTTCCAGGTGTCCACCAACCACGAGACCGGCCAGACCATCATCGCCGGCATGGGCGAGCTGCACCTCGAGATCATCGTCGACCGTCTGCTCCGCGAGTTCAAGGTTGACGCTAACGTTGGTAAGCCCCAGGTTGCCTACCGCGAGACCGCTGGTCACGACGTCGAGAAGGCTGAGGGCAAGTTCGTCCGTCAGTCCGGTGGTCGCGGTCAGTACGGCCACGCCGTCATCAAGCTCGAGAAGATGGAGGAGGGCTTCGGCTACGAGTTCGTCAACGCTATCGTCGGCGGCGTCGTGCCCAAGGAGTACATCCCGTCCATCGACAAGGGCATCCAGGAGGCCCTGAACACCGGTGTTATCGCCGGCTTCCCGGTCCTCGACGTTAAGGTCACCCTGTTCGACGGTTCTTACCACGAGGTCGACTCCTCCGAGGCCGCCTTCAAGATCGCCGGTTCCATGGCTATCAAGGACGCTCTCAAGAAGTCCGACCCGCAGCTGCTCGAGCCGATCATGGCTGTCGAGGTCGAGACCCCCGAGCAGTACATGGGCGACGTTATGGGCAACCTCTCCGGTCGCCGCGGCAAGATCGAGGGCATGGAGGATCGCAAGAACAGCAAGCTCATCCGTGCCAAGGTGCCGCTGGGCGAGATGTTCGGTTACGCTACCGACCTTCGCTCCCAGACCCAGGGCCGCGCATCCTACACGATGCAGTTCGACTCTTATGAGCCCGCGCCCAAGTCCATCGTGGACGAGGTCATGAGCAAGAACGCCTAAGTTCGAGCTCCCTGTTACGAATCCGCGAGAACATCTCTCGCACTCTTTGGAGGTTTAAGTTGGCTACCCAGAAGATCCGCATTCGCCTCAAGGGCTATGATCACGAGGTCGTCGATCAGTCCGCGAAGCTCATCGTCGAGACCGCTCAGAAGACCGGCGCTCGCGTTTCCGGTCCTGTCCCCCTGCCCACCGAGCGCAACCTGTACACGGTTATCCGCTCGCCGCACGTGAACAAGGACTCCCGTGAGCAGTTCGAGATGCGCACCCACAAGCGCCTCATCGACATCCTCGACCCCACCTCGGGCACCGTTGATTCGCTCATGCGTCTCGACCTCCCCGCTGGCGTCGACATCGACATCAAGCTCTAAGCGATATCGCTCATAGCTTATAGAGCCCCGTTGCCATCTTGGTAGCGGGGCTCTTTTGTTTTGAGTTTAGATTTTGGGATAGCGAATTCGTCTGCCGAGCTGATGGCTGCGGCGCCCTATTCGCTCAGGGGGCGCAAGGACGCTTCTTCGAAGTGGAAGACGCACAAGCCGCTCTCGGTCTCAATGCTTGCGCGGCCGCAATCGTCGACCGTTCTAAATATGCCGCGTGCCAGCTCGTCTCCAGCGGGGGAGCGGGCGATAATGTGCTCCCCAATCCAATTGAGGTGTGCGACATATTCGTCGTGGACGGGCGCGAGCGGTCCGGCGTTTTCTTCCATGGCGTTGAGGCGCTCTGCCCAGGTATCTACAGCGTCTATAACTGCGTGATAGACCTCATCGAGGAGCATGTCGACGGCGGGAACGCTCTCGTTGAGGTCCGAGAGGCCAATTGCCGCCAGGCCGCCATCGGGCACCTCTTGGGGCGTGTAGTTTACGTTGACACCAATGCCGCAGACGGCGAAAGGTTTGCCTTCGTTATCGCGTGCGGCCTCGACCAGAATGCCGCCGAGCTTGCGTCCTCGCGCGACCAGGTCGTTGGGCCATTTGAGGCCAATCTCGTTTGCAAGACCCTGCTTTTCGAGTGCTTCGAGCACCGCTAGGCCGCTGACGGCGGCAAGACCAGAGTACTTTGCGGGATTAACGCATGGACGCAGGACAATCGAAAGCAATAGGTTGCCGGCGGTTGAATCCCACTTGTGGCCGCGCCGGCCGCGTCCTGCCGTTTGCGCGCGGGCGGCAAGTCCTGTGCCGTGCGGCGCACCCTGTTTTCCTGCCTCGAGCAGGTCATCGTTGGTCGATCCGGTTACGTCGACAATCGTTAATTGGGCATCCATAGCGGCTGCTACCTCCTTATTGAATAAGTGAAGGACGCAATGGTGTCGAGAGATAGACACAATGTGAAGCCTTTGTCGCATTTGGACAATTTAATGTTAACACGTCAACAAAGACTGAAATGCGTTATCCTCTCTTGGTCGATGTAAACACGTCAACAACTCAAAGGAGGTTAGTGATGGGTTTCACGATTCTTGGAACAGGCTCGGCGCTTCCTGAACGCAGTGTTTCCAATGACGAGCTGTCTGAGTTCCTCGATACCTCGGATGAGTGGATTTTTACCCGCACGGGTATCAAGAGCCGCCACGTCTGCACCGCCGAGTCACTTGACGACCTTGCCGTAGCGGCGAGTGAGCGGGCACTCCAGGTGTCCGGAATCGACGCGAGCCAGCTGGATCTGATCGTCTGCTCGACGACGACGGGTGACCACCTTGTTCCCGCTGAGGCGTGTGCCGTTGCTGAGCGACTAGGCGCGACGTGCCCTGCCTTCGATGTCTCGGCGGCTTGTGCCGGCTTCGTATTTGCGCTCGATGTCGCCGAGGGCTATATCGCCCGCGGTCGCGCCGAGCGCGTGCTTGTCGTTGCTGCCGAGCAGATGACGCGCGCGCTCGACTGGACCGACCGTGCCACCTGCGTGCTCTTTGGCGATGGGGCAGGCGCCGCAGTGATTGAGGCTGGGGGAGACAGTCCCCTTGCCGTTGAGCTTTCGACGGCGCCCGACGTCGAGACGTTGCGCGTTCCCGGTCTGGTCGGCACCTCGCCGTTTAAGGCTTCCGCAGATAGCGCGAGCGTGCTGTCCATGAATGGCCGCCGCGTGTTCAAGTTCGGCGTCAACGCCATCTGCGACACGGTCCATAAGCTTGCGATCGATGCGGGCATTTTGGTCGAAGACATCGATCATTTTGTATTCCATCAGGCTAACGAACGAATCCTGAGCCAGGCGGTCAAGCGCCTGGGCGTGCCGGACGAGCGCGTGGTTCGCACGTTGCGCGAGACCGGCAACATTTCGAGCGCATGCATTCCGCTTGCCCTCGACCGGCTGGCAAACGCCGGTGCACTTCACACAGGCGACACCATCGCCTTGGTTGGATTTGGCGCCGGCCTGGATATAGGTGGCTATCTACTTCGCTGGAAGTAGTCGCACATAGGAAATAAAAACGCCCCTAGGGCACAAACAAAGGAGAACTACCATGGCAGATCAGAAGACCTTCGAGCGCGTTTGCGACGTTATCCGCGAGACCGCTGGCCTTGACGACGTCGAGATGAAGCCCGAGTCCACGCTCGAGGAGATTGGCCTCGACAGTCTGGGCACCGTCGAGATCCTCGTCGCCGTCGAGGACGAGTTTGGCATCCAGCTCGATACCGAGGAGAACCCCAAGACGGTCGGCGAGTTCGTCGATACGGTCGAGGCGGCATTGGAGAAGTAGTGATGCTCAAGTCTCCTCTCTGCGATCTGCTCGGCATCGAAAAACCCGTGTTCCAGGGTGGCATGGCCTGGATTGCCGATGCCTCGCTGGCATCTGCCGTGTCCGAGGCGGGCGGCTTAGGCATTATCGCGGCCATGAATGCCGACGCAAACTGGCTGCGCGATCAGATTCACGAGCTGCGCGCCAAGACGGATAAGCCCTTTGGCGTCAACGTTATGCTCATGAGCCCGTTTGTCGACGAGGTCGCACAAGTGGTGATTGATGAGCAGGTGCCCGTTGTGGTGACCGGCGCCGGCAATCCCACCAAGTACATGAAGGCCTGGAACGATGCAGGCATCAAGGTTATTCCCGTCGTGGCTTCGGTGGCGCTGGCGCGTCTCGTGGCGCGTCGCGGAGCCACTGCCGTGGTTGCCGAGGGCACCGAATCAGGCGGCCATATTGGCGAGACCTCGACGATGGCACTTGTCCCGCAGGTTGTCGATGCGGTCGATATTCCCGTGGTTGCGGCTGGCGGCATCGCCGATGGCCGCGGTGTGGCGGCCGCCTTTATGCTCGGCGCTGCCGGCGTCCAGGTGGGAACACGCTTTCTGGTCGCAAACGAGTGCACCGTATCCGAACAGTACAAAGAGCTGGTGCTCAAGGCGGGCGACACGTCGACGCGTGCGACCGGTCGCTCGACGGGACATCCGGTTCGCGCCCTCAAGAGCCCCTTCACCAACGCGTATGCCAAGAACGAGGCGGCGGGCGCAAGCCCCGAGGAGCTCGGGGCCATGGGCACGGGAGCGCTTCGTAAAGCCGCAAAGGACGGTAATTACGAAGAGGGTTCGTATTTGTGCGGACAGATTGCCGGTATGGTCAACGAACGCCAGAGCGCACGCGAAATCGTCGACGATCTGGTCGATGGCGCCGAGCATGTCCTGAAGGGTGCGTCCGCATGGGTAGCGTAGCGTTTCTGTTTGCCGGTCAGGGTGCCCAGCATCCCGCGATGGGCGTCGACCTCATCGAAGCATCACCGGCGGCTGCCGAGGTGTTTGCGATCGCCGACGAGGTGCGCCCGGGGACGAGCGAGCAGTGCCGGAGCGCCTCGAAAGAGGAGCTCTCGCAGACCGAGAACACGCAGCCTTGCGTATTCGTGCACGACTTGGCTGTCGCCGTCGCCCTGCGCGAGCGCGGCGTGGTGCCTGCCGCTTGTGCGGGATTCTCGCTGGGCGAGGTCGCCGCACTCACCTTTGCGGGGGCGTTCGATACGCGAGCGGGCTTTGAGCTTGTGTGCGAGCGCGCGGCGCTGATGGCCGCGGCTGCCGAGCGCCATCCGGGCGGCATGCGCGCCGTCATCAAGCTCGATGCGGCGCAAGTCGAGGGCTTGGCAAAACAGGCCGGCGAGGATTGCTGGCCGGTCAACTACAACAGTCCGCAGCAGACGGTTGTTGCCGGAGCGCCCGAGGCGCTGCAGGAGCTCGACGTCCTAGTAAAAGAGGCTGGCGGCCGGGCCATGAAGGTCGCGGTGTCGGGTGCATTCCATAGCCCCTATATGGCAGAGGCGACTGAGGGGCTGGCGACGTATATCCAAGACGGCCACGTTCCGTCCCCGTTGCTCATTCCTGTTATGGCAAATATGACGGCGGCGCCCTATCCGGCCGATCCGCAGGCGGCATCGGAGGTGCTGGCCAACCAGGTGAGTCATGCCGTGCGCTGGGTCGACACGCTGCATGCTCTGCAGGATCAGGGTATCGACACGTTTATTGAGGTCGGCCCTGGCAAAACGCTGTCGGGCCTGGTCAAGCGTACGCTGAGCGACGTTCGCGTGTATTCGTGCGAAACGGCCGAGCAGGTCGCAGCTATTGCCGACGAGCTCGCATAGTCCACAGGGCTGTAACCCGAAAGGAATGACATGGGCAACTTGAACAACGGCACGCTCGAGCGCAACGACTCACGTCGCGTGGCACTGGTCACGGGCGGCTCGCGGGGTATCGGCCGCGCCTGCGCTGTCGGTCTGGCGGAGGACGGCTTTGATATCGCCGTCGTCTATGCCGGAAGCGTCGATGCGGCGCGCGAGACGTGCGAAGCCTGCGAGGCGGCTGGCGCCACGGCGCGCTCATATCAATGCGACGTGGCCGACCCCGCTGCCGTCAACGCGTGCGTGGAAGCGGTCCTCAACGACTTTGGCTCCATTTGGGCGCTCGTCAACAACGCTGGCATCACCCGCGATAGCCTGCTCATGCGCATGGGCGATGACGCCTTCGATCGCGTGCTCGATGTCAATCTTAAAGGAACGTTTAACACGACGCGCGCACTCTCCAAGACCTTTATGCGTCAGCGCGGCGGCTGCGTCGTCAACATGAGCTCGGTCGTGGGCCTGATGGGCAATGCCGGGCAGGCCAACTACGCTGCCTCCAAGGCGGGCGTGATCGGCCTGACCAAGGCGGTGGCGCGCGAGCTTGCGCCCCGCGGCGTACGAGTGAACGCGGTCGCACCCGGGTTTGTCGAGACCGATATGACGGCAAAGCTATCGGATAAGGTGCGTGCGGCGTGCGAGGAGCAGATTCCCCTTAAGCGTATGGCGCAGCCCGAGGAGGTGGCCGGTGTGGTGCGCTTTTTAGCGAGCGATGCGGCTGCCTACATTACGGGCGAGGTCGTGCGTGTTGACGGCGGAATGGCGATGTAGAAACCAGAGCCACACAACGGCTTGGATGAGGAGACCATGATGGAACAGAGAGTTGCAATCACCGGCATCGGTGCCGTATCGCCGCTCGGCAACACCGCGCTTGCCACCTGGGCGGCAATGTGCGCCGGCACGTGTGGCATCGGCCCGATCACGCACTTCGATACCGATGCGTTTGCCGTTAAGGTGGCGGCCGAGGTCAAGGGCTTTGACGGCAACGAGTACTTTGGCAAGCGTGACGCCAAGCACCTGGACCCCTGCGTTCAGTTTGCCCTGGCAGCGTCGGACGAGGCCATGCACGATGCGGGCTTTGATGTCGAGGGCGCCATTGATCGCGAGCGCCTGGGCGTCTACGTGGGTTCAGGCGTGGGCGGCATGCAGACACTCGTCGACAACGTCCACACGATTGCCGATCGAGGGCCTCGCCGTGCATCGCCCTATATGATCGCGATGATGATTCCCAACATGGCGTCGGGCAACATCGCGATACGCCACAAGGCAAAAGGCCCGACCCTGCCCGTGGTGACCGCTTGCGCGACGTCTGCTCATGCCGTGGGCGAGGCGTTCCGCGCCATCAAGCATGGCTATGCCGATGCAATCCTGGCCGGCGGCGCCGAGGCCGCAATCATCCCTGATGCCGTTGCGGGCTTTACGTCCTGCCGTGCGTTGACCACCAACCCCGATCCTGCGACGGCTTGTCGTCCGTTCGATGCGAATCGCGACGGCTTTGTGATGGGCGAGGGCGCCTGCGTGCTGGTGCTCGAGAGCATGGAACACGCGCAGGCGCGCGGTGCGCACATTTATGCCGAGGTCGTGGGCTACGGCAACACCGATGATGCCTACCACATCACGAGTCCCGACCCGGACGCGGCAGGCATCGCCCGTGCGATATCGCTGGCGGTGGCCGAGGGCGACGTTAAGCCTTCCGAGGGCCTCTACATCAACGCTCACGGCACCTCGACCAAGCTCAACGATTCGTCCGAGACGGCGGGCATTAAGCGTGCGCTTGGCGAGGATGCGGCGCGCGCCGCGCACGTCTCGTCGACCAAGTCGATGACCGGCCACATGATCGGTGCTACGGGTGCCATCGAGGTCATGGCCTGTGCCATGGCGCTCGAGCAGGGCGTGGTGCCGCCGACCATTAACTACCACACGCCCGATCCCGCCTGCGATCTTGACTACACGCCCAATCGCGCGGTTCGTGCCGATCTTACCTGGGCGCTTTCGACCAACCTGGGCTTTGGCGGGCACAACGCCGCCATCGCGCTGCGTAGATATACGAGGAGCTAGAGCATGGATTCCAAAAGACTTGCCGAGATAGCCGATGTGATGGAGGACCGCGGCCTCACGCGCGTGCGTGTTGAGGAGCCCGATGGCACCGCGGTCGAGCTCGAGCGCGCGAGTGCCGCGCAGCCGGTTGCCGTGCCCATGCCTATGCCGGGTGCCGTGACTGCTCCGGCGGTGGCTCCTGTCGCCATGCCTGCCACCGCACCGGAACCCGCCGCGCAGACACCTACCGCCGTGTCGGAGCCTAAGGGCACCGAGGTGACCGCTCCCATGGTCGGCGTTTTCTATGCTGCCCCGGCGCCGGGCGACGAACCGTTTGTGCACGTGGGCTCCAAGGTCAAGGCCGGCGAGACCCTCTGCATCATCGAGGCCATGAAGGTTCTCAACGAGGTGACGGCAGAGGCGGATGGCGAGGTGCTCGAGATCTGCGTGGCCGACGGCGATCTCGTGGAGTTTGGCAGCTGTCTCATGAGGATCGGATAGGTGATATCCATGAACAAAGAAGAGCTTAAAGAACTGTTGCCGCATCGCGAGCCGATGCTTTTGCTTGACGAAGCCGAGCTGGTGGGCGACGAGGCCCACGGCAAGATCACGATTACGGGCGACGAGTACTTTTTGCAGGGGCATTTTCCGGGAAACCCGGTGGTCCCCGGCGTGATTCAGTGCGAGATGCTCGCCCAAAACTGTTGCGTGCTGCTGATGGGCGATGAGGAGGCGCGCGGCGCGACGCCGTTCTACACGAGTCTGGACAAGGTGCGCTTTAAGCGTCCGGTGCGCCCGAGCGATACGGTTGATCTGGTGTGCTCCATCACGCGTGCGCGCGGGCCGTTCCGCTTTGCGACGGGTACTGCAAGCGTCAACGGTGAGGTCTGTTGCCGCGCCGACATGTCTTTTGCACTCATGCACGAAAGTTAAGGAAGGCTTCATGTTCGACAAAGTGCTCATCGCCAACCGCGGCGAAGTCGCGGTCCGTGTTATCCGCGCGTGCCGCGATATGGGCATCAAGACCGTCGCCGTTTATTCCACGGCCGATGCGGACGCGCTGCACGTGCAGCTTGCCGACGAGGCATATTGCATCGGCGGCCCGCGTCTTGCCGAGAGCTACCTCAACGACGATGCCGTGCTCACCTGTGCCGTAAAGTCGGGAGCTAAGGCAATTCATCCCGGTTATGGCTTCTTTTCCGAGAAGGCGAGCTTCGTACGCGACTGCGACAAGTATGGCCTAGCGTTTGTCGGTCCTTCGGCCGAGGTGATCGACAGTATGGGCGACAAGGACGCCGCACGTCGAACGGCTGCCGCGGCGGGCGTGCCCATCGTGCCGGGCTGCGATTTGCTCAAAAGTCCCGAGGAGGCGACGGCCGAGGCCGAGCGCATTGGCTGCCCCGTGCTTATTAAGGCGCGTGCAGGTGGCGGCGGTCGCGGTATTCGCAAGGTCGACCGCGTGGAAGACGCGGCAAAGGCCTTTATTGAAGCACGTGCCGAGGGTGAGGCCGTTTTTGGCGACGGCGAGTGCTACATGGAGAAGTTCGTCGCGCCGGCGCACCACGTCGAAGTGCAGATTATGGCCGATAAGCAGGGCCATGTGTTTTCGCTCGGCGAGCGCGAGTGCTCGGTGCAGCGGCGCAACCAAAAGCTAATCGAGGAGAGCCCCGCGCCGTGCCTCGACGGACACGACGACATTCGTGCTCGCATGCACAAGGCAGCGCGTGACCTGGCTCGTGCCGTCGGCTACGAAGGAGCCGGTACCATCGAGTTCCTGTATTCGGACGACGGCAATTTCTACTTTATGGAAATGAACACGCGCCTGCAGGTGGAGCATCCGGTTACGGAGTTTGTGACCGATACCGACCTGGTCAAGTGGCAGCTGCGTGTGGCAGCCGGCCAGCCTCTGCCCTTTGAGCAGGAGGACATGCCGGTCCGCAACCACGCCATGGAGTGCCGCATCAATGCCGAAACGCCGGACTTTCTGCCGTCATGCGGAACGGTCACCGCGTTGCGTGTGCCGGGTGGTCCGCGCGTGCGCTGGGATTCCGCCATGTTTACCGGTGCGACAGTTCCGCCGTACTACGACTCCATGCTCGGCAAGCTCATCGTGTGTGCACCCACGCGTGACGGCGCCATTCGCAAGATGCGCTCGGCCCTGGGCGAGCTCGTGATTGAGGGCGTGAGCGAAAACAGCGAGCTTCAGCTCGACGTGCTGGCAAACGACGAGTTCTTGTCGGGCATGTATCACACCGATCTGATGGGGCATCTCTATGCTGATGAATAGAAAAGCGAAGACGGTCAATGTCCTTGAGGGGCCGATAACCGAGTCGTGCGCCGAGTTTCCCGCGCGCCACGTGTTTATCAAGTGCCCGGAGTGCCGCCGTGTGATCGATGAAGCACGCCTGCACGACAACCTCGAGGTCTGCCCTCGTTGCGGCAAACACTTCCGCGTGAGCGGTCGCGCGCGCATGCGCATGACGGTCGACGAGGGCACGTTTGAGGAATGGGATGCCAATCTGGCGTCGGAGGATTTCCTCTCGTTTCCCGGCTATGCCGACAAGCTCAAGAGCGTGAGCGAGCGTTCGGGCGAGCGCGACGCCGTTGTGTGCGGCAGGGGCAAAATCTGCGGTTGCGATACCGCGTTCTTCTTTATGGACGCCAACTTTATGATGGGCTCGATGGGTTCCGTGGTGGGCGAGAAGATCTGTCGCACATTTGAGCGTGCGACCGAGCTGGGATTGCCAGTTGTCGGTTTTACCGTTTCGGGCGGTGCGCGCATGCAAGAGGGCGTGACCTCGCTTATGCAGATGGCCAAGATTTCTGCGGCGGTTAGGCGCCACAGCGAGGCGGGCGGCCTGTATATCACGGTGCTCACCGACCCCACGACCGGAGGCGTAACCGCGAGCTTCGCCATGGAGGGCGACATTATCCTGGCCGAGCCCGATGCCCTGACGGCATTTGCCGGCCCGCGCGTGATCGAGCAGAACATGCACAAGCGCCTGCCCAAGGGATTCCAGCGCTCCGAGTTTTTGCTGGAGCACGGCTTTTGCGATGCCGTTGTTCCGCGTGGCGAGATTGCGCTCACGGTAGGCGAGCTGCTGGCGCTGCACGAAGGGCACGCGCCCGGCCTGGGGGCACCGCATGAAATCGTGCATACGGGTCGCCGCGGCAAAAAGCTGGGACACTTGTTTAAGCGCTCGGCGCCACCAAAAACCGCGCTCGAGATTGTCAAGCAGACCCGCTCGGCAGATCGTGCCACGGCGGGTGAGATGATCTCGCTGGGCTTGGACGGATTTGTGGAGCTGCATGGCGACCGTTACTTTGGTGATGACGCCGCCGTGGTGGGTGGCATTGGCTGGAAAGACGGACGTCCTGTGACGGTTATCGCCATCGAGCGCGGCACCACGACCAAAGAGCGTATGCGCCGCAACTTTGGCATGGCGCATCCCGAGGGCTACCGTAAAGCGTGTCGCCTGATGCGCCAGGCCGAAAAGTTTGGTCGACCGGTTCTGTGCCTGGTCGATACTTCGGGCGCGTTTTGCGGCATCGGTGCCGAGGAACGCGGCCAGGGCGAGGCCATTGCCCAGAATCTCATGGAGATGAGCGGCCTTAAGACGCCGATTGTCTCGGTGGTGACAGGCGAGGGCGGCTCTGGTGGCGCGCTGGCGCTGTCCGTGGCCGACCGCATCCTGATGCTTTCGAGCTCGGCCTATTCGGTCGTGAGCCCCGAGGCCTGTGCGTCGATCCTGTGGAAGGATACCGAGCGCGCGAATGAGGCCGCCGAGGCGCTGAAGCTCACGGCCCCCGATCTGTTGGCGCTCGGCATCATCGACGGCATTGTCGACGATAGGGGCCTGTCGCATGAGGAGATCGCCGGCGCCGTCATGTCCTCGGCATTTGATGCCTTCGATACGCTTGGGCGGCTCGACGACGCGACCCTCACAAACCTCCGCTACGAAAAGTACCGCGCAATCGGTCGGTACAGCACGATGTAACAAGGGGACAGTCCGCATGTCACATTGGGAAAGGGTTCCTGTGTCACAAGTTTCTAACACCTCGTTTACAACGACGGTTTCATCAAACGCCATGGCCGTGGTGGACTATCTGTCCAAAAGCATGATGTCGGCGCTGCCGTTTATTGTCTGCGCGGCGTTGTTCCGCACCGTCGCCGTCATTATGGGCGAAGGCATGCTGGGCCTATGGTCTGCCGATTCCGAAATCTATCGCCTGTTCTACAGTTGGCTCTATAACGCCGGCTACTACTTTTTGCCCATTTATCTTGGTTGGGCGGCTGCCCGCCAGCTCGGTTGCTCGGAGCAGCTGGGCATGATGCTGGGCGGCGTATTGATTGCGCCCGATCTGCTTAAGCTCGTCGATGCCGCACCGACGACGGGGGCATCGATGACTTCCGTGTATGGTCTGCTTCCCGCGCCGGTCAACGATTACACGACGACCGTTATTCCGGTTCTCATCTCGGTGCCCGTGCTATGGCGAGTGGAGTGTTTCTTTAAGCGCGTTATCCCCCAGGCCGTGGCGTTTTCGTTCGTTCCGTTTGCAACCATGCTCGTCATGGTTCCGGTATCCCTGTGTATCACGGCGCCGGCGGGCAGCTATCTGGGAATGTTGCTGGGCCAGCTTATGTTTATGCTTGGCAATTCCGGTGGCATCGTGTCACTGCTCACGCTCATGGGGCTTGCCGCGGGTTGGGAGTTCCTAAAGATCGCGGGCGTCAGCAACGTTGTCCTATCGCTTGCCTACGCGCAGTTTATGAGTGTGGGAACGGATTCGTGCATTCTGATCGCTGCGACGATGGCGGCCAGGCCTTTGGGGCGGGCCGCCCGGGTGGCGCTAACGCCGCCCACGCGGCCCTTCGGGGCTACTCAATCTCGGGTGTTCTTGGCGGCGTAAGCGAGCCGGCGCTGTACGGTTGCGGCTTTAAATATGGCAGGTGCCTGACGTGCATGGCCATTGGCGGCGCCGTCGGAGGCCTTGTTGCGGCCGTGGGCCACGTTACGGCCTATACCATCGGCATGACGAATGTCCTCATGGTCATTGGCTTTGCCACGGGCGGCATTTCGAACCTGCTGTGGTGCTGCGCAGCCGGCGGCACGGCATTTGCGGTGTCTGCGGCGCTGAGCTACTGCTTTGGCGTGGTGCCGGCGAAGGGGCGGGCGACGGGGGACGGAGCCGATTCGCCCGAAACAGTGGCGAGCGCTGCTGAAGTAAGCGCATAAACCTGTGCGACAAAAGGACGATCCCTTTGTCGTGTTCCAAGGCCGCGGCCCGTGTGGGCTGCGGCCTTTTTGTATCTGGGGGACAAAGTGGCTACACTACAATCCGGTCAAGCAATAGATATATAAGTAGTACCGTGGGGGCGGATGCAGATGGTCGAGTGGATTGTTAAGCGCGCGCAGGGCGATCGTGCGCGTGTGGGCACGTTAGCGGGCATGGTGTGTATTGTCGCCAATGTGGCGCTTTGTGCTGCAAAGGGTGCCATTGGTGTGGTTTCGGGATCGGTTTCGATTGTGGCGGATGCCATGAACAACCTGTCCGATGCCAGCTCGAATATCGTGAGCGTGCTGGGCTTTAAGCTGGCGAGCAAGCCGGCCGACCCCGAGCATCCTTACGGCCACGGTCGCTACGAGTATCTCTCGGGTCTGGTCGTGGCGGCGCTCGTGCTGCTGATTGGCGTTGAACTGGTGAAGTCCTCGGTCGAGCGCGTCATCCACCCCGAACCTGTCGAGTTCTCGCTTGCCCTGGTGGCAGTTCTAGTGCTTTCGATGGTCGTAAAGCTCTGGATGGCGGCCCTCAACCAAAAGCTCGGCGATCGCATTGAGTCCGAGACGCTGCATGCGACCGCGCAGGATTCCAAGAACGATGTTCTTGCCACGGGCGCCGTTCTGGCGTGCGCAATTGTTTCGCAGGTGACGGGCATCAACCTTGACGCTTGGGTCGGCCTTGCCGTTGGTGCCTATATTGGCTGGAGCGGTTTTGAACTCATCCAGGATACGGTGAGCCCGCTTTTGGGCCAGACGCCCGATCCTAAGCTCGTCGAGCACATTCGAGACAAGATCATGAGCTACCCCGGCGTTTTGGGCGTTCACGATTTGATGGTTCACGACTACGGTCCGGGCAGAAAGTTCGCAAGCGCTCACGCCGAGATGGCAGCCGAGGCCAGCCCTCTGGAAAGCCATGACACGCTCGACAATATTGAGCAGGCGTTTAGGAACGAAGACGGCATGATCGTCACGCTCCATTACGATCCCATCGTGACCGACGATCCCAATGTGGCGAGCATGCGTTTACGCATTAACGCCATGGCTCAACAGATCGATAGCCGCCTTTCAATTCACGATCTGCGCTGTGTGCCGGGTCCCACGCACACCAATGTGATTTTTGACTGCGTGCGACCCTCGGATCTGCAGATGAGTGCCGAAGACTTAAAGCACGCGCTGGCACAACGGGTCGAATCGGAATACCCCAAGTCGGTCGCCAAAATCACGATCGACGAAGACTACGTAGGCCATACCCACGAGTAGGGCTGCGCCGGCAAAGCAAGTTATACAGAAGGGGAGAATATGAAGAGGCTGTATCTGCTCCGCCACGGCCAGACGGAATTCAACGTCAAAAAGCTCGTCCAAGGTCGTTGCGATTCACCGCTCACCGATTTGGGCCGTCAGCAAGCCGGGATGGCAGCCGCATGGCTCAAAGCCCACAACGTCGTTCCCGACAAAGTGGCCTCATCACCCTTAGGCCGAGCCATGGACACAGCTCAGCGCGTCGCATGCGAGCTCCTCGGCCCGGACGCAGCAGTCGAGCCCTGCGAAGGCATCATCGAGCGCTGCTATGGAACCTTCGAGGAAGGCCCGCACGACGCGCTGCCCACTGACGTCTGGGATCCAGGCGAAGATCTGGTCCCCTTTGGAGGAGAGGGAAGCAAAGCGTTGCAAGAACGCATGGTAGCCACCCTCACCAATCTCATGAGCGCCGATGGTATCGAAACCCTCCTAGCAGTAAGCCACGGCAGCGCCAGCCGCCAATTCATCAAGGCTGCAGCTCCAGAGGGCTTCAAGCTCCCAGCAAAACTCCCCAACTGCGCCATCATGGTCTTCGATTTTGACGAAGCAAAGCCACGAGCAGAAGGCGAGCCAATGCAATGCAAGTTCACCCTCCAGCAAATAGTGGACCCTCAACAAAGTAATTAGCTGAGCGAGCAGAGTTAAGCAGACATCAACGTGTCGTCTCCCGAGCATGGCAGAGGGGCCGCGCAAAAAAATTAAATTTGTTGGCGGTGACCCACGAACGAAAAAGCCATAAT
>ENA-ORIC01001322-ORIC01001322.1-human-gut-metagenome-genome-assembly--contig:-NODE-1322-length-24475-cov-5.130707_pt1 | contig 24475 bp, 19 predicted proteins | sample MGYA00243023_ERZ508732 | MGnify/ENA primary metagenome ERZ508732 (study PRJEB26277, sample SAMN04329767) | human gut metagenome | biome: human-associated habitat | host: Homo sapiens | place: USA...
ACCAAACAAGATGAATCGGTGGGCACCTAGAGATGAAACCCGTTCACTTCCCTTGACAATATCCGCCCCGGACATTACAATGTGATATGTACATACAGACAAAGGAGCCTGGAGTGGTATTGCTCTGGGCTTTTTTACTTTGTTGTTCTGCTGCGGACAGATAGAGGGGGTTCGCAGCAGAGGATAGGAAACATCAGTCGGCCCGCCGCAGCGGAAATTTCGGCGTCCTCTATAACAACGACACGATGCAGATACAGTTGGAAAAAATCTTGATCGTCTGAGGAGGGGTCCCGTCATGCTTCATCTTCGAAAAATTGCACTTTTCCTCGCCGTCGTGTTTTGCATCTCGCTGGCGGGGTGTTCTGCGGATGCGCCGCAGTCGAAAGCGGCTGGGTCGATCGACCAAACGGCGGTCTACCGCCAGAATTCCGCTTCCCAGCAAACACAGAACCTCGCCAAACTCTGCAAGGTGTGGGGATATGCAAAATATTACCACCCGGCTTTTTTGCTGGGCACCTCCGATTGGGATGCTGAACTTCTGAGCCTTCTGTCCAAAGTATCCGCTTGTGAGACGAGCGACGACGTGAATGCTCTGCTTCACGAATGGTTCACGAGCCTCGGTGAGATCGACTACAAAGCCCGCATTCCTAAAGCAGCTTCCGGCAGCGATGCGAGCGTTTCGGAAGCGGACCTTTCATGGACGGCAGATGCAGATTATCTGGGAGAAGCACTGGTAGGTGACCTCGCCAAACTGCCGACAATGCTTCCCACAAACCTTGACCGGACCCATGCGCCCGTTTTCTTTGATTCGCTGGGGGTTCCGGATTTTTCCAACGAACCTGAACACGGGTCGGACTACACCGACCCGGACTTCCGGCTGCTGGGGCTGTTCCGGCTTTGGAATGCGCTGGACTACTATGCCCCTTACCTGCATTTGCTCGACTGCGATTGGGATGCCGTCCTTCTGGAAGCCATTCCAACGATGTTGGATGGCACCGACCGGGAAAGCTACGAAGCTGCCCTTGCGTCCGTCACGGGAGAACTTCAGGATGCACATGTCTGGTGGAGCAGTACGGTGGAGGGCACAAAGCTTTCGTACCGCTCTAACCCCGGCGGCTACTATCTTCCCGTTCCTGTTTCCGATGTGGGTGGTCAGTTGGTCGTGACCGGCACGGCGGACAACTGTCCCTTGGAAAAAGGCGATGTTCTGGTTTCCATCGACGGGGAAACCATCGACGAGTTAGCTGCCGAAAAGAAGCCTTATTATTCTCTGCCCAGAGAGGACATGCTTCTGACAAATGCGTGGCGGGCTATTGTGAATTCTGAGACAGAAACGATGGAGGTCGTCGTTCAGCGCGGAGGTGAGGAGTGCTCCTTTTCCGTGACCGGCTCGGAGCATTCCGTCTCCCACACGAAAAGTGTTTTGAACGGCTTGGATGCTTTTCAAGTCGTTGGTGGCAATATCGGTGTGCTCAACCCCGGCGTCCTCGAATCGGAAACAGAGCTTTGCAACGCCATGGAAGAGCTGCGGAACACGGACGCACTCATCATCGATCTGCGGCAGTATTCCGGGGTCATGGGGCTCTATTTCTATATCCCGACCAGTTACCAGCCCGCCATTGTTGTGGCAAAACCAAACGCCGCCACTCCCGGAACTTTTACGAAGGACCCCATCTCCTGTGGTTACGACTCCAGCCTTTTGACCTACTCGCAGAGTTATTATCCCTATGAAAAACCGGTTGTGATCCTTATGGATAAAAATTCCGTCAGCCGAAGTGAATATCTGATCACCATTCTCAAACAGGCGGACAATGTGACGGTCATAGGGGAAGCTTCGACCGGTGCCGACGGCAATGTTGCCTTTCTGCCCCTCCCCGGCGAACTTCAATTGCAGTTCACTTCCTTCGGTATTTATGAAATGGACGGTGCTCAGACGCAGTGCACCGGCATTCAGCCTGATGTTGCGGTGCACTACACTGCTGAGAGAATCCGCGAAGGCCGCGATGAGATCATGGAAGCGGCACTCGACCGGTTGCGCCGTTCCTAAAAGATTTCACATAAAAAGGCACCCTGCCGGGCGTGTTCCGGTCAGGATGCCTTTGCAGTTTTTGCTTTGTTTTTCAGAGCTGCTGTTCCACGAAATCGCCGATGTCCGCAAAGACTTCCAGCTTGTTCGTCTCCACCAGAAGCTCATGGCGGGCGCCGGGGTAGAACTTGACCCGGACGTTCCGCATCCCGGCGTTCTTCATGCTTTCCACGGCCCGCTTGACGCCCGCGCTCCGCTCGCCCACGGGGTCCGCGTCCCCGGCGAGGAAGAGCACCGGCAGGTTCTTCGGCATCCGGTCGAGGAAGGCTGGGTCGTACAGGCGGAGGATGCCGCTGAACATGCTGTAGTAGGCGTTGAGGGTGAAGGTGAAGGTGCATCGCTCGTCGGCGAGGTACTTGTCCACCTCGGCGTGGTCGCGGTTGAGCCAATCGTGGGTGGTGCGGCCCTCCAGCCCCTTATTGTAGCCGAGGAAGGAGAGCTTCGCCACCAGCTTGCTGCGGTGCTGCCAGCCGAAAAAGACGGCCAGCACCCGGCAGACGGCCCGCGCGAAGGCGACCAGCGCTTTGGGCTGGAAGCCGGTGCCCATGATGATGGCACCGTCCAACTCCTCGCCCCACTCGCAGAGATACTGCCGGGCATAGAACGAGCCCATGCTGTGCCCCAGCAGGAAATACGGCACGCCGGGGTAGAGCTGCTTTGTCAGCTTGGTCACGGAGTGAAGGTCCTCCAGCACGGCGCGGTTGCCGTCCGGCTCGGCGAAATAGCCGTAGTCGGCCTTGGTGCGGATGGAACCGCCGTGGCCCAGATGATCGTTGCCGGTCACAAGGATGCCCCGCTGGGCCAGCGATTCGGCCAGCGGTTTGTAGCGGTCAATGAATTCCACCATCCCGTGTGAAAGCTGCAAAATAGCGCGCACTTCCCCCTCCGGCACGCAGCGGAACGCATGAAGCGTCCGCCCCGGCACCGTAGAGGGCAGTGTCAGGTCGATCATCTGGCTCATAGAGTCTCTCCTTTTGTTACAGGGCTTCGATCTTTTTGCGGCACTCCGAGCAGATGCAGTAACCCGCAAACTGCACGGCATTGGGGTCCACTTCGCCGCAGAAGTCGCAGCTCCCCGCGGCGCGGTACTTTTTGAGGATGATCTGATCACCCTCCACGAAGATTTCGAGCTTCGAATCCGTCTCCAGCTTCATGCTGGTCCGAAGCTCCTTTGGCAGGACGATACGCCCAAGGTTGTCGATGCCGCGTACGATTCCGGTACTTTTCATGTGATGTGCTTCTCCTTTGATATTCTTCACCTTTATTTACGACGCAGGGGTTCCTCATTTTCCATCTTTTTCCGGGCCACAATGCCCGGCGTTAATCCGCCACAGGAAAATTGTACCAGCGTCGTACGCCCAGTATACAAAATCCATCCCGCTTCGTCAATGATTGCGGTCGGTTTCGACAAAAACTTCTTCCTTTTCTTGGGAAAGCCACCAGTATTCCCGGTCTCGCGCTGCCGTTGGGCAGAACAAACGCTTTTTCAGGCGGTTTTATGTGGAATTGGGCTGAATCGGCCGCGCTGTTCTTCCCGACTGCCCCAGTGCATTTGAGTCCATGCGCCGTTTTCCTCCGGGAGGAAAACATACCAGTAAACCATTTTTTCCTCGCCCGGCCTGATCTCCACGGACGCGGCATCGACTGCCGCCACGATCGGCCTCCAGATGCGCTCATTCTTGTCTGTTTCGACCCATGCACCCAGCGCGTCTTCGGCTTCACCCGCAAACAGCCGGTTTGCGTCCATGCCGTCCTTTGCATTGCCGGGCGTGACCGAGCCAAGCTCTGCCAGCGTGTGCTTCAGCTGCGCCTTGTGAGCCGTCTGGTTCTCAGCGTGGGTCTGGATCACGATCAGAGTGCCCGGCTTCCCTTGGTACTGGACCGAAACGCTGCGGAGATTCCAGACCTCATAAACCAGCGCCAGCGCATCCCCGATGATCTCCGGTTCAGGTTCCGGCTCCGGCTCTGGTTCGGGCTCTGGTTCCGGTTCCGGGGCGGGGTCCTGCTTCGGGGAATCGTCCGTTGCCGTATCCGTCGGCGGCAGGATGGGCGGCGGCACCGCGTTTTCGCTGCCGCTGCACCCGGCCAGCAGCACCGCAAGACAGAACAGAACGGCTATCCGGCCGAGGCGCTTGCGAAAAATCCGGTTGTTCCATCGTCTCATACTGCCTCCTTGCTCAAAAATGCGTCAAAATGTGTCGTTTTTATTGCACCGGGTTTCGGTGAGTTTGTCAACCGTTTTCCGCATTTTCGTGTCCAATCTTTTTCCTGCGATTTTGTGAAAATTGCCGGATGCGTTCCATCTGCCGGCTGAGCGCACCAAATGCCCTTGTATGCAGGAAAAAAATGCGGTATACTATATCCGTATAGCGCTTGCGAAAAGTGCACCTTTCTGCAATTTTTGAGGAGCATAAACCATGAAGAAAACAAAACGGATCGTTGCTTTTGCGCTGGCGGCAGTTCTGGCACTGTTGGTGCTGGCCGGCTGCAAGAGCACATTGACGTCCATTGCACACAAATTGACCGGCTCATCGGACGAGGTGCAGGAGGAGGACACGACCCAGTGGGCTGTCCTCAGCAGTGACCCGCTGATGATCGATGGCATCGCCGACACCTCGGCCAAGTATGCCACGGCGATAGCCAACGGCTCGCTGAACATCGTGTTCAACGGGGTATGGAGCCGCCAGACCGACTACTTCACCGCCCCGAATGGGATGGTCTCAGTCTACGGCTGCGGTACCGCCGAGGGTGTCCAGAAGTTCAAGATCTCGCTGTGGAAAAAGGTCGATGGCGGCGCAGAGTATGTGGACAACACCACCTTCTACTTCGTCACCGACGGCCAGAACTACCACTGCGACATCGGCAACCTCGACCCCAATGCCAGCTACCGACTGACCATCTCCTATGATTCCAGCAAGTATTACCTCTATGGTCTGCTCAAGGTGGAGGGGATCGGCTGATGAATACCCAAACCAAACATTCTCTGATGCTGATGCTCTGCGCCTTTATCTGGGGCACGGCCTTCGTGGCCCAGAGCGCGGGTTCCGGCATGGGAGCCTATTCGTTTCTGGCCGGGCGGAGCTGGCTGGCCGTGATCGTGCTGCTGCCCACGGTGCGGGCGTTCGACGCCGTGCACCGCAAGCAGGGCGTTCCCTTCAGCGGGCCCGCCACCAACGCCGAGCGCAAAACGCTTTTGATCGCGGGCCTGATCTGCGGCACCCTTCTGTTTGCGGCCAGCGCGGCCCAGCAGATCGGCATCACCATCAACCCCTCCACCGCAAAGGCGGGCTTCCTGACGGCGATGTACGTTGTTCTGGTGCCGGTGTTCGGGCTTTTTCTGGGCCGGCGGGGGAACGTGCAGCTCTGGCTGAGCATGGTCATCTCGGTGGGCGGTCTATACCTGCTCTGCATGAAGAACGGCTTTGGCGGCATTGAGTCGAGCGACTGGATCCTGCTGAGCTGCGCCGTGCTGTTCAGTTTTCAGATCATGGCAGTGGATCATTTTTCGCCCCTCGTGGACGGCGTGCGGCTGAGTCTGCTGCAATTTTTCGTCGTGGCCGTGGAGAGCACCGCAGCGGCGTTCCTCTTTGAGACACCTGCGCTGGCCGAGTTCGGGGCCAACTGGCTGCCGCTGATCTACTGCGGCGTGCTGTCCAGCGGCGTGGCCTATACGTTACAGATTCTGGGCCAGAAGGAGCTGAACCCCGCCATTGCCAGCCTCATCATGTGTCTGGAAAGTGTGTTCAGCGCCCTCGGCGGCTGGCTGATCCTGCACCAGCGCCTCTCTGTGCGGGAGGGCTTCGGCTGCGTGCTGATCTTCGCGGCTGTGGTGCTGGCCCAGCTGCCGGTGGAGGAGTGGCGGAAATGCCGGGCCGGAAACCGGAAGTGACCCTGCGCACCGCGGGCGGCATCAACTACGAGGCCGCCCGCCGGAGGGTGAAGAACCTGAACATCCGCGTCCGGCTGGACGGCACCGTGGCCGTCAGCATCCCGCTGGGATGCAGCTGGGCGGACGCTGACCGCTTGGTTTTGGAGCGGCGGGAGTGGATCGAGCGCTCGAAAGCCGAGCTTACTGCCCGGCAAGCCAAGATGTACCGTCAGCCCCTGCCCGAAAAAGCGGAGGCGCTGGCCCATTTCACCCGGATGAGCGACGAGGTCTACCCGGCCTTTGCTGCCGTGCTGGGCGGGCAGAAGCCTACCATCAAGGTGCGGGATATGACGAGCCGCTGGGGGGTCTGCGTGCCCGCAAAGCGGCAGATCACCTTTGCGCTCCAGCTTTACAATATGCCCGCTGCGGCGCAGATCTATGTGGTAGTACATGAGTACTGCCATTTTCTTGTGCCCAATCACAGCATGGCCTTCTGGGCGCAGGTGGAGCACATTCTGCCGGACTGGAAAGCTCGGCGGATGTTATTAAAATAGCCCGCTCAGGCGCTTCGCGCCAGCTCCTCTATAGTGGGAGATTTTGACAGATCGGGAACGTATAAAAGAAGCGCCCTGCGGGCAAGGGCGGATAGTACAGGAGTTGAAAACCGTGTCGAATGAAAAAAACACCGGCGACAAATATTCAAAGCTGGCCGGAAATACCATCATCTTTGCGATCTCAAGCTTTTCGTCAAAGCTGCTGACGCTGCTGGTCCAGCCGTTTCTGACCTATGCCATGGCCGAGATCGCCGACCTTGGCCTGTCCAAGATCCTGAGCCAGTACGCAAACCTGCTCATCCCCTTTGTGTCGATGGGAATGTCCAATGCCATCATCCGCTTTGGTCTGGACAAGGGCAACAGTGAAAAACAGGTGTTCACCAACGGTCTGCTGACCATCCTCGGCGGCTTCGGCATCTTGGTGCTCTGCTGGCCGGTGGCGCAGTTCCTGCCCGATATGGCGCAGTACGGGATGCTCATCTACATCTACGTTCTGATGAGCTGTCTGCGCACCCTCTGCACCCAGTTCGTGCGCAGCCGCCAGTGGAACAAGCTGGTGGCCGTGGACGGCGTGCTCTGCACCGTGGCGACCATGGCATTTTATGTGCTGTATCTGCTGGGCTTCAAGTGGGGCGCCAACGGCTACCTGCTGGCTATCATCAGCGGCGACTTCGTCAGCGTGCTCTTCCTCAGCTTCACCGGCAAGCTCTGGAACTTTGTGGAGTTCAAGGGCATCAACCGCGACCTGTGGAAGCAGATGCTCCGCTTCTCGCTGCCCATGATCCCGGCTCAGATCAGCTTCTGGGTCATCAATGCGTCCGACCTGTTCTTCGTGCGGGAGATGTGCAACGGCCTCGACGGCAACAGTGGCGAGGCGTGGAGCGGCTTGCTCTCCACCGGCTACTTCCTGCCCACCATTTTGACCACGCTGGGCCTGATCTTCTACGACGCATGGCAGCTTTCCGCCGTAACGGAGGAGGACGGCCGCGCCAAGTTCTTTACCAAGATCTTCCGCACCTATTCCAGCGTGCTGTTCTGCTGTGCGGCGGGCATCATCTGGCTCTGCCGCCCGGTCATGCACATCATGAAATCGAATTACTACTATGCGTGGCACTTTGTGCCCTTCCTGACGCTGGCGTCCACCTGCAGCTGCTTCAACCAGTTCCTGAACAGCGTCTACGTCGTCAACAAGAAGTCCAGCCACAGTCTGTGGACAATGCTCTCCGGCGCGGTGAGCAACTGCATCATGAACTATTTCTTCATCAAGTGGTGGGGCCCCATCGGTGCGACCTTCGCATCCTTCCTCGGCCTTGGGCTGGTGTTCACCCTTCGTGCGCTGGACGCCCACAAGATGATCGGCATGTCCATCCATCCCGCGCGGGTGGCGGTCAACCTTGGGGCGCTGATGTGTGAAGCCTTCGTCCTGCTGGCAGGGGTGCCCCTCTACGGCCTGTGGACCGGCCTCATCACCGCCGCCATCATCCTGTACAATTTCGCCGGTGTCTGGGCTATGGCCCGCCTCCTCCTGCCGAAAATTTTCGGCCAGCGCGGCAAGGCGCTGGTCAATGCCGTGGATGGCTGGGTGAAACCGAAAAAGGCGTAAATGCGTATATAAAAATCAAGAAAGGCGTCTGCCGTGCTGGCAGACGCCTTTCTTGTTATCCGATAAAATAGAGGCTCACAACATTTTTTCCAACCGCTCGCGGATGGCTTTGATGAAGCCGATGCTGTCCACGGGGGTGGGGGTGATGCCCTCGGCGAGGCCGCAGAGGTCCTTGGTCATGATGCCGTCGTTCAGGGTCTGGAGGCTGGCGGCTTCCAGCGCCTCACCGAAGCGGACGAGGTCGGGCAGGGCGTCCAGCTCACCGCGCTTTTTCAGCGCACCGCTCCATGCGAAGATGGTGGCCATGGGGTTGGTGGAGGTGGGTTCGCCCTTGAGGTACTTGTAGTAGTGGCGGGTCACGGTGCCGTGGGCAGCCTCGAACTCGTACTTGCCGTCCGGGCTGACGAGGACGCTGGTCATCATGGCGAGGGAGCCGAAGGCCGTGGAGACCATGTCGCTCATCACGTCGCCATCGTAGTTCTTGCAGGCCCAGACGAAGCCGCCCTCGCTGCGGATGACGCGGGCCACGATGTCGTCGATGAGGCTGTAAAAGTATTCGATGCCGGCGGCCTCGAACTTGGCCTTGTACTCGGTGTCATATACCTCTTGGAAGATGTCCTTGAAGGTGTGGTCGTATTTCTTGGAGATGGTGTCCTTGGCACCGAACCAGAGGTCCTGCTTTTTATCCAGTGCGTAGTTGAAGCAGCTGCGGGCAAAGCTGCGGATGGAAGTGTCCTTGTTGTAGGAGCCTTGGAGCACGCCGCCGCACTCGAAGTCGTAGACCGTGGCGGTCTGCTGGGAGCCGTCTGCGCCGGTGAAGCGCAGCTCCGCCTTACCGGGGCCGGGGATGCGGAACTCGGTGGCCTTGTACACGTCGCCGTAGGCGTGGCGGGCAATGGTGATGGGCTTTTTCCAGAACTTGACGGCGGGCTTGATGCTGTCGATCATGATGGGGGCGCGGAACACGGTGCCATCCAGCGCAGCGCGGATGGTGCCGTTGGGGCTCTTCCACATCTCGTGGAGCTTGTACTCGTCCATCCGCTGCGCGTTGGGGGTGATGGTGGCGCACTTGACGGCCACGCCGTACTTCTTGTTGGCCTCGGCGGCGTCGATGGTCACTTGGTCGCGGGTGGCGTCGCGGTTGGGCAGACCGAGGTCGTAGTACTCGGTCTTCAGATCGACGTAAGGCAGGAGAAGCTCGTCCTTGATGAGTTTCCAGAGCACACGGGTCATCTCGTCGCCGTCCATCTCCACAAGGGGGGTGGTCATTTTGATCTTTTCCATGATGGGTTCCCTTTCCTCTCTTACAAAAATCAAAAAATCTAGCAAAGACTCCGGCGGCACTGCCAGATGCGCACCGGAGGTTCGGCTTTATTTGCGGTAGGAAGCAGCCAGCTTTTCCAGAGCCGGGAGGCTGCGCTCGACCTTTTCGGTGTCGATGCAGTAGGCCAGACGTACATAGCCCTTGACGCCGAAGGTGTCGCTGGGGACGAGGAGCAGGTCATACTGCCGTGCCCGCATACAGAAGGCGTTGGCGTCCTCTTCCAGCGCTTTCGGGAAGATGTAGAAGGTGCCGCCGGGGCGCTCGACCTCAAAGCCGAGGGCCTTGAGCTTGTCGTACAGCAGGTTCATGTTCGTCTCGTAGACGGACAGGTCGCTGGTGACATTCAGACAGCGGCTCACGGCCCGCTGGATGATGCTGGGCGGGCAGTTGTGGCCGGTAAAACGGGAGATCTGGGCCATCATATCCACCAGAATGTCCTCCCCCTCACAGCCCGGGCGCACGGCCACATAGCCAAGGCGCTCGCCGGGCAGGCTCAGGCTCTTGGAGTAGGAGAAGCAGGTCAGGGTGTGGGGGTAGAACGCTGCCGGATAGGGCACCTTTTTGCCGTCAAAAGCAATGTCGCGGTACGGCTCATCGCTGACGAGGAAGATGTTGTGGCCGAAGGCTTTGCTCTTCTCAGTCAGGATCTCCGCCATGCGGGTCAGGGTCTCGGCGGAGTAGACCACGCCGGTGGGGTTGTTGGGGGTGTTGATGAGCACGCAGGTGACCTTTTCGGTCAGCATCTGCTCAAAGGCGTCGAGGTTCGGCTGGAACGCCGGGGTCTGCGGCGGCACTACCTTGAGGCGGGCCCCGGTGCCCTCCACGTAGGGGCCGTACTCCGGGAAGTAGGGCGCAAAGGTCAGCACCTCGTCGCCGGGCTGGGTCACGGCGCGGATGGCGTGGGCGATGGCACCGGCGGCACCCGTGGTGGGGAAGATGTGCTTCTGCTGGTAGGGCAGAGCAAAGGTCTTGGCCAGATGCTTTGCCACGGCGGTGCGGAAACTGGGGTCGCCCTGACTGGGGCAGTAGCCGTGGAGGTCCACCGGTTCCTCGGTGTCCAGCAGGTTCTGCATCGCCAGCGTGAACTGCGGCGGGCAGGGTACGCTGGGGTTGCCCAGCGAGTAATCAAAGACGTTTTCATAGCCGATCTCGGCGGCGCGCTGTTTGCCGTACATGAAGGTCTCGCGGATGACGCTCTTGTGGTTCAGCATTCCGCGGTAGGTTTCGTTCAGCATAAATACTTCCCCCTGTGAACGATCTTATTTTTGCGGAGCGACGGAATAGCTCTGCTCCAGTTTGATGATGCAGCTATATTTGGGATCCTGTTCGGTGACGAAGCGGCACATCTCAGCCATGGCAGCGTCGGTGTCGCCGGTGTAGCCCGCCGGGAAAGTGAGGTCGAACAGGACGTTGGTGTGGCTGCCGCCGGGGACGATGCGCAGATCGTGGATGGAAAGCTGGGGGTCCAACTGGCGGAGGTGCTCCGTCAGCCGGGTGCGCAGCACCCCCACGGCGGCGTCCGAGGTCACGATGGGGTCATAGTGGATGGTGACCTGCAAATTGTCTTTTTTCAGAAAATCCCGCTCGATGTTGTCGATGACGTCGTGGGCGGCCAGCGGGTCGGCCTCGGCGGGGAACTCGACGTGGAGCGAAGCGAACTGGTGGCCGGGGCCGTAGTCGTGGACCATCAGGTCATGCACGCCCAGTACGCCGGGGTAGGACATGACGGTCTGCTCGATGTGCGCCACCAGCTCCGGCGAGGGCGTTTCGCCCAGCAGGGGGCTGAGGGTATCCATGACGAGGCCCCAGCCCGACCAGAGGATGAACGCAGCCACCGCCACGCCCATGATGCCGTCGATGACGTTCCAGCCCGTAACGCGGCAGAGGATGGTGGAGAGCAGGACAGCACCGGTGGTCAGCACGTCGTTGCGGCTGTCGGCGGCAGTAGCCAGCAGCGTTTCGGAAGCGATGCGCTGGCCCACCGTGCGGTTGAGGCGGCTCATCCAGAGCTTGACGGCGATGGAAACGGCCAGCACCCCAAGGCTGAGCCAGCTGAAAACGACCGGCGTGGGGTGCAGGACTTTGCCGATGGACTCTTTGCCCAGCGAAAGGCCGATGGCAAGGATGGTCACGCTGACCACCAGCCCGGCGAGGTACTCGTAGCGGGCGTGGCCGTAGGGGTGCTCCGCATCCGGGGCCTTGGAGGCCAGCCGGAAGCCGATGAGGCTGACGACGTTGGACGAAGCGTCCGAGAGGTTGTTCAGCGCATCGGCCATGATGGCGATGGAGCCAAACAGGGTGCCCACCGTCAGCTTGCCGACGCAGAGCAGGATATTGCAAGCCATCCCCACAAGGCTGGCCAAGTTGCCGTAAGCGGTGCGGACCGCCGGGTCCTTGGTGTCGGAGGGATGCTTGATGAACAGGCGGATCAAAAGCTGGGTCATACCGATTTCTCCTGATATAGATGAATTTTGTCGGTGGAATGACTTGGAACTAGTATAACATTTTACTTTAGCGTTGTGAAGCGTTTTGCGATGAAAGCGCGGCTTGTTACAGCGCTGTTATATGAAATTTCGTCTTGTTCCGCAGACGCAAAATAGCCCCCAAGGCGGCATCTGGGCCGGTTGGGGGCTGCGATTTTATGGGGTTTTACAAGGGCCGCCGGAACGCTCAGACATTCTTGGCGGAGGGCTTGCTGAGGTTTACGCTGCGGATGATCTTGCGCACGGGCAGGATGCTCTTGGCGTTCATGGACAGCTCGTCCACGCCCATCCGCAGGAAGGTCTCGGTCAGGGCAGTGTCCGCGCCCAGCTCGCCGCAGATGCCGACCCAGATGCCGTGGCGGTGGCCCGCCTCGATGGTCATCTGGATGGCTTTGAGCACAGCCGGATGGTGCGGATCGAAGAAGGGCTCCAACTTGGCATTCTGGCGGTCCAGCGCGCAGGTGTACTGGGTCAGGTCATTGGTGCCGATGGAGAAGAAGTCGCACTCGGCGGCCAGATCATCGGCGATGAGGACGGCGGCGGGGGTCTCGATCATGGTGCCGACCTCGATATTGTCGCTGAACTTCTTGCCCTCGGCGGTCAGCTCCTGCTTGCACTCTTCGAGGATGGCCTTGGCGTCCTGCAGCTCGCGCAGACTGGTGATCATGGGGAACATGATGCTCATGTTGCCGTAGGCCGAGGCCCGGAGCAGGGCCCGGAGCTGGGTCTTGAAGAAGTCCCTGCGGGTCAGGCAGATGCGGATGGCGCGGTAACCGAGGGCGGGGTTGTCCTCGTGGTCCAGCTTCATATAGTCCACGGTCTTGTCGGCGCCGATGTCGCAGGTGCGGACGACGACCTTCTTCGGGGCAAGGCTCTCAAGGACCTGCTTGTACGCCTCGAACTGGTAGTCCTCGGTGGGGAAGTCCTTGCAGTTGAGGTAGACGAATTCGGTGCGGAACAGGCCGACGCCGCCCGCGTCATTCTGCTGGACCGCACCCACGTCGCCCATGCCGCCGATGTTGGCGAAGACATTGATGGTCTTGCCGTCCAGCGTGGTGTTGGGCTTGCCCTTCAGCTCGCTGAGCAGGGCCTGTTTCTTCTGATCCTCCTGTTGGCGCTTGGTCAGGCTCTCCAAAAGGTCGGGGGTAGGGTCTACGTACACACAGGCGTTGTAGCCGTCCACCACGGCCATCTTGCCGTCCCAGTCATCTTGGATCTCCTTGCACTGGATCAGGGCGGGAATGTTCATGCTGCGGGCCAGAATGGCGGTGTGGCTGTTGGAGCTGCCCTCGCGGGTGATGAAGCCCAGCAGCAGACTCTTATCCATCCGGACCGTCTCGGAGGGGGCGAGGTCTTCGGCCACAAGGATGCTGGGCTCGGTGCCCTGCAAAGAGGCGTTGTCCACCCCCTGCAAAATGTCCAGCATGGCCTGTGCAATGTCGATGACGTCTGCGCTGCGGGCCTGAAGATAGGGGTCATCCATGGCCGCGAAGACGGCGGCCTGATTGTCGCCCGCAGTCTTGACGGCGTACTCCGCGCACTTGTGCTGGCCGTTGATGATCTCCTTGATGGTGTCCACGAAGTCGTCGTCGTCCAGCATCATGGCGTGGATGTTGAACACCTCGGCGATGTCCTCGCCCGCCTCGTCCAGTGCCTTTTCGTACAGGGCGGTCTGCTGGTCGATGGCCTTGGCGCGGGCCGCTTCAAAGCGGGCCTCCTCGGCAGCGGGGTCGGCCGCGTCTGCCGTGGAGATCACCGTATCTTTTTTCTTGTAAAGTTTCAGTTTGCCGATCGCGATCCCATTCAGGATGCTTTTGCCGGTGCCTACCTGCATCGTTCATTTCTCCTTCTCATCAAAATGTTCCATTGTGCGAAAAAGCCCCCGCAGGGAGTTCCCGCAAGGGCTTTGGTTCGCTGGTGCTCAGACGTTCTCGCTCAGGAACTTCTGGATCGCTTCTGCTGCGGCGTCCTCGTCCTCACCCTCGACCTTGATGGTGACGGTCTCGCCCTGCTTGACGCCCATGCCCATCAGGGCCATCAGCTTGCGCAGGTCGCAGGTCTTGCCGTTCTTCTCAAGGGTCGCGGTGCTGGAAAAGCCCTTGACGACCTTGACCAGAAGCCCGGCGGGGCGTGCGTGGATGCCACAGGCATCTTTGACGGTGTACTGGAATTCCTTCATGCTCATTTCTCCTTACCGGTATCCCTTATCATCATCTTAAAAATCCGGGGCCATTGGCCGCGCCGGACGCAGCCGATCTTGCTGCGGGATATCCTGCCTCTATTATAAACCCGGATCGTTCATTTTTCACCATTTCATTTCGCTGATTTTTATACGGTTTTTTTGGTATAGTTCAACAGAATTTTTTGTGGAAAATTTTCAACAGAGTTTATTCGACGGGATACCCCTCTGCGTCGAGGGGAAGATCGGTGTAGCTGTAATCTTCACCGGAGGTCTGCTGGGCCTGATCGGCGGCGGAAAGCTCTTCGTCGTGGCGTTCGCCCCAGTCGCCGCTGTAGTCCTCGCCGGAGGTCTGCTGCGCTTGGTCGGAAGCGCCCAGCTCCTCGTCATGCCGCTCGCCCCAATCGCCGCTGTAATCCTCGCCGGAGACTTCCTCGGCGGGGGTCTCCTCGCTGAGCGCTGCGCTCTGGGCGTCTTTGATGCCGGTGACGGTGCCGGAGGGCTTCTCCAATAAATATGCCCCAATGGCCTTTTTCCGGTAGACCAGCAGCACGCCATACTGGCTCAGATCGCCCTTGCTGGCGGCGGGGATAAGGGCCGTCCACTTTTCGACGGTTTTTCCTTTGTAGCGGGCAAGGTCGAGCCCGCTCTGCTGCACCACGCCGTTGAAGGCCGAGAAGCTGTCGTCCCACTTGCGGGGGATCTTGACCTTATCCGCCGTGATGGACGCGCCGTCCACATCCAGCCCGTAGCCTGTGAACCACGTCTGGATATCCTGTGCACTCTCGATCTTGTTCACGCCGGCCGAAACGCTGACTGTGCGGGTGCTGATGTACCGCCCCAGCAGGGCGCTGAATGCCACCAGCGCACAGCACATGGCCCCGATGCCGAATTTCTTCAAACTTGCTTTGTTCAGTGTGACCACAAACATGCCCATGCCTCCCACCCTTGTTTGGTTCTGGAAGCATTGTATGCGGGGCGGGCCCGCGATATGCGGAAAGCTTCTATACAAGGCCGCACTTCTGTGCTAGAATGGGGTCAAATACAACAAACTGCAAAAGGCGGTGATCCCCAATGCCCCAAGCACCGAAATCATCGAGACCCCAGCACCCGCTGCCGGAATACCCCCGCCCCGCGCTGCGGCGGGACAGCTTCGAGAGCCTGAACGGTGTGTGGCAGTACGCTATCACAAAATCGGCCAAGTTCCCGCCCCAGTGGGACGGCGACATCTTGGTGCCCTACTCCCCGGAGGCGAAAGCCTCCGGCGTGGGGCGGACGCTCCGGCCCGGCGAGTGGCTCCACTACCACCGCAGCTTTGCCCCGCCCGCGGGGGAGGGCGGCCGGGTGCTGCTCCACTTCGGGGCCGTGGATTACGCCTGCGCGGTGCAGGTCAACGGGCATCTGGTGGGCGGCCACCGGGGCGGCTACTGGCCCTTTACGTTCGACATCACCGACGCGCTGAACGCCGACCACAACCGCCTGTGGGTGGCCGTGCAGGACCCCACCGGCACCGGGCACCAAGCGCGGGGCAAGCAGACGCTCAAGCCCGGCGGGATGTTCTACCCGGCCCAGAGCGGCATCTGGCAGACCGTCTGGCTGGAGCGGGTGCCGGACAACTACATCGAGGCCCTGACCGTCACCCCGGACTACGATGCCCGCACCGTGACGGTCAAGGCCCACACGGCCCAGCCCGGCGGCGCGGCGAACCTCTGGGCCGTGGTGCGGGCGGGCGGCGTGACCATCGCCGAGGACTGGGGCAGCGACGAGGCCGGCCAAGACGGCGAGGTGACCCTGAGCATCCCGGAAGAGCACTTTTTCCCGTGGAGCCCGGCCAGCCCCTTCCTCTACGACCTGACCGTGGGCACGACGCAGGGCGGCGAAGAGAGCTTCGACACGGTGCACAGCTATTTCGCGCTGCGAAAATGGAGCTGTGAGCCGGACAAGAAGGGCATCCTGCGCTTCTGCCTGAACGGGGAGCCTATTCTGCTGAACGGCTTGCTGGACCAAGGCTACTGGCCGGAAGGTCTCTACACTCCGCCCTCCGACGCAGCGGTGGTCCACGAATTGCAGACCGTGAAGGAGCTGGGTTTCAACCTCCTGCGCAAGCACGCGAAGATCGAACCCCAGCGCTGGTACTACCATTGCGATAAGCTGGGCCTCATCGTCTGGCAGGACATGGTGAACGGCGGCGAGCCCTACAAGCTCTGGTTCGTGACCTACCTGACCAACGTGTTCCAGCCCCTGCTGCGGCACCTGCCCGACGGCGCGGCCCTGCGGGGCCTTCTGAGCCGCCGGAGCGAGGCCAGCCGGGAAACATACCGCCGGGAGCTGGAAGCTACCGTGGAGGCTCTGCGGGGGCATCCCTGCATCGGCTGCTGGGTGCCCTTCAACGAGGGGTGGGGCCAGTTCGACGCGGCCAAGGCTGTGGAGACCCTGCGCGCCCTCGACCCCAGCCGCCTTGTGGACGAGGCGAGCGGCTGGTACGACCAAGGCGGCGGGGATGTGGACTCCCGCCACAACTACTTCTACCCCCTCCGGGTCCGGCCCGGCAGGCGGGTGGCGGCCCTGAGCGAATACGGCGGCATCGCGTGGCCCATGCCCGGCCATGAGCCGCCCCGCAGGACCTACGGCTACGGCACGGCCAAGAGCCGCGCCGAGTTGACGGAGCGCTACCAGAAATTGCAGCGGGACACCGTGCTCCCTCAGCTCAAAAACGGCCTGTCCGCGCTGGTGTACACCCAAGTGAGCGATGTGGAGGACGAGGTGAACGGCCTGTTCACCTACGACCGCGCGGCCCTCAAGCCCGACCCCGCCGCCGTCCGCGCCGCAAATGAGGCGCTGGAAGCGGAGTTCGAGAGATTGACCCGATGATCGTATAGAACGCCCAAGGCCCCCGGAAGTAGTAACCTTCCGGGGGCCTTGGCGTTGTTATTTGACCGAATCAAAATCAGGATGATTGGATTCTGAAAGGATACCATGTGAGGGGGGCGATAGAAGAGGATCTCAGCGATTGGACGAGCTTGCCGGTTCGATCTTGGAAGCGGGGAGTTTGTTCATCGCGGGAGCATCAAGGTGATGCTCCATGGAAGCGCCGTAGTCGGCGAGGGCGTCGGCCAGCTCGTCGCTCTTCAGGTCACTCAGCACCTGCGAGCGGACGGCGTCCAGCGAAGAGCCGTCCAGCGGGTCGAGGCGGACCGCCATGATGAGGGAGAGGGACGAATACTGCACGGCCACGGCGTCGCCGCAGTGCAGGGCACGGATGGCGTCGGCAGAGCCCTCGGCGGTGAAGGTCGAGTCGAGGGTGCTGTTGCCCAGCAGTTCGGTCTGCAGGGAGGTGGTGCTGTCATCGGGGACGGTGGAATCCAGCACGGCGTAGATGCCGCTCAGCGCGTTGGACGCGGCGGCGTTGAAGGCGGCGAACTGGGAGGCGGCATCGTCCGGGGCAGTGGCATTGTAGCTGTCCACGGCGGCCTGTGCCAGCGAGAGCATCTCGGCTTTCTGGTCATCGTCGGCGAAGGCGTAGGTGCTGGTGTTGTAGAGGGGGACGGTGTAGTAAGCCAGCTCGTACATGCTGGTTTCGAGGTGGCTGGTCAGGTCGGCGTCGGAGACGGGGGTCTCGCCGTTCTGGCCGTACACGAGCTCCAGCAGGTCATTGCTCTTGAGCAGGATGCGCTCGAAGCGCTTGAGGGTCTCCAGACCGATGCCGTTGGCCTTGTAGGTGTCGGCGTACTGGTCCATCAGCTGCGAAGCGTAGCTGTCGGCCTGAGACTCCTCGGCCTCGGTGAGCTGGCCGCCCAGTTCGTCGAAGCGGGACTCCACGGCGGCGTACAGATCCAGATTCTTCTGGGTCTGGTCGGCGATGTAGTCGCTGACGGTGGCGGTCTCACCGCTGTCGGGATCGGTGGTGATGGTCTCCTTCAAAAAGCTCTTGACGTTGGCGGCGTCCTGATCGGAGGAGGCGAGGTTCGCGGCGGACTGGTAGGCGTTGTACTGGGCCAGCAGATACAGGCCGGAGGTGATCTCCACATCGCCGATGGTGCCCACCGTGTCCGGGGTGGAGATGACGCAGCCCGCAAGGCTGAGGATGAGGGCCAGTGCACAGAGAAGTGCGGGAAGTTTGCGTTTCATAATAGTACTCCTAACATTCTAATAAAACCTCTCAGTCGGGCTTGCGCCCGCCAGCTCCTCTAGTAGGGGAGCCTCTGGCGTATCCAGCAAGCTTCATCCGGCTGCCAAGGCCTCCCCTATTAGGGGAGGTGGCAATGCGAAGCATTGACGGAGAGGTTTATTTGTTTTTCAGAATCTCTCCCATTGCCTTCAGGATGCTTTGCAGCAATTCCAGCGGCTTTTCATCCTTCTGAAGAGTGACGGAGAGGTAGGGCTTGCTGCCCGCCCCGGCGGTGACGCGGCCATTGAAGGCCACGAGCAGCCCCCGAATCATGGGCACGTCCAGCGTCTCCACCTGAAGCACGAGGGTGTCCTTTTTCTGGGTGACCTCATACACGCCCACGGCGGTGGCCTGAACGCGGACAAGGGAGACGTTGACAAGGTCGCTGACCGAGGGGGGCGGGTCGCCGTAGCGGTCGATCAGCTCGTCCAGCACGTCGGCGGCATCTTCGGGGGTCTGGATGGCGGCGATCCGCTTGTAGGCCTCGATCCGGCCGGGGCCGTCGGCAATATATTTTTCGGGGATGTAGGCGTCCACCCGCAGGTCCACAAGGCATTCGCTCTTGTCCCGCTGGATGGGCTCGCCTTTGGCCCGCGCGATGGCCTGCCCCAGCATCTTGACATAGAGGTCATAGCCCACGGCCTCCATGTGGCCGTGCTGGCTGTGGCCCAGCAGACTGCCCGCGCCGCGAATTTGAAGGTCGCGCATGGCGATGCGGAAACCGGAGCCGAAGGCCGTGAACTCCCGGATGGCGGAAAGCCGCTTCTGGGCAATGTCGGAAAGGGTCTTGTCCCGCCGGAAGGTGAAGTAGGCGTAGGCTTTCCGGCCCGAACGGCCTACCCGGCCCCGGATCTGGTAGAGCTGAGCCAGACCCATCCGGTCGGCGTCCTCGATCTCGCCGTTTAGCAGGTGCTGCCACACGGGGTTCAGCTCCTCCTCGGTCATCTTGCCGTGGGCGATGCCGATGCGGGCACCGGGTACCATCTGGCTGACGTGGGCGGCGCAGGATTCAATGTTGTCCACCCGGTTGTGCAGGTAGTAGACCTGACCGCCGCGGGCCAGCTCCTTCTTCATGGCTTCGGCGAGAATGACGTCGTTGTACTCCAAAACGAACGTCTCCACAGGCTGCCGCTCGATGGGAGGCTGCTCGATGGTGGACAGGTCCCGGATGCCGCTCATGGCCATGTTCAGGGTGCGGGGGATGGGGGTGGCCGAGAGGGTCAGCATATCCACGCCGATGAAGTTTTCCTTCAGCTTTTCCTTGTGCTTGACGCCGAAGCGCTGCTCTTCGTCGATGATGACAAGGCCGAGGTCATGGAAGCGGACGTCCTTCGACAGCAGCCGGTGGGTGCCCACCACGATGTCCACGCTGCCCGCCTGCAAGCCCCGCAGGGTCTCTTTCTGCTGCTTGGCGGTGCGGAAGCGGGAGAGCATCCCGACCTTGACGGGGAAAGCTTCCATCCGGGAAAGGATGGTGTTGTAGTGCTGCCACGCCAGCAGGGTGGTGGGCGCAAGGATGGCGCACTGCTTGCCGCCCATGACGCACTTGAACGCGGCCCGCAGGGCCACTTCGGTCTTACCCACGCCCACGTCGCCGCAGAGCAGACGGTCCATGGGATAGCCGCGCTCCATATCCTTTTTGATCTCGGAGGTGGCGTTGAGCTGGTCGTCGGTCTCGTCGTACTCGAACCGGGCCTCGAAGTCGCTCTGCCAGTCGCCGTCGGGCGGGAAGGCGTAGCCTGTGGCCTGTCGGCGGCGGGCGTACAGCTCAATGAGTTCCTGCGCCATCTCCTCGGTGGCCTTTTTGACCTTGGCGCGGGTGCGCTGCCACTCGGTTCCGCCCAGCTTTGCCAGCTTCACCTTTTCCTCGTCGCCGGGGGCGGTGTAGCGGCTGAGCAGGTCCAACTGGGTGACGGGAACATACAGCACGTCCGAGCCGGAATACTGGATCTTCAGGTAATCCTTGATGGCACCCTGCACCTCAAGACGCTGGATGCCCGCATACATGCCGATGCCGTGGCTCTGGTGCACCACATAGTCGCCGGGCTTGATGTCCGACAGGCTGGACAGGGCGTTTTTATTCTTTTTCCGCTTCTTCGCTTCGGCGGAGGCTTCGTCCAGCCCGTGCCGCCGGGAGGAGATGACCGCCATGCGGGCGAAGGGGAAGGTGCACCCGGCGGTCAGGTGGCCGGGCAGCACCTGCACCAGCCCCTTGGCGGGGCGGACGTCCCGGCTCATGCTGACGGCGTAGCCCTTGTCCGCAAGGTCGCGGGTCAGGGCCGCTGCGCCCTTGGGCGTGCCGGCGAAGAGGGTGACCGCATACTCCTGCGCGATGAGGGGGTCGAGGTCCTCCCGGAGGGACGCCATGTCACCGCCCCAGTTGGGGGCGGCAAAGGCCTCGGCGTTGATGAGGGCTTTCAACTGGAACTCGTTCATGCCGCGCAGGAAGTTTTCGCACAGCAGGGTGCTCTGTTTCTGGGCGGCGATGACGAGGTCGTCTATGGTCTGATACAGCACGTCCAGACCGGGGCAGAGGACGCCCTCTTCCAGCAGACCGGTCAGCTCTTCGCTGCGGCGGAACTCGGTGGCCTTCTGAGCGTCCCGGATGCCGCCCACTTCGTCCAGCACGAAGAGGGGGCTGTCGAGATGGTCCAGCAGGGTGGCCGGGGCGGGGTAGCGGAGACCATAGTATTTGTCCATGGCTTCGGGCATCAGGCCGGAGTCCAGCTGGGACAGGTCGGCTTCCATGGCCTTTTCCAGTGCGGCGCGGTGCTTGCCGCGGGCTTTCTTCTGAGCCGCGCGCAGGGCCTCGGCGGTGTCGGCCGTGCTACCGAACAGCACCTCGCGGGCGGGGGAAAGGTAAATTTTTTCCAGTGCGCCGTCCCGCCGCTGGGTCAGCAGGTCGAAGGAGGCCAGCGAATCGATCTCGTCGTCCCAGTATTCGATACGGGCGGGCTGGCGCATATCGGGGGCGTAAATGTCCACGATGTCGCCGCGGACGCTGAACTGGCCGGGGCCGTCCACCTGACTGCGGCGGACGTATCCGGCGGAGAAGAGCCGCTCCACCAGCGCCTCCCGGTTGTAGACCATGCTGGGCTTGAGGGTGAGGGTGTTCTTCAAAAACTCGTCGCGGGGGACGGTGTACTGCAAAAGCGCCTCCGCCGGGACGCAGACGGCATTCAGCCGCCCCCCCGCCAGTGCGCCCAGCACCGACAGCCGCCGGTACTCGTACTCGCGGCCCGCGCCCTCCACCGGGCGGAGCATGAAGTCGCGGGGCGGGAAGACCGCTGCCGTCAGCCCCAGCGCCTTGAGGTCATCCGCAAAGTGGGTGGCCTCAGCCTCGCCGGGGGTCACGATGCAGAGCACCCGCCCAAGGTCTTTTTGCAGCGCCGCATACAGCAGCGCCCGGCCCGCCGGAGGCAGCCCGAACAGCGCTGCCGGACCCGGCGCGGCAAGGCTCGCAGAAATTTTCTGGTACTCTGCCGTGTTTTTCAGCAGGGATTCGTACATCGTGGACCTCCTTTCGCAGTGGGCTGAGGATGATTGCACTGCAACGCAGCGCAATCATCCATTATACTTGCTCTGTGCCAGCCCCAGCTTGCCATCCATGATGAGCTTGGCTGCGGCCTCCAAATCGGGATACCGATCGGCCATGGCCTTGGCATCGTCGGGCGGGAACTTGCCCAGCACCCAGTCGGCCAGATCGTAGTCGGGGCGGGGCTTGGCTCCGACGCCGATGCGGATGCGGGGGAAGTTCTCGCCGCCGAGGCGGGCGATGATGCTCTTCAGGCCATTGTGGCCGCCCGCCGAACCGGAGGGCCGGATGCGGAGCTTGCCGGGGTTCTGGGTGATATCGTCGCACAGGACGATGACGTGGTCGGCGGGGATTTTGAAGAAGCCCGCCAGCGGGGCGATGGAGTCGCCCGAAAGATTCATGTAGGTCAGGGGCTTGAGCAGCACGACCTTGTGGCCGTCCACATCCCCTTGGCCCCACAGGCCCTGAAATTTGGTTTTGCTGACCGCGATGCCCCACTTGGCGGCGAGGGAGTCCAGCGCGGCGAACCCGGCGTTGTGGCGGGTGCCGTCGTATTTGGGCTCCGGGTTGCCCAGCCCGGCGATCAGCCAGATGTCAGTTGCATTCATATCGTGATTTGCCTTTTCCTGTTTTTTGATGATGCTTTGAAAGCAAGTTCTTAGTATATCATACGCGCGGATAAAAAGATATACATTTTGAATCGAAATATCGTCAAACGCGAAAAAACCGCCACACGGCCCAGCGGTGCGGCGGTGAAAATGGGAACGGACGCTTACTTGCCCTGCGCATCCTCCAGCTTCTTCTTTTTAGCGATGTAGGCTTCCATCTTGGGGGCAGCCCAGCCTTCGAGGTTGGTCTGGCGGTCGCGGGCGATGCCCAGCGCCTGTGCGGGCACATCCTTGGTGATGGTGCTGCCTGCAGCGGTATAGGCACCGTCGCCTACCTTGACCGGGGCCACCAAGTTGGTGTTGCAGCCGATAAAGCAGTAGTCGCCGATCTGCGTGCGGAACTTATCCTTGCCGTCGTAGTTGCAGGTGACAGTGCCGCAGCCGAAGTTGCAGTACTTGCCCACGTCGCTGTCGCCGATGTAGGTCAGGTGGCTGACCGTGTTGCCGCGGGCAAAGTTGGAGTTTTTGGTCTCCACGTAAGCGCCCAGATGGACGCCGTAGTCGGTGACGGTGTTCACCCGCACATGGGTGAAGGGGCCGATGTTGTTGTGGGGGCCGAGGTGGCTGCCGTAAACTTGGCTGGCGTTGACGGTGGTGCCCTCGTCCACGGTGCTGTCCTCGATGAGGCTGTTGGGGCCGATGACACAGCCCGCGCCGATGACGGTCTTGCCGCGCAGGATGGTGCCCGCCAGAATGGTGGCACCCGGCGCAATGACCACGCTCTCGTCGATCTCCACGGTGCGGCTTGCAATGTTTACGCCGTTTGCGATGTGGCGCAGCAGGAGCTCTTCCCGCTTTGCCTCGGCTTCGGCCAGCTTTGCGCGGGCAGCCTCCGGCGCGTTATTGGAAACAGATTCCATAAACTGATCCCTCCTTCGGGACGAAATGACCTTTTTGTTGTATCCATGACGAGGAGAAATTCCGACAAATTTCTGGTACATTGTCCACGATCCTGCACATTGGATGGAAAGTTGTATCCAACAAGCTGAAAAACGGCTCCAGAAACCAAAAACCTCTCGAAATCTTTCCCATTCTATATTACTCAAAAACTGAGTAAAATGCAAGGGATTGCACAAAAATTATCAAACAAATTCGGTGTTTTGCATGGTGGCAAGACGTGGATTTTCTGGTATAATAGTTTAGCATTCACATGACAATGTTCATCGTATCAGAATTGTGAGCAAACGATGGGACCGCCGGAGCAAAGCACCGGAGGCCACAATTGGGAGGTAAACAACGCATGAGCAAAAAGTATCTGTACTACTTCAGCGAGGGCAACAACGCCTTCGGCGGCGACAAGGTCACCATGAAGAATACTCTGGGCGGCAAGGGCGCCGGTCTGGCTGAGATGACCGCAGCCGGTATGCCGGTGCCGCAGGGCTTCACCATCACCACCGAGGCCTGCACCCAGTACTATGCAGACGGCCGTCAGATCAATGACGAGATCACTGCTGACATCTTCGAGCACCTCAAGGGCTTGGAGAAGATCACCGGCAAGACCTTCGGTGATAACGAGAACCCCCTGCTGGTCTCCGTCCGTTCCGGCGCACGTCAGTCCATGCCCGGCATGATGGATACCATCCTGAACCTCGGCCTGAACGACGAGGCTGTTGAGGGTCTGGCAAAGAAGACCAACAACGCCCGTTTCGCTTATGACTGCTACCGCCGCTTCGTCCAGATGTTCGCGGACGTCGTTATGATGGTCCCGAAGAGCCTGTTCGAAGTCGAGATCGATAAGATGAAGGAAGCCAAGGGCGTCAAGAACGACGTGGACCTGACGGCTGACGACCTGAAGGAACTGGTCGGCGTCTTCAAGAAGATCTACGAAGAGAACGAGGGCAAACCCTTCCCGCAGGATCCCCGCGATCAGCTGATCGAGGCTGTCAAGGCTGTCTTCCGCAGCTGGGACAACCCCCGTGCAAACGTTTATCGTAAGATGAACGAGATCCCCTACGAGTGGGGCACCGCTGTCAACGTGCAGCAGATGGCATTCGGCAACTCCGGCGA
>ENA-ORIC01001323-ORIC01001323.1-human-gut-metagenome-genome-assembly--contig:-NODE-1323-length-24465-cov-3.436526_pt1 | contig 24465 bp, 19 predicted proteins | sample MGYA00243023_ERZ508732 | MGnify/ENA primary metagenome ERZ508732 (study PRJEB26277, sample SAMN04329767) | human gut metagenome | biome: human-associated habitat | host: Homo sapiens | place: USA...
GTACGGCTCGGTCGGGCGCTCCTCCCAGTAGAGCGCGTAATACTCGCGGGTCTTGCCGATTTCAGTCATTGTTCCGTTATTTTGCACAAACATTCGCCATCCGTCGCGGTATTCCGGATAGACCGTCGTCAGGAGCTCGGGGTGGGTGAAAGTGACCGTCACTTCGGTCGGGGCGGTGGGGTAGAGGTAGAGGACGGGTTTTTCGATTGCGCCGATCAGGACGTTATCAATCCGTCCGGATTCTCCTGTCGACGGAATGTAGTAGAACTCCACGCAATTCGTTGAATATCCGGGCGCGGGATCCGGCTTTCTGACGCCTTCTATTGTTACGCAGTAGAAATCTTCGTCAAACTGTACAGTCGATGTTTTCGCGCTGCCTGTCTCGTCGGTGTCCGCGGGGTCGTACGCCATAATCATATCGTTTCCATATCCGGACTGATAGCCAATAACGAATGCCTCGTCATCCGGCACGAATTCTCCGTAGTCAGCGACTGTATTTCCGTCAATATCGACAAGGTACATATGCCCGTCTTTTTGCACAAATACTTTGTCCTTCGCGACGTACCAAACCTTGTCGTAGCCGTCATGCTCGGATTCAATCGCGCCGTCGGGCTGCTTGCGGACCTTGAAGGACGTGCGCTCGCCGATGATTATTTGCCCATCTTCGAGCGGACCTATCAGGTTGCGGCTGTCCTCCGGCGTCACTTTTGTCAGGTTCTCGCTGTACGCGTTTGTCCAGTGGTAATAGTTATCGCCGTCGAGCAGCCAGCCGTTCTTTATCGAAAAGCCACTCGGGCTCGAGAGCAATACCTTGTCGTGTTTGTCTACTATGACCGATTCGCACTCATATCTGTCGTAAATATAGTATAAATAGTCGTAATATTCACCTGACGCAAGCAGGTTCGCGGGAGTTGAAGTCGCCTTTCCGTCCACATCCATCGAGACGTTGTACATCACGCGCGACTTCGAGAAAACCTGGAAGCCGTGCCATCGCTCCTTCGCCCAGACATACTCCTGCACCGGAAGGTCGGAGACAAACTCAGCGTCTCCGTCGTAGATCGAAATGTGATCGTCATATTGCACAAGTACGGTCTTTTCGCCTCTGCATATGACGGCGCCGCCTTTGTACTCCTCTCTCGCTTCGGGGGACGTCGTTTCATCGTTGGTTTTATCGTCGGCAGTCGTGTCCGCTGTGGTCGTCTCGTTGTCCGCTGTTGTCCCGGTGTCGGTTTCGATGGATGACATATCATCCGTCCCGGTGGTCGAATCCTCCGGCTGGACGGTCGGAAGCAGTCCGCAGCCGGTCATTAACAACAATATTATCATTGCCGCGATGATCTTTTTCATTGTATATGTCTCCTTTCACGTAATTTCTGATGCTCACTGACGGAATTGTGTTTCTTCCTTATATGAGACGCGAAAAAGCGTGAAAAGTTCCGGTTTTTCGGAAATAAAGGCGGATTTCGTGATTATCAGTGAACCCGTCCGCCCCACTCGACCGCGGCAAAGCCAATTCTCTGGAATGTCGGGAGTTTCTGCTCCGGGAGGTCCGGGTCGGAGTCCACTTTCTTTATGTGCATCGCGACGCGCAGGAGCGAGTCCGGCGCGGGAGATATCTGTAATTTATTCGCGTATTCGCGGCTTTCGGTCGTCTCGAACGCGACGAGATTTCTGCCGTTTTTCTCGAGTACCGGGAGCCAGTACATTATGAATTCGTTCGCCTCGCGGTCGGTCAGACCGAGCTCGGACAGCTTCTCCTCGAGGAACTCAGGATAATTTTTGTCCACATAGAAGTCCTCCGTGAACTCGTACGGCTCGGTCGGGCGCTCCTCCCAGTAGAGCGCGTAATACTCGCGGGTCTTGCCGATTTCAGTCATTGTTCCGTCATTTTGCACAAACATTCGCCATCCGTCGCGGTATTCCGGATAGACCGTCGTCAGGAGCTCGGGGTGGGCGAAAGTTACAGTTACCTCGGTCGGAGTGGTGGGGTAGAGGTAGAGGACGGGTTTCTCAAACGCGCCGATTACCACGTTGTCAATGCGACCAGATTCTCCGGTGTCGGGAATATAGTAATATTCAACACCCATACCATACTGTTCAGGTGGCATTTCCGGCGTTCTGACGTTATCGAAAGTTACATAATAATATTCTCCGTCAAACGTTATCCGGTCCAACACGCTGTTTCCGTTTTCGTCAGTCTCGTCAGACGGGACAAGCGCTGTACCTTGACCATGACCGGACTGATAAACGACTACATCCGCTCTGTCTCCTGGCGCAAATTCGCCAAAATCAATCTCCGTTGTTCCGTCGATATTAGCAAGAAGAAGATGTCCGTCTTTTTGCACAAACACTTTATCATCCGCGACAAACCAAATCTTGTCATATCCGCCATGTTCCGATTCGATCGCGCCGTCCGGCTGTTTGCAGATCTTGAACGATGTGTCCTCACCGACGATTATTCGTCCGTCTTCGAGCGGGCTTATGCGACCGTAACATTTATCCGGCGTCACTTTTGTCAGGTCTTCGCTGTACGCGCCTACCCAGTGATATGATACATCGCCGTCGATCAGCCAGCCATTCACAACCGAAAATCCATTGAAGCTCGTCAGAACAACCTCGTCGGATTTATTCAGCAAGACAGGTCTTCCCGCGTAATGCGAGAAATTAAAGAATTTATAATCGTGATATTCGCCAGATCCATCAAGTATCGACTCTTCGCACACGCCTCTTCCGTCATTATCAACATACGCGATGTACATTTTGTACGACTTTGTGAGCAGAAGGAAATCCCAGCTGCCGTTTGTCCAGATATATTCCTCCATCGGAAGGTCAGTTTCATGCTCGCCGTCCGCGTCAATTATCGAAATGTGATCGTCAAATTGCACAAGGTTGCATTTCTCGCCCTTGCAGAGCAGCGTTCCGCCCATCAGATTTTCGGGATCGAAGACAGGTTCGGCGGTCGTTTCCTCGGATGTTGTCTCCGGAATTGTCGTTTCGGTCACTTCTTCGGTCGTTTCTTCAGTTGTCGTTGCCGGTTCGGTTGTGGTTTCCGGCTCCGTTTCCTCGGTTTCGGTTATTTCGATGGACGAGGTGTCATCCGTTCCGGGGATGTCATCCGGCGTCCCGGACGGGTTCGCGCCGCAGGAGGTCAGGAGGGAAGCTATCAGGATGAGCAGTATCAGTTTTTTCATGTTCGTGTCCTTTCGCGCGTTATTTGTCTGCAATATTAGACGCGGGCGCGTGCGAAATGTTCCACTTTTCCCGAAATGAAAATTATTTTCAGAAAAACCTGCCCGGAGGCAGGTCTCTTTCAGCCGAGATCATGGAAAATCGGCTCTTCCTCGGGCTCAGGCTCGGGGTCGGTATAGTACGGGTCAATCATGATCTCCTTGATCTTCGGCCAAGCCGCGTAGCACGCCATAAAAGTGCAATCCGCGAACAAAAGTACAAACGGGATGATAATTCCAAGCGGCAGGTAAAGCAGCATAATAGTGTAGGTCAGTCCGACCATCACGGCAATGCCGAGCGTCGCCATGAAATTCCGTTTGAACCCGACAAGCGAGAATATAAGCGCATTTTTCAGTATCTTGAAGATCGACAGGTCAAACGTGATCATTACAAGATAGATGTAGAATCGCATCCAGAACCACAGAGCCGCCAGCAGAATAGCCGCGTAGAACATGAAATTCATCATGCCGCTGACTCCCGTATTATAGTAGAAAAATACAATGTCGTAGCAGACCAAAAGTGAAACCACCACGTCAATGATACCCATGATCAGCCCCTGTTTCAAGTTGCGCTTGATCGCGTACCAGAAGTCGTCCCACATGAAAATTGGCTCGCCCTTGATCATATTCCGGATGATGTAAGTCGTTCCGACGTTCACAAAGCCGAACGTGAACAGCACCAGCGCCGAAAGACCATACATTATGTAAGTCCAAGTCGTCGGGTAACCAACCTCCGCCTGCACGCCGAAAATGCCGTAGAGCGCGGCGGTCACAGGCGATTTCGACTCGAGCCAGAGCGCGCGGATCGCCGGGAACAGCTTGTATGCCGGCGCGAACGAGTCACGGTCGAGATTTCCGCTGAACGCCAGCATCGCGAACAGAATCGGGAAATTTCCGAATATGTAATACATATTGACAGTGACCAGACGTGTGAATTTATTCCCAAAGTATTTGAAGAAATTTTTCAGATTCTTCGGTCCTTCCGGCTCCTTTTTCACGCCCTTGCCATCCTTGTTGAAGTCAAAGAGTTTTATTTCTTTACCGAATATTTTCAATTTGTTTATCATCCTTTCCTTTATTCGTCATTCTGACTGCTTGTCAGATGTAAATGTAAATGAGAAACAGCATCAAACAGACGTCCGCGGCGGTCAGAGCGCAGAGCTTCAGGAAAACGAGCAGGTAGTCGCGCGTCTCGCGGCTCCTGATTTCCGGTTTTCTCCGAGGGAAATAGAACGCGAACGCCCGCGCCGCGCCTATCGCCATCAGCGTCGAGACAGCGAAATATCCGCCGAGGTAACATATCGCGTCCGCCAGCAATCCAGTTTTCGATGTGAATTCGAGCATTGAGAACGCGAATCCGAACAGCAATCCGCGGTACAGCAGCATTCCGCCGCTGATAAATCCCGTGAAAACCGTGAATCCGCCAAAAAATATCACTCCGAGTGGCAATATTTCACGAAACACGCACTTAGTGACAACTAGAAGCACGTCCCACGGCGTCGCACAGCCCGAAAACATCGCGGTGAAATACCGCTCGAGCAGACTGTCGTACAGCGTGTTCTTCTCGAGTCCAGGCATCCTGTAGAGCGCGCAGCCTACGAATCCGCCGAAGCAGAGAAGCGCCGTCGCCGCCAGCATCAGGATCCGCAGATCGGAATTGCTGAGACGATTTCGTTCGTCATTTTCACTAAATAGCGTATAATCCGCCGATAATCTTCCTTTAATATATTTGTTTTCCCGCATTTCTTCGCTCCGTGAATAAAGTTTTGGTACATTTTATTCGTGGGGGCGGGGGAGTATGTCACTTTTCCGCGGCTTCCTTCGCCATTTCGGCGGCGCGGCGGGTGCAGGCGCGCATCGCCTCATCAATTGTTTCGGCTGTTCCCGCTTTGTAGAATACATTCATCGCCTGTTCTGTCGTTCCATGCGGGGATGTCACCGCGCGGATCAGCTCCGCGGGGGTTTTGCCCGAGCGCATCAGCATTTCAGCCGAACCTATCGCGGTCTTACAGATCGCCTCAAGCAGATTTTCGCAATGTAATCCCTGCGCTTCCGCCGACTTCATCATCGCGTCGATAAAATAATAGAAATACGCGGGCGAGCTTCCGTTCACGCTCGTGACAGCGTCGATCTGGTCCTCTTCCAAGCGGAGAACCATGCCGGACGCCTCAAAAATTCCGCATATTTTCTCGTAATCGGCGTCTTCTACAAGATTATTTCGCGCAACGGCGCTCACACCGAGCCCGATCTGTAACGGCGTATTCGGCATCACTCGGACTACCGGAACCTTCCGCCCGAGCTTCGCGCAGATGATATCGCTCGATATTCCGGCGCAGATCGAGATGAAAACCTTGCCGGTCATGTCGATTTCCGCAATGTCCGAAATAAGATCGGGGATGTTCTGCGGCTTGACCGCAAGTAGTATGTAATCGCCCTTTTCTACGGCTTCCGCCGCGGTTTTCGCGATATGTGCGCCGTATTTCGCGAATTTCTCGGCTTTTTCCGGCGTGCGGTTGCAGAGAACCAGCGAATCTCCGGTTATCCCGGTCGCTCCGTCGGACGACAATATGCCGCCAATTATCGCGCTTGCCATGTTGCCGACGCCTATCACCGCGAGGGTCGTTTTTTTGCTCATTTCTGATCGCCCTTTCATAGCTTTTATACAGAATATTTTAGCATATTTCCGCGCTTTTTGCAATAGAATCGGATAATATTTTACAATATCGTTTATGAATGTTTTCTTTGCTTACGATTCAAACTTTCGTCATTTTATACAATGATTTATTGCTTGTTATTTCGACGATGATATCAACTTCACGCGGCGAGCAATTGTTTGTTCTTACGAAAATTTCGGAAATATCTTGATTTTTGCGTCTTTTTGTAGTATAATATACTGAAGGATGGTCGCGGTCATTCAGATCACCAGACGATAATTCACCCGCGGTCAGCTGTTCATATAACGCTTATGAATAAAGAAAATGTCACTAAGATCTTTTCGAGGATTCCCGAGCTTGAGACCGCCAGACTGACGCTCAGAAAGCTGCGCGTTTCCGACTCGGACGATATGTTCGACTACTCGCGGGACCCGAGAGTCACCGAATTTCTGCTTTGGGAGCCGCATAAAACGGTTCGCGAATCGCGGGATTATCTCAATTATTTACAAAAATGTTACAGAAGCGGCGAGTTTTACAATTGGGGACTCGTCGAGCGAGCGAGCGGGCGGATGATAGGGACCTGCGGCTTCACTAGTCTCGACTTCAAACACAACTCCGCGGAGGTCGGCTACGTGCTGAATTCCGCCGTCTGGGGGAAGGGTTACGCCGTCGAAGCCCTCACGCGTGTGCTCAGGTTCGCGTTCATCGACCTGAACGTCCACCGCGTCGAGGCAAAATACATCGTCGGAAACGAACGCAGTCTCCGCGTTATGGAAAAATGCGGGATGAAATTCGAGGGAATTCGCCGGGAATCGATGTTCATCAAAGGAAATTACCGCGACATCGGCTACTGCTCGATACTCGCAGACGAGTTTTTGTGCAGACTGACGAAGTGATGCTTCAGCTTTTCGCTGATCAAATTATATATAATAAGGAAGAAAAATGAAAGACAGCGGCATTATATCGCTCGTCGGCATGACCGGCTGCGGAAAAACCAGCATCGGCAGGCGGCTCGCGGACATTCTGGGCGCCGATTTCATCGACCTCGACGAAGAGATCGTGAAGCGGCGCGGGGAAGTGAAGCAGATCTTTGCAACCGAGGGCGAAGAAGCCTTCCGCAAAATTGAGTGCGAAGTTCTCACTGAAATTCTGAATAGTCTCAGAATTCAGGCGGATATTTCTGAAAATACGGCTTCGGAAGAGAATCCCGTGCACCCGAAGGTGCGTGTTATTCTCTCGTGCGGTGGTGGCGCGCCGACCTATCCACGCACGCGCGACCTGATCCGGAAACGCACCGTGGTCGTCTGGATCCGCCGTCCGCTTTCGTCAATTTCACCAGACAGCCCGCTCCTCGAGCGCCCGCCTGTCAACGGCAGCCTCAAAAATTACCGGCAGATTCTCGGCAAACGATTCCCGATTTATCGGCATATCGCCGATCACACCTTTTGGAATACCTATCCGAACAGGACCGCTAACGCTATCGCGGACGCGCTCCGCTCAGGCAAGACGCAGAAAAAGCCGGATAAAAAGGCGAATAAAACCGCGGCTGCCAAGGCATAATTGTTGCTTTAATACAAATTTATCACGTGAGAGAGGTTAATACTATGCTTAAAAACATACCAAAAATTATTTCTCCTGAACTTCTGAAGATTCTCTGCGAGATGGGACACGGGGACGAGATCGTCCTCGCGGACGGCAATTTCCCGTCCGAGGCAATCGGTCAGCGCGTCGTCAGGGCAGACGGGCACGGCGTGCCGGAACTGCTCGAGGCTATTCTCACGCTGCTTCCGCTCGACACCTACGCGAAGCCGGTTTTCATCATGGACAAGGTTCCGGGCGATGAAACGCCGGTGCCGATCTGGGACGATTATTCGCGCATCGTCGCTCCCCACACGAACGAACCGATTGAAAAAATCGAACGTTTCGCGTTTTACGAGCGGGCGAAAAAGGCGTATTGCGTCGTCGCGACCGGCGAAGAAGCCATTTACGCCAACATTATTCTCAAAAAAGGCGTCGTCGTTTCCTGACATATCATCCGCAGCATTGTTTTTCAAAATGATGCTGCGTTTTTATGGGCTGACGCGTCGTGATCATTTGATTGATTGATCATTTTGATGATCATTCTTTGATCTGTTCACTTATTTCCGATTCCGAAACATTTACTATTTGCTGGAGGTTACCTGATGATTTCTCGTAATATTATTGATTTTGACGGCATTACACTTGACGAATGGAATGAGCTTTACAAGCTCGCGACCTCAATCAAGGAGCGGCCTGAAAATTTTCGCGGCGTTTGCAGCGGTCGGCTGATGGCGACGCTGTTTTATGAACCGTCGACACGCACGCAGATGTCGTTTCAGTCGGCGATGATGCGGCTCGGCGGCAAGGTCATCGGCTTCTCCGACCCCGGATGCAGCTCGGTTTCTAAGGGCGAAACCCTCCGCGACACCGTAAAGATAGTGACAGGTTACTCGGACATCCTCGTCATCCGCAACCCGATCGAGGGCGCGGCGTTCGCGGCGTCGCTCTACTCGCACGTTCCGGTGATCAACGCGGGCGACGGCGGACACCTCCACCCGACCCAGACGCTGACCGATCTCATGACGATTACCGAGTACCGCGGTAGTCTTTCCGGACTGAAAATCGGTTTCTGCGGCGACCTGCTCAACGGGCGCACCGTGCACTCGCTTCTCCGGGCGCTTGTCAGGTTTGGTGGTAACAAATTCATACTTATTTCAACTCCGGAGCTCAGAATTCCGTCATATCTCACAGAAGAACTCCAAAAATCCGGCGTCGATTTCGAGGAAGTGTCGTCTATGGACGAGTGTCTCCCTGAGCTTGACGTCCTCTACATGACGCGAATTCAGCGTGAACGCTTCGCTTCGCTTGAGGATTACAACAAGCAGTCTGGTATTTACAGGCTTACCAAGAAGAAAATGGAAGCCGCAAAAAAGGATCTCATAGTACTTCATCCACTGCCGAAAATCGACGAGATCGATTACGACGTCGACGACGACCCGCGCGCGCTCTATTTTGAGGAGGCGGAGAACGGAATGTACGTCCGCATGGCGCTGATCGCGAGCCTGATAAATGTAAAACGCACCGGCCGCGCGCCCGCGTACGAACTCCCGACCGGCAGTTTCTGCCGGAACCCGCGCTGCATCTCGAACCACGAAAAGTACCTGCCGAAGATGACGAAAATCGTCGACGGAACCGAAAGATGCTGCTACTGCGATCAGATTCTTTGATCATTTGATCGATTTGACAACGTTTTGAGCGTTTGATGATTATTTGATCAATTCAGAAAAGCCGCGTTTGACGCGGCTTTTCCTTTTATTTCCTGTTCGGTATCATCAGGACGCGCGGTATATCGCCCGCCGATAAGTCCGGATTCAGGTTCCCGAGCTCCTCTTTTGTCGTTGCGAAGCGCTTCGCGATCTGCCAGAGGTCGTCGGTTTTTGCGGGGTAGCAGAGGAGGATCGAGCATTTTTCGGTGCCGGACGGACGGTCGCCGAGGATCTTTATCTCACAGATCCGGTCGATATCCTGCCTTTCGAGCAGCATCAGGTTCAGCGTCACCTCAAAATCGAAGGTCATCTGCGACTTATCGACACGCGCGCGGAGGTCAGTTGCTTTCGCTTCGCACCGGAAAGTCAGCGCGTTCTCGTTTATCGCCGATGTGTCGCCGATATTCAGCTCGCATCTGACCGGAATTTTAGGCTCGCAGGGCAAATATTGCCCGTCATTCTGCACAATGCAGGAGATTTCAGCTTCGCCCTCGAGCATCAGCCGACCTTTCGTTATCGTCACTTTGACGAATCTGACATCCGCTTCCATGTCTGTCACGTTCAGCCTTTCGGATGAGCTGAAATTTCCGAGAGCGTTCAGCGGAACCGATTCGCTTACCGAGAAATTCGCGGGCTGTATTTTCGTCATTTTGCACAATCTTTGCTTTTCAGTACGGCATTCAAGCTCTTTGTCGGTCGAGTAAGCGTCGAGGGTCAGCGGAGTGTCGGCGTTCGCGCCACCGCAGAGACAGATGTCGTAATCGAGATCGAGCTCGATGACCCTGCGCTCGCCGAAGCTGTTTTCGGCAACCGAAGCGTTGATCTCAGTCGGCTCGCCGGTCGCGAACATCGCGAACGTTCCGGGGATGGCAGCAGCGAAGGCGTTCATGAATTCTTTCGCGTCAGCCGTCGTATTTACCGGGATTTTTTTCGTGACGCAGAAATATTTTCCGGAATTATTCCTCTCACCGCTATTATTTTCCGACAGGCAGACGCAGTCGAGAAGGACCTCGCCTTTCAGCATCGCCGATCCGTCATCCGCTATTCTCGCCTCGTCAAAGTGAATCTCTGCGTCGCAGGTTATTATTTCGGCTATCGACGGGTCGGACTGGTCCGATTCAATGTCGGCGGAGAAGTGTTCAGCAGTGAATTTTCGTCTTTTCCGGAGCAGGGTCTGATATTTTTTCGTCAGATCCTGAAGTTTCCGGCGCTCTCCGGGCGGGGCGCCGTTGACCGTGGGCTCGCAGTCAAGCGGTCGGGTCAGTGTTATATTGTTTGCGAGGGTCGTTCTGATCGTGAATTTTCTCGGGTTCGCCAGCTTCGCTCCGCAGTTTTCGATCTCCGGAATGACTTCGATCTCGGAAAGCGAGACCTCACAGCCCTCCGGAATGTCAACTGATCCCGAATAATCGGCGGCAAAGTGGACGGCGTGGATTGATTCGTTAAATTGTCCGTCATTCTGCACAATTTCCTTTGCGGACGCATCATGCTCTGACGATATATCAGTAACATCAGCAACCCCTTCGGACATGTTTGTGCAATTTGACGCATCATTTTCGATGGGAGCTTCCGCCGAGAAGACCACTATGTAGTCAACCGAACCCGAATATTCGAGCTTTTTTCCGCCAACGAAATTGTTCCCGGCGATCGGGCGGGCGCGGACGCGGAGGATACGCTTCGCGTCGGGGTATTTGTCCGGCAGAATGAAGTCGCCGGACAGCTCCGTTACCATTTTCTGGTCGAGGCAGAACGCTTCAAATGTCGAATCTTTTCTATCGCTCATGGGTATACCTTCCTTTTATGGGAATTTCGGTATATTCTATGAGCGTTACGCGGGTATTATTCCTCGATTCCCGGCGCGGTCAGCGTGCAGGGGAGCCCGACCATGCATTTTCCGCATATTCCGGGCGAAATCTGCGAGCAGTGCGCCATACACGCGGCTGAGTCAAACGATATTTTGTTTCCATTTACTGTAAAAGCGTGCGGCGGGCAGTGGTCTATGCAGACACCGCAGGTTTTGTTTCGGCGATATGCACAATATTCTATATTTGGAATATTATCCGGGCAATATTTAGCTGACGTTACAAGCGAGTAAAGCCTTCCGACGCAGCCCGATCTGGTTATAAGCATATTGTTGATTCCAAAAGTTCCGAGTCCTGCCGCCCACGCGACGTGTCTCTGCGACCATTTCGCGGTTCCGGACAGGTAATTTCCGATGAGCTCCGCGGACGGTACGGCTGCTTCGTAGCCTGTCGCTATGATTTCGGATGCGATGAACTGTGCAAATTGACCATTTAATGGTTCGAGAAGATCGAAAGCTTCGAGCCACTCCTTTGAACAAAGTAGCCCGTCCTCATTGTCTGCCGCCGCCGTCGCTGATATAGGAAGAAATATGGAAATAACTGTCTTCGCCGACTTTAATATATTGTGCGGTAAAACGTGCCCATCCACAATTTTGGTTATTTCGACGAATCTTTCGCTGTCCGCGTCGGCGAAACAGAGGAGTGGCGGGCGGAGAAGGTCCTTGCTCGTCTTTGACGCCTGATAATTTCTGATATAGTCTTCGGCGGTTTTGCGAAGATTATCCTTAAATTCATTTGGTAACGTTATTTTGCACATATTATTATCCTTTGCGTGCAATTTGTTTATATTGACGAACTGTTTCCCGGGAATGCAATCAAAATACGCAGTGTTCCGTCCATTTTTACCCTTTCGCCGTTCGGAATGAAAAGCGCGTCGCCTGGGGACAGTCTGGTCAGATTCCTTTCATTATCAGTGATATTTCCAGTTCCCGATATCACTACCGCCGCAGACGGCTTCGATCTTGTCTGCTCCGGGCACAATTCAAGCGCGGAATTCTCTGTCCGACAGTCATACATCACGAATTTGTCAGTCAGGTCGCTGCCGATCACTGTTGTGCAATCTGACGAATCGTTCGAAATATGCCGGTAGTACCTCGATCGTAGCTCGTCAATCGTGTACCCATCGTACTCAAAGCAATCGAACATTTTCTCGAAACCAAGCCCGCCATGCAGGCGTTTTTCCGGAATTTCGCGTCCGCTCGGCGTCCGCTTTTCGGGCACAACCATCAGGTCAGTCGGCTCCTGAAGCTCCGCCAACAGACAGCCGCCGCCAATCGCGTGAGGCACACCGCCGTCAACATACCACACATCGCCCGGTTTTACCGGAATTTTGTGCAATAGTGACAACATCGCTTCGATGTCCTGATCCTCGAAACACCGTTTCCATTCCTCCCGCGTTATGCCTTTTTTGAACCCAAGGTAGACATAAGCGTCCTCGTCGGCTGATAAAACATACCAGCACTCCGCCTTTCCGTAACGGCTTCTGAAATTTTTCTTCGCAAACTCCACCGTCGGATGTGCCTGAACAACAAGACGCTCGGCGGAATCGAGAAGCTTCAGTAGAATCGGGAAGTCTGCATTCTTTTCTCCGGATTTGTCATTTTCGGGATTATCCAACGTCTTAATATTGCCGTTATTCCGGGATTTTTGTGCAATATGACATTTATTTTTGAGATATTCCGGATGCTCGCGCAGAAGATCTGTCAGCGGTCTTCCATCGTCTTTTCCGCCGTCTATCACACTTATCCCGGGCGGTATAACGTCAGCACCCGGCACATTCTGCGCCGCGGTCACTGACGCGACCCACTCTTCCGGAAAGAAGCCATTTTCTGCCGTTAAACCTCTTAGGGCGTCGATTCGTGAACCGCCAAGGTATGTTCTCAGGACACGATTTGGCTTTAATTTATATATCATTATTTTACAATTGACCCTCTTAATTGTCTATTTTTTCGACGTCGTTTGCCGGGATTGTCAGAGTATTGCCATCCAGATTGCCGCGATATGCAAGTATTATCTTCGATTCTTGCAATTTCAGTTCAGACTTTACGCACTTGTCCGAGTAATTCACCGCGACAACAATTCGCTTGTTGCCCGGAAGCGGATGCTCTGTCGTCAGGACCATGGGGTTCGTCGATTTTACCGCTCTTTTCGACGCCGCGACGGTCGCGAAGCTCTCATAGAAGCGATAAAACGGCGCTGATTTCTCGTCTCGGAAGGCGTTCGGCGTGTCTGTCAGCTGAAGCTCAAGTGGTATCGCGAGGAAATATATCCAGCCTTTACCATAAGAATTTCTGACATACACCGGTCGGTTGCCTTGTGCCGTAGCAAGCACTTCGCATGAATCGGCTATTGAATCTATGTTAAGTATAGTACCATTGCCAATATCAAACGTCTCATCGTCGAATTTGATGTGATCTGTCGTACCTTTTTCACGAGACGCCACTGTCAGACCGGTCAGCTCCGGGAAGCGGCGGAAAAGCGTGCCGCCCATCGAGAAATACAGCGTCGCTCCATTGCGGACACGTTCGAGCAACTCATTCAGGCGGTGATGGAATATAGGCTTGCTCGTCACGATGCTCGGCATTATATACAAATCGCTGTCCGGCAGCTTCTCGTCGGCATGGCAGAATGTCAGGTCAATATTCGCCTGCTTCGCCAGAATGAACGCCGAATTCTGTATTTTCCACGCGTCCTGCGTGTCTCTCTGGACGATGCAGACCGCCTCGGTCGTGTGCGCGGGAAGGGAAGCGTACTCATAATTTGCAAGGAAATCATAAAACTCCTTCATTTCTTCCGCGACCGGCTTCGCGCTTCCGTCGTTGCGGAACAGTCCGTAGTCGCTGCCATAATTGTTCCAGTCATACGGCGCGAAGTCGAATTTTCCCTGATCGAACGCGCACCACCAGAACACGCCGCGGTTCCCCTGCGCCCACGCCGACCACAGCATCGTGCGCAGAAACGCCGCCTCTGTGCGCTCCGAACAGTTCGTGTAGCCAATCGAACCGACTTCTTCTATAAACGTCGGCTTGCCGCCGAGCGATTCAAGAAACGTCGCGCGGACCGCCGGATCTATCGCCGGGCGCATCGTGTTGATCGGGTCTATTGACGTTTTGCTGAAAATCTGATAAGGATGCGTCGTGTTGACGTCAATTATCTCACTTTGTTCACGAATATTAAACGATGAATTCTTTTCTACGTCATAATGGGCGTATCCGGAGACCACCGGACGGGTCGGATCCGACTCGCGGATCGCCGATGTTATCGCCTGCGCCCAGACGTATGACTGATCAGGGTTCGCGCCGCCGAGACCGTAATTCGGGCACTCGTTGCCGAGATCCCAAGCCTCGATGGCTTCCCGATCCGCGAAACGCTTCACGAAATAACGTACGAACCGTATCTCCCACTTGATCAGCGTCGGATCGGTCAGAAAATTCCTGCCCTCGAACGCCGGCGGAGCGTAAAATCTGAAGCTCATATGTCCGGTAAGTAAACCAACTATTAATTTTACGCCATATTTTTCAGCGATCGCGCAAAATTCGTCAAAATGACGGCACGCCTCCTCGCTGACTCCCGCGCGCCCAGCCTCGGTGTCCGGAAGCGGCCGCTCATCATCGCCCATTCGGAGCTCGTAGAGCTGGCTGTTCGCCCAAATCGCGTGCAGCGGCTGAAACACCGGCCAGAGAAGGAACATCCGCAGATGCTTCACGCCGTGCTCCGACAGCAGTTTCAGGTCGCGGTCGACCACGTCCGCGCGCCAGTTCGACCACATATTTATCGCCGCGTGCGACGCCCAGTAGTTCGCGCCGATGTAGAAATTCCCATCTTTCATGAAATCGTTCATTTACTCGCCCACCTTTTTTTAATTATATTCATATTATTTTTATGATTTGTAGCTATTGACGATTCATATAACATCGTCATCAAAAATTATCAGATCAATTTTCCATTTCCTATTGTATTATACACCATTTTGTGCTATAATGCAATGAGCGGACAGGATTTTCCGGGTGAGCTATTCCGCACAGATACGGAGGGGAGATTTCATGGAATTATTCACTGAAAAGAGCAAAAAAAAAGATCAGCGCTCAGTCTTCGGCGCGCCGTCGACCGGGGTGCCGGTTTCGGCGGTGGAGGACCGCGTCGTCAGGCAGGAGTGCGCACGGTTCTCAAGAGAACTCATGCTCACACTCCTTTCGGAGCTGACAGAGGACGAAAAACGGCTCAAAGCCGCCATTTGCGGGCAGAACAACAGACTCCCCGAAAACATGGAACCGCCGGCAATCTCCGCCGCCGACTACGATTACGGCGCGTTCAGGTCTGAGGAAAACATCTTCGCTGAGGGAAACGTCGTCCACGTTCTGCGTCATCTCAGGTACGACCGGCACGAGATGCACTCGCACGACTTCTTTGAAATCGCTTACGGAGTGAGCGGAAACGCTCTCGTAACGCTCGCCGACCGAAAAATTCAGCTCGGCGCGGGGGACATCATCTACTTCTCGCCGGGCACCGAACATAAGCTGACCGCCGACTCGGACGACACAGTCATACTCAAAATCATCATGCGGCGCGGCGATTTCGACTGCATTTACCGCGACGTTCTGCGCTCAGACTCGCCGCTCTCGGCGTTTTTCCGCGCCTCGCTCGAGAAAAGCGGCGGCGGGTGGCTGATGTTCCGCGCCGGAGGAGACGATGAATTGTTGGATATTATGCTGAAAATGCGTTTCTCGGAGGTGCGGCGCGGCAGGGTGGACAACATCCTCAAGGAAGCCCTCGCGATGCAGGTATTCTGTATTTTAGTGAACGATCACGCGGAAAGCGCCCGCGTTTCCTTCGGGAGCGATGTCACCGGAAAGATCATCATCCATATCAGCTCGCATTTCGAGGACATAACGCTGGACGAGCTCTCGCGCGTCTTCCATTTCACCCCGGAATACATCTCGAAACTTGTAAAGAAAGCCACCGGAAAGTCCTTCACGTCGCTCGTCATCGGGCTGAAGCTCGCGGCGGCAAAGCGGCTCCTTATCTCGACGGACCTCGAAGTCTCGGAAATCTACCGCTCGGTCGGGTTCGGCTGCAAAGAGTTCTTCTACAAGAAATTCCGCGAAGAAAACGGGTGCAGCCCGCTCGAATGGAGAGAACCGCACCGTCAAAATCATGAATTTACCATAGAATCGTAAATATATTATTTACTTTTTGTAACGAGTCAGCATATAATCGGCGTTTTTCACGTCGTCCCACGACAGGGTTCTGCCCCAGTGAACCGAATAATTGTAGTTGCCCTCGGCAATCGTCACGCCGTTCGCGTCGGTTCCGATCACTATCACCGAGTGCGTGTCGCCGTTTATGCGCAGGATATCGCCCACGCGCACGGTATTTTCCGCGTCGGACAGGTCGTAAACCTGCCTTGCCGGGAGGTCGCCGAACGCCGCGTCGCTGAGCATGAACGCGAAGCCGGCGCAGCCGTAGCCGCCCGAGAAAATCCCGCCTTTCCATTCGTAGTAGTCAGCGTTCGTCCACGGCGTCCCCTCGGGGTAATCCGACTTCAGCGCGAGCATCGCCGCCGCTGCGTCGTTTTTCGCGAGGGCTTCGTATTTTTCGTTCTGCGCGTTCAATTTTTCGGAAACGAGCGTTATCAGCTCAGCCGCGAAAGCCCTCGTCGCGGGAGAATCAGGGTAGAGAACGCCGTCGCCGCGGTGCCCGTGGACATATCCCGCGCCGGTCATCGTCATAACGTCATCGGAAGCCCAATCCGACAAATTGCCTATATATGTCAGCGACGCCGTGTTACAATCAAGCACAATGTCCATCGCGTCGCAGAAACGCCGCGCTATTACAAGCGCCTGCTCCTCGGTCACGACGTCATCCGGACCGAAAACCGTGTCCGAATAGCCTTTCACGATGCCGTTCTCATCCGCCCAGCCGACGTACGGCGTGTACCACTGACTATCCGGAACGTCCGAAAAGCGCGAGTGAGCCGACATATCAGCCTTAATTCCGGCGGTCCTGCCGAGGATCGTCACGAACATCGCGCGGGTCATCGGCGTGTCGGGCTCGAAAGTTGTTGCGGATGTTCCGTTGAATATGCCGTTTTCGTTCACATATTGTACGTATTTATAGTAATAATCGTCTGCCGGAACGTCGGTGAACGGGTTGCTCCACGCCGCCGCGGGGAGCGTGAAAGTCATAATGAGGAGCAGGGAAGTCAGTAACGCGCAAATTTTCTTCATTATTTATATTCCTTTCTAAACTTTCTAAAGCCGAAAGCCTCACGGCACTTTTCGTACCGTGAGGAATCGTAGTCTGTTTGCTTTTTTTAACCGATGAACACAACCGGGATGAGCGCCGCGGTCGGTCTCGTCGCGCTCGTTATCTCGCAGATAACGCGGTTCGTGACCTCGACCTTCTCGCCCGCGGTGATCTCGAACGGAATCTCCACCGTGTCGGGCGTGTAGCGGGTCGCGGAACCGAGCACGTAATCGTGACGGACGCCGGAAACGGTCCAGCCCTCCGGCAGGTGCCATTTCAGCTCGATATGCTTCGGTGCCGGGATCTTATTCTTTACGATGAAACGGCACTTCACGGTCTCGCCGGGCGCGATATCCGGCGTCGTGTCGTAGACCACGCGGCACTCGCCCCAGACGAACTCGTGGTTGACCGACATTCCAGGGATCGAGACGAGCCGCTTCGAGAAGCTGTCGTCCCAGAAGCGCGCGACATCCTTCTCATCAAAGCTGTCTGCGTCGCCGAGGCACGCGTTCGCGTTGTTCTGCGCGAGGACGATCGGAATCTGGTTATAGACCTGACTTGTTAGCTCGGTGCAGGTATTCGGGAGTCCCCAGATCGAGCCGCGGTCTATCGCGACCGACACGATGTTGTCGCCAAGGTACTTCGCCCAGTCCTCCGGGATGCCCTTCGTGCCGTTCAGGATGCCGAAAATCGAGCCGAGAGTAGCGCCCGTGCAGTCTGTGTCGTCGCCGCAGTCTATCGCCATTATCATCGACTTCTTGAAGTCGCCCTCGCCCCAGAGCAGACCAAGCATAGCGAACGCGACGTTCGCCGGAGCCTGGAACCAGCCGAGGTCCTTCGTGTGCTCGACGAGCAGCTCGCGGGTCTCGCGCCAGTCGACGCCCTTGTCGCGGCAGTCGAGCAGCAGGCGGATCGTCTGCGCCATGCGGCAGTCATACGGAATCTTCGTCAGACCGAGCTCAATGAGCTTTCTCAGGTCGTTTATGACGAAAGCGGCGGACTCGATCGCTGCGACGAACATCGCGGCGTAAGTGCCCTCTCCCGCGCCGTGGTCGACGCACGCGTCCATCTGCGCGTACTTCATCGCGATATCCGGGCAGCCCGGAGCCATGCACGCCCAGACCTCGGTGCGGATCCAAGCGCCGTTCGAGTGCTTCCACTCGTTCTTGTACTCGCCGCAGAGCGGAGCCTCAAGTCCGATGCGCATATTGTTCTTGCAGATGCCGTACTCGTTCCAGTGCGGGGGTATGTAGGAGACCCAGTACTCGCCGAGGATCTTCTCGTTCAGAGCCTTCGGGCCCTTCTCCTGCATCGCTCTCAGCCAGATCAGCTGGAGGTCAAGGTCGTCGTTCGGGAGGACGACGTTCTCCGCGGTCGCGAAGCCCTGAATGTCCTGCATCTCGGTGCGGCCCTCATACGGGGTGCCCATCGTGCCGCCGATATTCTTGCCGAGCCAGCAGGCGTAGATCTTATCCTTTATTTTCGCTCTGTCGAAAACTATCATTTTATATTCTTCCTTTCGGATATTTTTTCACCGGAAACGTCATGCTTTCCGTGTCTGATTCCATTATAAACAATCCGGAGCGAAAAGTCAAGGGGTAAATCAAATAAATAAACGGAAAAAATCAAACAGGAACCCGTGCGGAACAATTATTGTTTCAAAAAAATGAACAGTGTCGGCGGAATACCGCCAAAGAAACCGAAATTTGTTTACGCAAATTCTGCGTTTTTGGGACTTGACAAAAGCGCCCGGTTGTTTTATAATAAGGAATACAAAAACAGCGAAAGGAAAACGTCATGGGAACGTTCAGGATAAGGCCGGTCGCGACCGGCTTCAGGTTCACGCTCGAGACAGATAACGGGCGCGCCATCGCCTCCGGGGAGGTCTATAAAACCCTCGCCGGGTGCACGAAAGGAGCGGGAAGCGTCAGCCGCTGTGCCGCCAGAGCCAATCTCTCCGACCTCACGGTCGACGACATACCCGTCGTGCCGAACCCGCGCTTCGAAATCTACCGCGACAAGGCGGGGAGCTGCCGGTTCAGACTCAGGGCGCGCAACGGGGAAATCATCGCCACCGGCGACGCCTTCTCGGACAAACGCGCCTGCGCCGCCGAGATAGAGCTCATCCGCGCCGAAGCGCCCGACTCGGATGTGGTTCAGGAGGAAAATTAATTCTGTCATATTGCACAAAAATCGGAAAAGAAAAGATAAAGCAGAAAGGAAATCATCCCAAGTGGAATCCACAAGCACAAAAAAGAAAAACTCATCGGTCGACCTCCTTCACGGAGGGGAAGCGGGAGCGTTATTACGCTTCTCGGTGCCGATAATCTTCTCATACCTTCTCCAGCAGATCTACACTATCAGCGACGCCGCCATCTGCGGGCAGACGCTCACCGCCGACGAGGTCGCGGGGGTCAACGATGTGTTCCCGCTGATATTCATCTTCCTTCAGTTCGCGTTCGGGTGCACGGCGGGCTTCTCGGTCGTGACGTCGATCAAGGCGGGGTGCGGGGACAAGGCGGGAGTCCGGAAATCCTTCGCGGCGCAGATAATTCTCGGCGCGGCGGTCACGGTCGTCCTTACCGCGATCGCGATTTCGTCGCTGTCCCTGCTGCTCGCGGCTATCGGGGTCACGCCGGACAATCCGGGGGTCTGGCAGGCGGCGCACGACTACTGCCTTGTCATTTTCATCGGCATCTTCGCGCAGCTCTACTACAACCTCGTCTGCTCGGTGCTCCGCAGTCTCGGGGACTCGGTGACGCCGCTCATTTTCCTGCTCGTGTCGACCGTGCTTAATATCGGGCTGGATATTCTCTTCATCGTTTCCTTCAGGTGGGGGGTCATCGGCGCGGCGGCTGCCACGGTGCTCGCTCAGGCGCTGTCGGCGGCGGCGTGCTTTGTCTACTCCTTTGTGAAGTACCCGGATCTCCGGCTCCGGAGGGAGGATTTCCGGTTGAGCGCATCTGACCTCACGCGTCATCTGAGGCAGGGAGTGCCGCTCGGGCTCCAGTTCTCGGTGCTCGCCATCGGAATCATCGTCATGCAGGGAAGCCTTGTCAGCTTCGATATCGGCGAGGGCGGCATCATGACCTCAGGCAACCCCGCGCAGAACGGCTTCGGCGCGGCAAATAAGCTCAACAACTTCCTGATGTGCCCGATGAGCGCCATCGGCTCGGCGATCGTCAGCTTCAACGCGCAGAACTACGGCGCGGGAGAGTTCGGGCGGATCCGCCGCGGAACCCTCAAGAGCCTCGGGATAATCATGATAATGTACGTCGTCCTCGCCGGAATCGGGCTGCTTCTGACTATCGGCGGCGCGTACCAGTACCTCTTCCTCAGCGCCGACAAGATATCGGCGGAGTCGGTCAGGTTCGGGAACATCTACCTGTATGTCGACCTCTCGATGTACTTCATCCTCGGCGCGCTCTTCGTCACCAGAAGCGGCGTGCAGGGGGTCGGGCACTCGGAATTCACGCTGCTCGCCGGGTGCGCGGAGCTTGTCGCGAGAACGCTCGTGTGCTGGTTCCTCCCGGCGCTCATAAACGGGGGAGCTATTGACGCGGGCGCGTCGACTATGGCTTACGCGGCGCTCTGCGCGGCGGATCCGGTGGCGTGGCTCCTCGCCGATATCGCGCTCGCCTATCCTACGTTCAGGTATCTTCTGCACGGGGATAAGGCGGCGGAGAAAGAAAAACAGGCGTAAATACAAAATAATCAGCGAAAATTCCGCAAAAAAACGGCAGTCACGGTGATCCCGCGGCTGCCGCATTTTTATTTCACAATTTTATTTACCGCTCCGGCAAGTCTCTCGGCTATCTTCAGCATTCCGTAGTCGCTCGGATGCGCGGCTACTCCCTCGTGCCAGAACAGACCTTTCGCCATAGTCTTTTCGTCCTTCTCGAGGTCGCCTATCTTCACGAAGGTCCAGCCGTGCTCCTTCGCCGCCGCCTCGAACTGGACGTTCAGCTGCGGGATGTCCCAGAAGTTGTCGGTCACGATGACCCGCGCGTCCGGGTTCGACGCGAAGAACTCCACCATCTTCTCAAACGACCCGCGGCAGGGATTCAGCTTGTCCTTCTCCCGGTTCACGTTCTCGCCGATGCGGATTATGACGATGTCCGCCCTGTAGTCCCGCGCGGGGATGTAGTACTCGAGAAGCGGCTTCTCCCCCTCCTCGTAGTGAACCTCCCACTCCGCCGCCTGCGCGACGCAGAAATTCACCGGCTCGCCGAGCTTCTCCTCGAGCAGCCTTACCGTCTGGTGGACGTAATCCTTTTCCTCACAGCTTGCCGCCATGCCCCAGTCGCCTGTCCAGCCTATCGACGGGAGCGGCATATGACGGGTTATCGAGTTGCCGACGAACAGAACCTTCAGCTTCGCGCCCGGCTTCTCGGTGATCCTCACGTATTTCGTCGGGTCGAGCTGATGTACCGCGGAGACGGTGTTCGCCGCCGCATTCTTTGAGATGTTTTCCATGATATCATCCTTTCGGAAGAACCCGGATTTTTTCCGGGCTCTGTTTTTTACTTTTCGAGCACGTCCGACGCGTCTACGTCAAAGATTGTCTCTCCGCCGTCCCTCACGGTGAAGAAGACGCGATCCTCCGGCGCGCACTTCACGCTGAGCAGCCTGTCGTCGCCCGGCTTCGAGTGGACGCGGACGAGCCATGTGCGGCGCTCCGGCTTTCCGGCGTAATCGCCCTCGCGGGAGCCTATCGTGATATTCAGCTGCTCCTCGTCGCCCTCGAGCGTTATCAGCGTGTGCGAGACCGCCTCGGAGAGGCTCACTCCGTCGTCCTCGCGGAAGATATACGACGTGTTTTCGTCCGGCCAGATGTCGAGCGCTATCGTCTCGTCGTCCTTCTGCGTGCTGTAATCGCGATCCGACCAGTTCGGGATCACCGCGCCGCCGCGGATGAAGAGTCCGCCGCCGCGGGTCCGGGTCGGCTTATAATTCTCAATCGTCGCCGGTCCGACATACTCCTCGCCGGTGAACGCGTCGGTCCAGCGTCCCGCGGGCAGGTAGACCGAATCGGCGTACGCCGAGACAAGAAGATTTCCGCCGAACATATACTGTCTCGACAGCTCGCGGCAGTTCTCGTCGTCCGGGAACTCGAGAACCATCGGGCGCACGATCGGCTTTGTCTCCTCGTGCCCCTCGAGCGCCGCGGAATAGATGTAGGGAAGGATACGGTAGCGCATTCTCGCGTACTCGACGAACATACGGTGCAGGTCGTCGCCCGCCCACCACGGCTGTTCCGCGCCGTGCCACGCGTTCAGGTGCGCCCACGGCACGAACATTCCGAAATGTATCGACTCCGGATGATGGATATTCATGTCGATTGTTGTGTTCATGAAGCCGGTCATAGCGAGGGTCTCGAGCCAGATCATCGCGCCGAGCTCGCCGCCGTTGTCTCCGGTCGTCGCCGCGCACCACCTCTGCGTTCCGGTGAAGCCGCCGCAGTAATGTATCATCGGACGAAGCCCCGTCTGCGCGGAATAGCCGAGGTACATCTGACGCGCGAGCAGCGTCTGGTTCGTGTCGTGCATCGTCATCGGGGAAAGACCATTGCGGCAGGTCGGGCGGGACATCCTGTCAAAGCAGCAGACCATGTCCGCCGGGTCGAGCTTGTAGCCCGCGATGCCAAGGTCGGTGAACTTCTTCAGGTGCTCGTACCACGACTCGCCATATGTGTCGCTCTCGGCGTTGTACTGCGGATCGTTCAGGCGCGCCAGCTCACGCTCCGCCTCGCCGGTCAGGTCGTGTCTGATGCAGATCCAGAGCGCGAGATGGAAGCCGTAACGCTTCAGCGCGGAGATGAACGTTATGTCCGAGTTCGGTCCGACCATGTAATCGGTCACGTGGAAGCGTTCGGTCGCCCACTCCTTCTTTGTCGAGTAATCGTAGAACTTCTTCATCCAGCCCGGCTCGAGGCTGAACATATCGCACGGGATATGCTCCTTTCTGAACCTCTCCGCGTGAGAAAGAACGTCATGCTGCGTGCCGAAGATCGGCGCGATATAAGTCAGCCCGTACGCCCACTTCGGGAGAAGCATCGGACGTCCCGACAGAAGGGTGTACTTCGGGAGAATGTCATACAGACCCTCTCCGGCGAAGACGAAGATATCCATCTCGTCGTTCTCGCCGAGGATAATCAGCGAATCCTTCTCGCGCCCGCCGATGTCCATAAACGTCCGGCGGTTCGCGTTGACGAGAAAACCATACCCGCCGTCCGAGGACAGGAACGGGACCGAAATCTCGTTATACTGATATCTCACCCAGTTCTGGTAAGCCCTTCCGCGCAGCTCGACGCGGTCACGCGACGCCTCGCCAAGACCGTAGAAGCGGTCGAAAGGCAGGATCGAGAGGCGGACGGCAAAATGAGCGTTTTCCGGAACTGAGTCGGCGGGAACCTGTCCGTCTGTGTACTTCGGCTCGGCAGCCTTCTTTTCGGCTTTCTTCGCCTCTTCCTCCGGCGCGCCGATTATCGCCTGATAATCGGTGTAGTTCTTCTCGAACTCCTTCTCAAGGCTCTCGTGCAGGGAATCGTACTCCTCTCCGTCTATCATCGAGAAGGACATTATTCTTCCGTCCGGGAAAGTTATTTTTCCGGCGGTCTCGTCGACCTTTATTCCGCTCTCCGAGAGGGTCTCCGGGAGCTCGATCAGTTTATAGCGCTCGGCGAGCGTCCGGGCGTGCTTCTCGGACAGGCGCAGGCGCAGGATGCCGGGGGCTATATCGGTTATTTTCAGTGTCATTGACATTTTTAATTCTCCTTTAATTTATTTTCTCAAGCGCGTCTATCAGCTTGCCGCGCGACCCCTCGAAAGCTTCGGCTGTGTTGTCGCAGTCGTCGAACGCGCGGAAGACTTCTCCGCATATCCGCTCGACGAGTTTATCGTCGCTCTCCGCGAGCAGGCGCAGGAGCTCGTAATCCTCCGCTCCAAGACGCATCATCTCGCCGCGCATCGAGCAGAGCACGTCATTCCCGAGCGGGTACACCACATGAGTGTCGCCCGCGGGGAGGCGGTTCGTCGGGCCGTTCATCGGCGTCGTGCAGATAAACGGATCTCCGTCCCGCCAGTGATTCAGACCCCAGTGCAGGTATCCCGGCAGGTCATAGCGGAAATTGCCCCAGTGAAGCATCCGCGCGCGGAGAAGCGGCGCGTCAAGAAGCCGGTTAGCGTAG
>ENA-ORIC01001326-ORIC01001326.1-human-gut-metagenome-genome-assembly--contig:-NODE-1326-length-24439-cov-3.753592_pt1 | contig 24439 bp, 21 predicted proteins | sample MGYA00243023_ERZ508732 | MGnify/ENA primary metagenome ERZ508732 (study PRJEB26277, sample SAMN04329767) | human gut metagenome | biome: human-associated habitat | host: Homo sapiens | place: USA...
TTTTAAGAAGCTCACCGTCGCTTCACACGCGACTTAGATATTATACCATATCTCGGAGCGTTTGTCAAGGGGTTTTTCAAAAGTTTTTTCAACTTTTTTCAAACCGCTCGATGTTTGTCGAAGTTCAGGCTGATCTTATCGGTTGATTTGAGGAGGTTCTTTTTTCAAGGAAGCTCCGCTCACATCGACGATGTCAATCTCTCTTGCCCTTCGCTTTACGCGACCTTTATATTATATCATATCTTTTCGAGTTTGTCAAGAGGTTTTGAAAAAGTTTTTTAAGTTTTTTTTCGAAGACCTTTGATTACTCATCAACTGCTTTGCTCTCGCTCACAGTGATATTATTATACCACATCTTTCCGCGTTTGTCAACCCCTTTTTCAAAAAAAATCGAAAAAACTTTTCTGTCCGCGCATATCCAGCTTCACCCCCGCAAATCCTACCACCGGAGGTGAACATATGCTGACGATACTTATCCGTCTTATACTCATCTATATTGTTCTCATCGGCACGATGCGCATCATGGGAAAACGCCAGATCGGTGAGATGCAGGTCTCCGAACTCGTCATAACCATTCTGCTCTCCGAGCTTGCCGCCGGCCCCATCGCCGACGCTGACATTCCTCTTGTTTTCGCCGTAATACCGATAGGAGCGCTCGTCTCGATTGAGGTCATAATTTCTTTCGCCGTCACAAAAATTCCTTTCCTGAAACCGATATTTGACGGCAAACCCAGCATACTCATCTCAAACGGCAGACTCAACACAGAAGAGATCTCAAGGGTCCGCATAAGCATCGAGGAGCTTTTGAGCCAGCTCAGGATCGCCGGTATATCCGACATCGACGACGTAAACTACGCGATTCTCGAGCAAAACGGTCAGCTCTCCGTAATAGAAAAAAAGAGCCGTCAAGCGGTAACAAATGAAGATCTCGGCAAGAATCCCACCGAGACCGGCATAGCGCACGCTGTGGTCGTCGATTCAAAGATAAGCGACTTCGACCTCGGCATCATAGGAAAATCGCGTGAGTGGCTCTCTGAGCGCCTCAGGCACCGTCACGTAAAAATTGAAGACGTCGTCCTTTTCACGGTCGACGATTCCGGAAAGGAGAATCTGATCAAGAGAAAATGAGATCATTTTTCATAGCCTGCTCGATACTTCTGGTTATATGCGTTCTGATACTCTTCAACACGTTCTATGTAACAAGCAAAACGAGCGAGCTCGACGCGATATGCGAAGAGCTCGCTCTGACAGGCTCCGAGGAATCCCTTACTGAGCTTATATGCGAATGGGAAAGGTCAAGGTTCCCGCTGACCCTCTCCGTGAAGCATGGCGAGGCTGACCGTGCGGAGAACGCGCTCTGCCTCCTTTCGGAATATCTGAGAAGCGGAAACACCGCGGATTTTCGCGCCGAGCTGTCGCTGTTCCGCTCCGCGCTCAGACATATAGCCGATTCGCAGAGGTTCTCCGGCGACAATATCTTTTAGCGGAATATCGTTTTTCCGTCGGACAGATAGACTTCTTTCCTGATGATAGTGTAGAATTCCGTGAAAGGATCCTCGAAGGTGGTCCCGAGACATTCTTCCGCCTTTCTGACAAGGTGCTCGGGATTTACATAAGTCGCGTTGTCGGCGGAAAGCAGCGTTTTCACAATGAGACTGCCATCCTCGAAAGTCACGCTGTCAAGCCGCACAAATGGCGAGATATCCGCTTCATGGTCGCCCGCCTTAGAGCGTTTCATGACGACGAGCGGATTCGTGTAAAGTGTCGTCAGCTTCTCCGCGTCCTCAGAAGTGAACGACGGGCTCGTGAGTCTGATTTCATACCTTGCCCAAGCGATCTCGTTGAATTTTCTGTCGCTCGTATAGACGTCGGTGATCTGCATCTCGCTCGTCAGGCACTCGTTCAGCCGTGCTTTCACCTCATCAGGCGCCATCGGCTCAACGAGCTTTATATCGAAAAACTCGCACTCGCTCTGCGTGCCTATAGACAGAGGCATAGCGAAAGTGAGCTTGAGCCTCGGATTGAATCCCTGAGTATACCACGCCGGAATCCCCGCGCGCGTGATTATCCTCGTCATGGTCCGGACAAGATCGAGGTGCGAGATATACTGGAGCATACCGATCTTGTAAAATCTGGCTCTGATCGGCTGCGGAGCCGGCGGGACCGGCTTTTTCTGCGTGGCGGTTTCTTCTGTCATGCTCTCATTCAGTTCTGCTTCGGACACCATGTTCTCTCACCTCCGAGTCTGTTCGCGCCGCAGCCCGTGCACTGTTCGGCGCAGTTTCTGTTTGTCTTTGAATCGTAAGCGTTGTGTCTTTCGCGGAGCAGGAAGGATTTTGTGACGCCGCAGTCGATGATGTCCCACGGCAGCACCTCGTTCTCCCCGAACTCGCGGTTCGCGTAGAACGCCGGGTCTATCCCGCAGGCGTCGAACACCTCACACCACGCGTTATAGTCGAAATATTCGTCCCAGCTGTCAAAGCGTATACCGCGCCGTCTCGCCTCGAGGAGCGCCTTCGACAGCTTCCTGTCGCCGCGCGCGAATACTGCCTCTATGCGGCTTCCGTCCGCGTCGTGGTAGTTGAACACGACCTTAGGGTCGTCTATCTTCGATAGGACGTATTTCTGCTTTCTGTCGAGTTCTTCAAGTGTGCTCTGAGCCTCCCACTGGAAAGCGGTGAACGGCTTCGGTATGAAGCAGGCGCAGCTTATAGTAACCTTCGGCGATTTCTTGCCGCGGACGCCGCGCATCACGTCGTAATATGTGTCGACGACACGCTTCGCGAGCTTTGCGATCCCTTCGAGATCTTCGTCAGTCTCGGTCGGCAGACCGAGCATGAAATACAGCTTGACCTGGCTCTTCCCCGCCTCAAAAGCGGTTCTGCACGCCTTGAGAAGGTCTTCCTCGGTGACATTCTTGTTGATAGCGTCGCGGAGTCTCTGCGTACCGGCTTCGGGAGCGAACGTGAGCCCGGCGTTCCGGACGGTCGAGATCTTTTCGAGCAGTTCCTTTGTGAAGCTGTCAAGGCGCATCGACGGAAGCGAGATATTGACCTTCGCATCGTTTGTCCACTCGAGCAGTTTGTCGCAGAGCTCCTCGATATTTCTGTAATCGCTTATCGAGAGCGATGAGAGCGATATTTCATCGTATCCGGTAGCTTTGTAAAGCTTCTTCGCGCAGTCGTTCAGTACGTCGACCGATTTTTCGCGTATAGGTCTGTAGACCATTCCCGCCTGACAGAACCGGCACCCGCGTATGCACCCGCGATAGACCTCGAGAACGATCCTGTCGTGCACAGTCTCAATATACGGCATGACGAACTTGTCCGGAAAGAACGCCTTGTCCATGTCCTTGATTATCCGTTTCGTGATCTTCGTCGGTATATCATCATATACAGGCGTATAAGCCTTGATCGTTCCGTCATCGTTGTAGCTGACATCATACAGTGACGGGACGTAAAAACCATCGAGCTTCGCGGCGCGGTGAAGGAATTCTTTTTTCGTGTACTCTCCGGATTCCTTCATGTCGGCGTAGAGCCGCATTATCTCCGGAAGTGCCTCTTCGCCTTCTCCGATCGAGAACACGTCGAAGAAATCCGCGACAGGCTCCGCGTTGTAAGTGCAGGGTCCGCCGCCGATGACGATCGGCATATCATCCCCCCTATCGCTCGCGAGCACAGGTATCCCGGCGAGCTCGAGCGTGTTGAGGACATTCGTGTAGCAGAGTTCGTACTGGAGGGTGAAACCGACGAAATCGAAATCACGGAGCGAGTCCCCGGACTCATGCGCGTAGAGCGGAATATTGTATTTTCTGAGCTGTTCCTCCATGTCGGTCCACGGAGTGTATGCGCGCTCGCACCAGAAGTCGTCGTACTGATTTATCGCGCCGTAGAGTATCCTTATGCCGAGGTTCGACATTCCGATCTCGTATGTGTCCGGGAAGCAGAAGGCGAATCTCGCCTTGACGCGCGACTTGTCCTTGATGACCTCGCCGTATTCGCCGCCCGTGTATCTTCCGGGCTTCTCGACCCGTTTGAGCAGGCGTTCGGCTGCCTGTTTCGGAGTCAGATCACTGTTCATCTGAAAATATCCTTTCGTTATTTTTCACTTTGGTTTGACGCTTCGACGGGAAACCTTGTATCCGCAAAATGAAGGATGTCGACGCGCGGCACCCTTCATTTCTATTTTTGTCCTTACGCCATGAAGTGCGAGATAAGCATAACCGGTATCAGCCACACGAGCTGGTACGCCGCCGTGTAGAGCGAGTTCAGCTGTATCTCCGACGCGAACACCCACACGAAGACCATAGCCACGACGCCAAGCAGCATCGCGAGTATCTTGACTATTGTAGCGGTTTTCATAGCGTTGTTCACGCGCTCGCAGAGCGTAACTGTGCGGAGGAGATCCTTGACCGAACGCTTCGAGACAATACCGCTGTCGCAGCGCTCAAAGGTGTGCGGAATATCCTCGACGGTCTTTGAGCGGATGACCTTGACCGGGTATTTCATCGCCTTGACCTTCTTCGCGAGAAGAACATCGTCGATGTTCGGGTCGAATGACTTGATACCGACGCACATACCGGTCTTGTAGAGCTGCTCGAGTATCTTCTCGAACTCGCTGTCTATCGTGTACTGCACGTAGACCTTGCCGGCGAGCTGCCCCTGATACGCGATGTAGAGTATTCCGACCGGAGCCGATGCTTCTATACGCTTGTCCTCCGCGTCATACGGCGGGTCGAAATCCTGCTTTTCCATGTAGGACGCCTTGCCGACCGCGACCGACATCTCGTCGACCGTGACCGTGAAGCCATCGTCCTCGACAGCCTCGAGCACGACGTTTTCGGAATGTCCGATGTCGTGCGTCGCCTGGCTGAGAACGTCGGCGAGCGGTCCTCCGACCTTGATGAAGGCGCTGGCGAGGTTGTAGATTATCTCGTCGATACGGTTGTTGCCGTAGACCTTGATGCTCGTGACCTTGACGCCGTTCGACGGGAACACTTCCTTGTCCTCGAACGAGATGACCGACGCCCCGGCGTAATCGCCGAGCGACTTCTCGCCGATGATGGCGCTGTCGTTCTCATAAGCGTCTCTCGAAGCCTTGTAGAACGGATAGCTGAATATCGCGAAGGCGGTGAGCGGCATCGTGACCGTGAACGCCGTGAAGGCGTTTGTCAGCGCGGAATAGATATTCGGATCCTTGAAATAGGACAGGAAGAAGAACACCGCGGAAATCATCAGAACCAGCAGCATGAGGACGCCGACGATCGGTCTCGCGACTCTTCCGTCCCTCGTGCGCGCGAAGTAGCCGTCGACAAAGTCGGTGCGCCCGACGCGGATTATCTCTGAATCTGCCGGGATGTAATCGCTGAATATCTCGCGCTCGAGCGAGTCGGTGGCGTCGGAAACCGGGGTCACGACGAATTTCTTGCGTTTTGTCGAGACGATGTTGAAGCTGAACACGTCGCGCTTCAGGCTCAGGAACTCGCAGATGAGAGCGAGCAGAACCGCCAGCATGACCGGCAGGTTGAAGAGCCTGAACCCCTCGCGCGGAGCGAGGAAGCAGGCGGTGATTGTATATAGCGCCGACACGACAACGATGAACGAAGTCATGCTCTCAGACGTAGGTTTCAGCGTGAACAGATTCTTCGCGCCGGTAAATATCTGACTGTAGACGAGCGCGCCGCCGAGCACGACGAACTGGAGATCGATCATCGAGTAGACGACCGGATAGGATCCCGGCCGCATGAATGACGGCAGCTCGATGCCGAACATACTGTAATTCTCAAGGAAGAAAGTGGCTCCGACGAGAATAACCGCGAATATAATACGCATTATGAGCGTATAGTACTGGTTCTTGTACCGCGTAAGTATCTCGGTGTTCTGGCTCCTCGAGGTATACTCGTACTGCTGCTCGATGTTCGCGAGCTTTACTGTTTCTTCCTGCTTCTTCGCCATGTTGTCTGCGAGTTCGGTCGCCTTTTCCTCGCCGACCTTGTCGCGTATCTCGTCGTTCATGCCGAAGGCTATCATCAGATTGAGGTCGGTCTGATCGATCTCATCCGGATCCGGCTCGCCGTAAACCTTTGTGGTGTCCGGACCGGCGTCTTTGGCATCCGCGCCGCTCTTGTCGTCAGGGTGAACAGTCTCGAAGATCTCGGTTGCGGCGTTGTCGAGCGCCTCGTTCACGGTGTCGGAGAATTCGGCGTTGCCGTCGACAGCCTCGCGGACTTTCTTGATGTCGTATATAGCGGTCTCGCCGCCGTCGCTTTTCGCGGGAACAGCGGAAGGCGTGCCGCTCTCCGGTCTCTCAGGTTTGTCAGCTCCCGCGGCTATTGCGCCGCCCTCGTCAATGACCTTCATGTCCGCGTCGTCATCGGTATCGAAATCCTCGCGCCACGGGGCAACCTCCTCCGGTATCGGCACTTCGTCGGCGTTCTGTGTGTCATACGCCGCGCCGCTTCCGGTATCCTCCGTCTCTTTCGTGTCGGTTTTATCGCCAGCGACGACGTATTCCCCCGCCGGCTCATCCTCCGGAATATCGTTATTTGTCTCATTTACCGCGGGAGCGGCATTTTCAGGAGCGTCAGTCTTTTTGTCCGGAACGGGTTCCTCCGCCGGGCTATTTTTCTTTTCCGGACGCTTCGTGTACATACGTATGAGCTCGTCGATATCTATGTCGTCGTCTGTGTCGTTCCCGCCCTGATAGAGTTCGCGTCTCGCTTCGTCGAGCGTCGAGTCGTCTATTTTCAGCGGAGCGGTCTTCTTCGGTATCTTTCCGGTCACCTTTGTGTCACCGATCGTTTTGTCGCCGCCCGCGCTCTTAGCGTCCCGTTCGACGCTCTTGTGCAGCAGAGCGAGCAGCTCGTCTGCCGAAACGTCTTCATTCGGTCCCGCGCCGCCGGCACGGGATCTGTTATCGTCACGCATTGTAGCTTCCTTTCTTCGGATTATTTTGAGATAAAAACATCACTTGGGATACAATGATAAATCAGGTTTTCGCGGAAAAAAGTATTGGATTTATGTTTTTTCTGCGAAAGCCACCATAAATCAGCGTTTCACTTGATCCCGGCGAGCTGTCTCGAAGCCTCGCAGAGAAGCACCGCCGCCGCGCAGGATACATTGAACGAGTTCACTTGCCCGCGCATAGGTATCGAAAGTATGAAATCGCACTTCTTGCGGACAAGCGGCGAGATGCCGAAGCCCTCGCTCCCGAGAACGATGGCGGTCGCGCTGTCGAATTTCGCGTCATAATACGGCGTTCCGTCCGCCTCCGCGCCGTAAATCCACACGCCTCGCTCCTTGAGCTCGTCAAGCGCTGAGGCAATATTTGTGGCTTTGGCGACCGGAAGGTACTCGAGAGCTCCGGCGGAAGCCTTGGCGACAACCGCGGAGAGTCCGACCGCGCGTCTTTTCGGTATTATCAGACCATGAGCTCCCGCGCCTTCCGCGCTCCTGATTATCGCGCCGAGGTTGTGCGGATCCTCAATCTCGTCCGCGACGACGATGAACGGTTTCTCTCCTCTCGACTCCGCGAGCGCGAAGATATCGTCAATCGTCGAGTATTCCTTCATCGGAACAAGCGCGCAGACACCCTGATGGTTCATCCCGCCGGAGAGCGAATCGAGCTTCGCTTTCTCGACCTCGATGACGGGTATCTTTCTCGAGATGCACTCCGCCGCGATGACGGTTATCGAGCCCTCGCGATCCCCTCGCCTGACAAGCAGCTTGTCGATGGCGCGCCCGCTCTTGATAAGCTCCATGACCGAGTTGCGTCCATAGACTATGGAGGACTCTTCGTTCTCCATAGTGTCGGCGGCGTTCGTCTCCGCGACCGTGTCAGCGGAATTTTCGTACTTCGCGTCGGATTTTGGTCTGTCGTCATATCTCTTCGGCTTATATCCGGATTTGTATCCCGGTTTCCGGTCCTGACGATCCCCGGAACGGCGTCTGTTGTTTTTGCTGTTGTCTGTATACATAATTGTAATTATCAGTCTCCGATGGCATATTATGCCAGTATTTGTGTACGTATATAAACGTCTCTCGTTTATTATACCACACAAAACCACCTTTGTACATACCTTTCCGCTTTTTTTTCAAAAAAATTAACGTGAATTTCCGAAAAAGAAGAAAGGACGGCACGATAGTACCGATGCCGTCCTTTCTGTCAGTATTATATTATCTGTCCTTTTCCTTTGGGATACACAGAATAAGTCGGGTTTTGGCAATAAAAAGTCTTGGATTTATGGGCTTTTTATTGCCAAAACAACCTTAAATCGGCGTTTCCTTTGATACCTTTTCTCCACAGTAGACCATGCCGCGCTTTGCGTCGACAGTCACGGCGGTCCCGCTCTTGAGTATCTTCGTCGCGCCGAGAGCGCCGACGATAACCGGTATGCCGAGCGCCTGACCGACGATAGCCGCGTGAGAGTCCTCGCCGTCCATCTCGCAGATAAGTCCGCGCGCGTGGCGGAGCAGATCGACAATCCTGTTCGAGGTAGACGGAATGACGAGTATCTCCCCGTCGCGGAAATTTTGTCTCGCCTCGTCCTCGTCGCGGCAGACGCAGAGATTTCCGCAGACGATATCGTTTCCGGAGGATATTCCGGTACCGCTCGAGAGAACGTCGCCGACGATCTGAACCTTTAATATGTTGGTCGTTCCCGAGACGCCGAGCGGCAGTCCGGCGGTTATGACCGCGAGGTCTCCGTACTCAACGAACCCGTTCTTCACGGCAAGACTGATCGCGTGCTTGAAGAGATCGTCAGACGTGGTCTGCTCCTCGATCGACATCGGGGCGACCCCCCATGAGAGCGCGAGCTGTCTACAAACCTTCTCGCACGGCGAGCAGCCGATTATCTGCGTCACGGGACGGAAGCGGCTTATCATTCTCGCGGTGTTACCGGACTTCGTAACGGTGATGATGGCGTTCGCGCCGAGATCGTGCGCCGTCGTGCAGGCGGCGTGGGAGATGGCGGTCGTGACATTTGAGAAGCCGGAGAGCTGGTTCTGTCTGAAGCGCTCGATGTAGTTTATATCGCTCTCGGTGCGCATCGCTATGAGCGCCATCGTGCGTACGCTTTCGACCGGGTATTTGCCCGCCGCGGTCTCACCTGAGAGCATTATCGCGGATGTGCCGTCATAGATCGCGTTCGCGACGTCGGTTATTTCGGCTCTTGTCGGGCGAGGATTCTTCGTCATGCTCTCGAGCATCTGGGTCGCGGTTATGACCGGCTTCCCGGCGCCGTAGCACTTCGCGATGAGGCGCTTCTGTATTATCGGAATCTCCTCCATCGGTATTTCGACGCCCATGTCGCCTCTTGCCACCATTATGGCGTCGGAGACCTTGATTATCTCGTCGATGTTCTCGACTCCGGCGGCATTCTCGATCTTGGCGATTATACGTATATCGGAGCCGCCGTTCTTTTCGAGCAGGGCACGGATTTTCTCAATGTCAGCGGCGCACTGGGTGAATGACGCGGCGATGAAGTCGAAATCCTCTCGGATACCGAATTCAATATCCGAAATATCGCGTTCTGAAAGGAACGGTATCGACAGCTTGACGCCGGGAACGTTGACGCCCTTGTTCGACGAGATGGTTCCGCCGTTGACGACGCGGCACCTGATGCCGGATTTTTCGGACAAGATGACAGACAGCTCAACGAGTCCGTCGTCGATGAGAATGCGTCCGCCGCGGCTCATATCGCGCCAGAGGTCCTTGAAGGTAACGGAGGCGTGCTTTTCGTCGCCCTGCGAGTCGTCAAATGTGAGCGTGAACTCGGCATCCTTCTCGAGCGTCACGGGGGAGGCGAAGGTACCGAGTCTGATTTCAGGTCCCTTTGTGTCGAGCAGGAGCGCGATGTGCTGTCCCATCTCTTTTCTGACCTGTTTTATCATGTCCGCGACAGCCTTGTGACCCTCGTGCGTGCCGTGAGAGAAGTTGAGTCTCGCGACGTCCATGCCCGCGTTTATCATGTCGCGGATCTTTTCCGGAGCAGACGACGCGGGACCGATCGTACATACGATCTTTGTTTTCTGAATGCTTGGCAATACCGTCATATTTTTTATTACCTTTCCGGAGCAAACGAAGCCGCGATAATGGTCGACGACACACGCTTAGGATAATTAAAAATCCTGCCCCAATATAATTATATCATAATAGTGGAGTTTGTCAATAGGCAATCTGAAATTTTACAATTTTCCGCAGCGTCCGCAAATCAAACGCTGCAAATTCCAGCGACAACAGTCTGCAAACGCTTGTCTATGTTGTACAATAATTGGGTTATGTAATTGTATATTTCTACGAATCACTTTGGCACGCGGAATTCGGTATTGACAAACCCGCGCTGATGTGCTATAATCGAATCAAGAAACGTGTACGTACACATTCAGACAACGGCATCCGAACAAATGAATCTGAAAGGAAAAACAGACATATGAAACACAGGTATACAAGTCTTCTTCTCGCACTGCTCCTCACCCTTCCGCTCGCGGGATGCGGCGGAGAGCCGGTATCGGATGACACGGTCATAACGACTGACGGCGCGTCCGATGAAGTCTCATCAGAATCTGACGAATCCGCGCCTGGAAGCACGCTCGCCGCGCCTGACCTTCCGAAGACAGATATGAAAGGAAAGGTTTTCACGATCCTCGCCGAGGACTGGTGGACATACGCGCCGCTCGCTATAACCGACATAGCTCCGACCGAGATGAACGGGGAGATTCTGAACGACGCGTCCTTCAGGCGTCGCTCCGCGATCTCCGAAAAATACAACTGCGTGATAACCGACGAACACATTGTGGACGACCCGGCGAACGGCACGGCGAAGCTTCTGAAATCGGTCACGGCAGGCGAGCACGTATATGATATTGCCGTGATGCGCGGCAGTGAGTACAACAAGCTTCTGACGTCCGGAAGTCTTTCGGATCTCACGCTGATGCCGCATTTTGAGCCTGACTCCGGGTATTACGATAAGGCATCTTATGACGCGCTGTCTATAGCAGGTTCCCATTACGGTGTCGTCTCGAATATCACGATGAATCACAATCTGCTGATTTTCTCGGCGTATTTCAACAAGGTGATGCTTGACGACTTCGGGATTGACAATATGTACGATACGGTCCGGAGCGGAAAGTGGACGATCGACAGGATGTACGAAATCGGAAAAACGGTCGCCGCAGACACCGATTCGGACGGTCTGTACACCGAGAAGGACAGATACGGCTTCACATACATAGTCGACGTCAGCGAGGGCTTTCTGAACGCGAGCGGCATCAATATTGCCGAGACATTGTCCGACGGAAGTATCGTGAAAACCTATAACACGGAAACCGCGCTCACAAGGATGCAGCATATCTTCGATATCCTGTCAGACACGGCGACCTCCTTCAATGTCCACAAGCGCAGTCCTGACCCGAATATAACAAACAAGCTCGAGACCGGGATGTTCACGGGCGGAAACACGCTGATATCCCTCGCCGGAATATATTACGCGCCGCAGTTCCGCGACATGAAGGATGATTTCGGCATAATCCCGTTCCCGAAGTACGACGAGACGCAGACCGACTATATCTCGCCGGTCTTCTCGAATCCACTCCCGATAACGGTAATCCCGCGCACGAACAGCGATCTTGAGAGCACCGGAATCATTCTCGCGGAAATGTCCTACCGCGGATATACGGAGCTTCTCCCGGCGCTGTACGACACGATTCTCACCGGCAAATGCGCGAGAGACGACGATTCGGTTGAGATGCTCGATATGATCTTCTCGAAGACTGAATACGACATAGGTATGCTGTTCGACTTCGGCGGCGTCCGCACGAAGGTTCGCACGATATATCAGGAACTGGATGGCAATTTCGCCTCCGCCTTCGCTTCGCTCGATACGAAGGTCGACAAGAACATAGCCGACCTTATCGAAGCGGTCGAGGAAAACAAATAAAGAATTAACCGGCGGCTGTCATTCAATAGTGACAGCCGCCGGTATGTGTTTTATCAGATGGTCAGAGTCGTATCCTTCTCAATCGGATATTCTTTCCCGCCCCAGATGAGCGTACCGCCATCGAGCGGTGTTTTTACTGAAAGTTTCCCGTCCTCAAGATCGACGTCGACATACGCGTTCCCGACCGGGACTCGTCCGTGCAGTTCTCTGTATAATCCGGGATTCGGTTCGACCGCGAAGGTCTTAGCGCCGACAGACGTCGGTCTGACGCCGAGGCAGTATCTTCCGAGGAGGTATATCGGTCCGCTTCCCCACGCGTGGCAGAGGGATTTTCCGAATTTGCTCCCGTACATTCCGTAGTGCGCGACGTCGCTCTCAGTCGGGTCGTACTGTTCCCAGATCGTCGTGGCGCCGAGCTTCAGCATGCCGCCCCAGTAGGAATCGATCATGTTCTGCGCGTATCCGATATGTCCGAGCTTGCAGAACGCCATGAGCTCGTAGAGCTCGAAATACGGGGTCGTGATCTTTGTGACGCTGTCGTTTTCGAGGATGTTCTTCACGAAATCATCAGCGGTCTTCCTGTCGACGAAATCGTAGAGTATCGCGAAAATAGCCGCGTGACGGGTAACGTTCCGTCTCCCGGACGTGTATGTGTCGATGTACGCGTGCTTTTCCTCGTCCCAGAACTTCTCGTTGATAACAGTTTTCAGTCTGTCCGCGCGTTCCGTGTAAGGCTTCGCGTCCCCGCCGAGCGCTTCTGTGAGCCACGCCATGGCGTTGTGCGCCTGCCAGAGGAGAATCTGCTCCGCGGCGAGCGGACCGCTCTTGTCAATATCCGACCAGTCGATGAAAATCCAGTCGCCCGGACGACCGACGACAAGCCCGTTCTCGTCAAGCCTCGAGACAATGAAGTCATAAAGCGCCTTCGCGCGCGGGTAGATGAACCTAATGAAATCGATATCACCGGTTGTGAAATAATATTCCCATGTTCCGATGATCAGAAGCGCCGAGTAGTCGTTTATCCGGTTGACGTGCTCGATGACCGGCGGCTTGCCGTACAGCGCCGTGATGGTGCGTCGGTTGAGCGCCCGGTCGGCGAAGAGGTAATCGTTGACCATATACGACTGATAAGCGTCGCCTGACCAGCACCACCTGTCGCGCTTGATACCGTCGAGCATGAACTCGCGGCAATTCAGGTGGAAGGTATACCTGCATATATCGAATATCTTCCCGACCTCCGGCTTGTCGCAGGAAAACTTCGCGACAGGCGTCTCGTCAAGAAGCTCAAGCCATGCCGTGACATTCTTCGCGTCCCCGGTGAGAGTGACATATCTGAACGCGCGCGGAACGAGTGAATGCTTTCCGGCGCCGATAGTCTCATAGAGAAGCGCGTTCTCCGGATCGGAAGCCTCCTCAGCCGTCTCGCCGTAGTAAACGGTAAGCTCCGTGTCCGCGTCAAATTCGAGCTTTGCGAAAAGTTCCTTCCCGAAGTCATACAGCGTTCCGACAGAAGTCTTTGTCACGCTGACCGGCTCGACCTTGGTATATGTAAACGGAAAGACCTCGACATTGTCGTCCGGTGAATAATAAGCGGGCTCGTCCCCGGCAAAATCTTCGCGTATCGCGGCTCCGGGCGAGCATTTCCATGTGTGGTCTGATATCAGCTGATCCGACTCACAGAATATCGCGGGAAGACCGTCGGTCTTTATCGCGATGACCTCGATACGGTGATCACCCGCCGCGACGTCAACCTTCTCGCCGCGCGGAAATCTCCTTCCGTCGACAAGGAGATAACATTTACAGTTGGCGTGTATCCTGATATATCCGTCCTTATCGAAGCGGCATTCTTTCAGAAAATCCACTCTCGGCCAGACGTTTGAGAGTCCCCACATCGACGGGTATTCGCACCCGAACTCCTCGCGCCGTGAGTGAAGGAGCATACTGTGATATATCTCGTAGTCACCGGGGTACCATATCCAGCGTGATTTTTCCATAATTATTTGACCATACCTTTCGTATAAACTTACAGTTTTAAGGCGGTTTTGAAAGACGGCTTGTCCGGCTTTCATAATTCACGACCATATGTCGTGAAAGTCTCAAAACTGTCTGGTCTGAAATTTATTTTCAGACTTGTTACCTTTCTGTTCTTCCGGACGGGTTTTTGAAATCTCTCCCGCCGTGATTGTTTTTCTTGTAGTCGTCGTTCTTGAAGTACTGATAGAACCCGCACTTTATCATACCGTTGTAAAGCGTCCTGACCTTGTCCGCGCGGTGTCCGTACAGCTTTTCGAAATCCGGAACGCTCGAGAGAATGTATATCTGCCACGGAGCGAGCTTCGAGAAGCACACGCCCATGTCGTGATAGAGCTTCGCCACACCGGTATCGTCCATAAGTCTCTCACCGTAAGGCGGGTTGCAGACAATGGTCGCGCGGCGGTCGGCTTTGACGATCTCGGTCGCGTTTCTCTGGAAGCACTTGATGTGCGCTCCCATGTCGGCGCGGCGGATGTTCGCGCGGGCGAGATCGACCATGTGCTGATCGATGTCGCTGGCGTAGACCTCAAACTGCGTCTCGCGCTTCATGGACATAGCTTCTTCGCGCGCGTCTTTCCATATCTTTTCCGGCAGGTCATAGAACTCCTCAGCCGCGAAGTTTCTTCCGAGTCCGGGCGCGGTGTTTGTCATCATCATAGCCGCTTCGATGGCAATGGTTCCCGAGCCGCAGAACGGATCCCAGAGCAGGACCTCGTCTCTCGGTCTCGATATCTTCACCATAGCCGCCGCGAGCGTCTCACGTAACGGAGCCTCGCCCGCCGCGGGACGGTATCCGCGCTTGTGGAGAGGCGTTCCGGAGGTGTCAATCATGAGTGTCGCGATATCGCGGAGTATGAAGAACTCGATCTGATACTTCACGCCCTCTTCCTTGAACCACTTTATCTCGTACTCGTCGGAGAGGCGGTTGACGATCGCTTTCTTGACGATAGACTGGCAGTCCGGTATTGATGTCAGCCCGGACTTTATGCTGTGCCCCTTGACCGGGAAAGCGTCGTCCTGACCGATCCATCTCTCCCAAGCGAGCGCATTTGTCCCGTCGAAGAGCTCCGCGAAGGTCTTCGCGGGAAAGCTTCCCATCTTGATATACAGCCGCTCGGCAAATCTTAGATTAATATTGCACCTCGCGATAGCCGCCTCATCACCGACAAAAGTAACCCTTCCGTCTATAGTCTCTGTCTTTTCATACCCGAGCGCCTCGATCTCTTCACCGAGCAGGCTTTCGAGCCCGAACAGGCAGGTCGCGACGAACTCGAGCTTATTATTCTGATCCATAAAAAAATACCTTTCAATATAACCTGATAATATTATCCCACATTAATTCCGAAATGTCAAGAGGATTTTGAAAATGTGCGCCTGTTATTCCGGAATAAATCAAATTATCAACGAAAAACGTCAAAAAAGCCCCGCCCCTTTCGGAGCGGAAGCTATAATAATCAATCTTCGGAAATCACTTATCAAACTCGCCGAATCTGCGGAACCTCTTGTATCTGCCGTCCCGGAGCTCGTCCGGCGACAGCTTCGTGAGCCGATCGAGATCGGCGGTAAGAGTCTCCCGGATGTTGTCGCACATATGGTCGAAATGCTCGAAATTCTCCGGTATCACACCGTCGGCGACCCTGAAGTCAACCATATCGTCAGCTGTGATATGCAGCGCGTCCGCGGCGTCCGCGACTCTTCCGGCGTCCTTCCAGAGGATTGAAGCGCAGCCCTCCGGGCTGATGACCGAATAGACGGCGTTCTCGAGCATATAGACACGGTCAGACGACGCGAGAGCCAGCGCTCCGCCGCTTCCGCCCTCGCCGATGACAATCGAGATAGCGGGAACACCAAGCCCCATCATCTCAAGGATATTCTCGGCGATAGCCTCGCCCTGACCTCTCTCCTCGGCGTCAGCGCCGCAGAAAGCGCCCTGCGTGTCGACAAAGCAGATGACAGGACGTCCGAATTTCTCAGCCTGCTTCATGAGCCTCAGCGCCTTGCGGTATCCCTCCGGCTTCGGACAGCCGAAATTCTTCTTCATTCTCTCCTGAAGGTCGTGACCCTTATCTATCGCGATATAAGTAACAGGTCTGCCGTCAAGCATACCGACGCCGCCGATGATAGCGTCGTCGTCGCCGAAGCGCCTGTCGCCGTGAAGCTCGACCTTATCGGTGAATATTCCCGCGACAAAATCCGCTCCGGTCGGGCGGTGATTCTGACGGGTAAGTCCAAGTCTGTCATACGCGGTCATCTCGCCGCCCCCTTTCTTACCTTCTTCGTGTGTATCTTAAGAAGCGTCGCGAGCGTGTCCTTAAGGTCCTTCCTCTCGACGATAGCGTCGATGAAGCCGTGCTCGAGCAAAAACTCCGCCGTCTGGAAATTATCCGGAAGCGATTTACCGGTAGTCTGCTCGACAACGCGCCTTCCGGCGAACCCGATAAGCGCCTTCGGCTCCACAAGTATGACATCGCCCTGCATAGCAAACGACGCCGTGACGCCGCCCGTCGTCGGGTCGGTTATGACTGTCAGGTAGAAAAGCCCCGCTCTCGAATGCTTCTCGACCGCGCCGCTGACCTTCGCCATCTGCATAAGGGAAATAATTCCCTCCTGCATACGCGCTCCGCCGGACGCCGTAAAGCCGACGACCGGAAGCCTCTTCTCGATCGCGTGCTCAAACAGCAGCGTAATCTTCTCACCGACGACCGACCCCATGCTCGCCATGATGAACCTCGGGTCCATTACGAATATAGCGCACTTTGTCCCGCCGATCTCAGCCGTACCGCAGACGACCGCGTCATTCTCGCCCGTCGTCTCACGCGCCTTCTCAAGCTTCGCCGCGTATCCCGGAAACTCCAGGAAATCCCGGCTCTTATATCCCGCGAAAAGCTCCCTGAACGACCGCTTATCCGTAAACATCTCAATGCGCGTCCGCGCGTCCATACGATGATACTTACCACAGTCCGGGCAGACCATAAAATTATCCGCGAACTGCACCGCGTCATACTCACGCTTACAAGCCGTGCAATTCACCATCTCCTTCTGCCCGATGGATTTTATTTTATTGATTATTGATTCAAACATATCACTTATTCTCTACCACAGCAAAGCTGAACTCAGCCTCAACGCAAACCTCATCCCCGACGCGCCCGGTACCCTTAGCCATATAGAACCCGCCGACATTCCGGAGTATCCTGCACTCAGTCACCATGGTGTCCCCCGGCTTCACCGGTCTGCGCCACTTGACATTCTTCATCCCAGCAAAATAAGGCGTCCCCTTATCGCAGTCAATCAACATACAGCAAGACTGCGCAAGTATCTCACACTGTATAACCCCCGGCACCACCGGATTCCCCGGAAAATGCCCCTGCAAAAACCACTCGTCCCCGCGAAACGTCGTCCGCCCCACAGAAACCTTCTCCCCGTCAATCTCCTGCACCTCAGCCTCTCCGAGAAGAAGCATAGGGTCACGATGCGGTAATCTCGATTCAAGCTCTTTATGTGTCATTTGTGCTCCTTGTTTGTTTGCGGGGGGGGGGGGGGGCGGAGTAATAATAAAATCAGGAGCTCCCCCGCCCCCCTCCATCCCCTAAACTTTTATACAAGCATGGGCAGGGCGAATTTCCTTCTTTTCTTCAATTCTGCGATGTAACAGTTTATCTGACCTTTGAGAACGCGAGGCAGACATTATGACCGCCAAAACCGAGAGAGTTCGACAGTGCAAGCTCTATGTCAGCCTTAACCGGCTTATTCGGCGTATAATCGAGGTCGCACTCCTCATCCGGCTCGTTCAGGTTGATAGTCGGCGGAACCTCCCCGTTCCTCAGCGCGTAAATCGAAGCAATCGACTCCACCGCGCCCGCCGCGCCGAGCATATGCCCGGTCATCGACTTCGTGGAACTGATATGCACCTTCCCGGCGTCCTCTCCGAACACCTTCTTAAGCGCCGCCGTCTCAGTCGCGTCATTAAGCTTCGTTCCGGTTCCGTGCGCGTTGAAGTAAATCTTCTCAGGCGAGACGTCGCTGCCCTTCTTAGCAAGCCTTATCGCCCTCGCGACCTCCTCAGCCGTCGGATCCGGAGCCGTGATATGATGCGCGTCACAGGTAGTGCCGTAGCCGACCACCTCAGCGAGTATCTCAGCCCCGCGGGCAACCGCGTGCTCATACTCCTCAAGCACGAGAACCCCCGCGCCCTCGCCCATGACGAACCCTCCGCGTCTCTTATCAAAAGGCAGAGACGCCGCGTCCGGGTCAGTAGCCGTAGAAAGCGCCTGCATATTGCCGAATCCAGCGACCGCGAGCGGAGTGATAGTAGCCTCGCTGCCGCCGCAGATCATAGCCGTAGCCGCGCCGACCTGAATAGCCCTGTAAGCCTCGCCAATCGCCGTTGCGCTGGTAGCGCAGGCGGTAGTATGCGCAATGCACGGTCCCTTGGCGCCGAAATGAATAGCCGTGCTGCCCGCCGCGATATTTCCGATCATCTTCGGAATGAACTGCGGAGAGACGCGGCGCGCGCCGTTCTTCAGCAGATTCTCGTGCTCGGAGCAGAAAGTAGTGAATCCGCCGATACCCGAGCCGATGTAGACGCCGATCTCCTCCGGGTCGACCTTGCCGATGATCCCGCTCATCCCGACCGCTTCCTCAGCGGCACAGAGAGCGTAAATTGTGTAGAGATCCGACTTGCGGACAGCGTTCTTGTCAAGTCTCGCGGAGGGATCAAAATCCTTCACCTCAGCGGCGAGAGTGCATTTATAATCGGGAAGCTCGAAGCGGGTGATCTTACCGATACCGTTCTTCCCGGCGTAGAGAGCCTTTTCGAACTCGTCAAGCGAATTTCCGATCGGGGTAACGCACCCCGCTCCGGTTACGACAACTCGATTCATATATTATTGCCTTTCGTTTAGGTATAAGCTGAATGATCAGCGTTTATGATTGGATTCAGATAGCGAGACCGCCGTCGATACGTATAACCTCGCCGGTGATATAAGCCGCCGCGTCCGACGCTAAAAACAGCGCGAGCGACGCGATCTCGTCCGGTCTTCCCATCCTTCCGACCGGTATGCGCTTCATGACGTTCTCGTCGGAAGCGAACTTCTCGGTCATGTCCGTCTCGACAAAACCGGGAGCGATAGCGTTGACGGTTATCCCGCGCCCGGCGAACTCTCTCGCGGCGGACTTCGTCATTCCGATAAGTCCCGCCTTTGACGCCGAGTAGTTGACCTGACCGGCGTTGCCGTTTATTCCGGCTATTGACGACAGATTGATAACCCTGCCCCATCTCTGTCTCGCGAGCATCGGGCAGACCTTGCGCATCGTGTTGTATGCACCCTTGAGATTGACCGATATGACGTCGTCGAAGTCCTCTTCCTTCATCATCATGAGGAGCTTGTCGCGGGTGATTCCGGCGTTGTTGATAAGGATGTCGATCTTACCGAGATCATTCACTACCTCGTCGATCGTCTTCCCGACCTCGTCGGAGTTTTCAACATGGCACTGATAAGCCTTCGCGGTTCCTCCGGCATTTCTGATCTCTTCGACGACAGCGTCCGCGCTGGCGGAATTGCTCGAGTAGAGTATCGCGACCGAGGCGCCCTCCGCGGCGAATTTTTCGGCGATTGCCTTTCCGATTCCGCGCGAGCCGCCGGTGACAACCACCACTTTATTCTGAAGTATCATTTATTTTAACTCCTTCGCGACCGCCGCGATCTCCTCCGGAGTCTCGGCGTGATAGGTCTTCGCATTCGGAAGTATCTTCTTGACGAACTTGGTGAGGGTCTGACCGGGACCGATCTCGACGAAAGCGGTAATCCCCGCCTCGCTCATATTGCGTATCGTCTGCTCCCAGAGAACCGGATGATTTATCTGTTTCTCCATGAGCTCCCACACGTCCTCGCCGTACTTTCCCGCCGTGCAGTTCGCGTATACAGGTCTCTCGAGCACGCCGATGTCCTCTCCGACGAGGAATTCTCCGAACTCATGCGCCGCCTCGTCCATGAACGGAGCGTGGAATCCGCCGCTGACAGCGAGCGGAATGACTCTGCCGCCCGCCGCGGTGAAGTCCGCCTTGGATTTTTCGAGCTCATCGGTGAGTCCGGCGACCGTGACCTGCCCGGGGCAGTTGTAGTTGACCGGATAGACTCCCTCGTGGAGGCTGCAAATGCGCTCGACCTCCTCGTTAGTGAGCTTCAGTACGGCGATCATTCCGGTCTTCACCTTTTCTGTGGTCTTCGCCATGAGCTCTCCGCGCTTGCAGACGATCTCAAAGCCTTCGTCATAAGTATAAGCCCCGCCGACAGCGAGAGCGACTATCTCACCGAGCGAGAATCCGGCGAGAGCGTCCGGGAGAACGCCCGCCTTCATGAGCGCGTCCGCCGCGGCGAGCTCGGTCATGTAGAGACACGGCTGAGTGTTCTCGGTCTTCTTGAGGTCGTCGGCTGTTCCGGAAAAGCACATACCGACGATACCGGGACGGATCTTCTCCGCCGCGTCGAATATCTCCTTTTCGCTCTCATATAAAGCTTTGCCCATTCCGGGATACTGTGCTCCCTGGCCGGGGAACAGAAATGCTATCTTTTCCATATATCTTTCACCCTAATTCTCAGGTTGACTTGTTTCGGTCTCAGTTATTTTCGCAGAATTTCGTTCCCGCGAGCAGCTTCCCGGCGTCGTCGAATATCTCTTTGATGATATCGGCGGCAGGCTCGATCTTTTTCACCATTCCGGAGACCTGCCCGGCAAGGACGCATCCGGTCTTGACGTCTCCGTCGACCGCCGCGCGTCTGAGCGCGCCGACACCGAGTTCAGCGACAGACTCAGCGGTGGCGTCCGGCGCGTATTCCTTCGTTATGAATTCGCGGCTGAATTTGTTCTTTATGCAGCGGCAGGTGTTTCCGCCGAAGCGCCTTCCGGTCGTGACGGTCGAGATATCCGACGCGTCGAGAACCATCTGCTTGTAATTTTCATGAACTCCGCATTCCGCGGCGCAGAGGAATCTCGTTCCGAGCTGTACGCCTTCTGCACCGAGCATGAAGGACGCCGCGACGCCCCTTCCGTCCGCGATTCCGCCCGCGGCGACGACCGGTATCTTTACCGCGTCGACTACCTGCGGCACGAGAGCCATCGTCGTGAGCTCACCGATGTGACCTCCGGACTCCTGTCCCTCGGCGACGACGGCGAAAGCTCCGAGCTTCTCCATCCTGACAGCCATCGCGACCGACGCGATGACCGGTATCACCTTGATCCCGGCGTCCAGCCACATGGGCATGAACTTCGTCGGCATTCCGGCTCCGGTCGTGACGACCTCTACTTTTTCCTCGATGAGTATCGACGCGGCCTCCTCGGCGGTCGGGCTCTGGAGCATAAGGTTTACGCCGATGGGCTTGTCCGTGAGTTTTCTCGCTTCTCTGATCTGACCTCTGAGGTAGTCGCCGCCCGCCATCGCGGAAATTATGCCGAGTCCGCCTCCGTTCGATACGGCGGCGGCGAGCTTACCGTCGGCGATCCACGCCATTCCGCCCTGGAATATCGGGTACTCTATTCCGAGCCCGTCTGTTATTCTCGTTTTTATCATCTGTTTATTATGACCATACCTCTCGTACAATCTTGCAGTTTTGAAGCGGTTTTGAAAGAAGGCTTGTACGTCTTACAAAATTCACGACCCTATGTCGTGAAAGCCTCAAAACTGTCTGGTCTGAAAATTTATTTTCAGACTTGAACCTTACTGAGCCGCCTCAATCTTCTCCGCGAGGTCGGACACAAGAACAAGCTCAGGGGAGACTTCGATCTGAACGCCGAAATTGTCTTCGATGTCCATAAGGAGCTCGGCTATATCGAGCGAGTCCATGCCAAGCTCGGTGAGCTTCGAGTCAGCGGTGATCTCGGTGGGGTCGATGTCAAGTTTTTCTGCGATAAGGGCGATAAGTTTCTCTGTAACCATTGTAATTTCCTCTTTCTTATGTTATAATATATTGTGTGAGTTTTTTCTTACCATCTGATAAGGCACGCGGCGTCAGCGAGCCCTCCGCCGAAAGCGGTGAAGACCACGAGGTCCCCGCGCTTCAGCTCCCCGCTCCTCCAGAGCTCGTCGAGAGCTATAGGCAGGCTCGCGCTCGAGGTATTGCCGTACTTGTCGATATCCACGACAAACTTTTCATACGGTATGCCAAGCCTTCTCGACGCGGCGTCGATTATACGCTTGTTCGCCTGATGCGGAACGACGTATTTCACCTCGCCCGGAGAGATCGAGTTTCTCTCGAGAAGGGTCTTTATATCGTGAACGATCGCGTTCACGGCATATTTGAAGGTCTCCTGACCCGCCATGTGGATGACCGGCTTCTCTGGCTCGAGAGCCGAGAACGGCGAATTCCCGGCGTATGTCGGGATGCGGATGACCTCATCGTCGCCGGTGACGTTGAACACGGAGTCAAAGTAGCTGTCGCCCTCTCCGAGCACAGCCGCGCCGGCTCCGTCGCCGAAAATGACACATGTGGATCGGTCGGACCAGTCGACGAGCTTCGAGAGCTTCTCGGAGCTGACGAGCAGGACCTTCTTATGTCCCCTCGCGAAATATCCTGCCGCGGTCTCGAGAAGGAACATGAACGCCGAGCACGCCGCGCTGATATCGAACGCCATGCAGGTCGCACCGATCCGCTTCTGCACAAGGCAGGAGAGCGACGGAGACGCGTAATCTCCGCTTACAGTCGACGCGATGATGAGGTCGAGCTCTTCCGGCTTCACCCCGGCGTTCTCAAGCGCCGCCTTCGCGGCTTTTTCCGCCATATCGGCGCAGGTTTCGGTCGTCGCGACGCGGCGTTCGGCGATGCCGACCCTCTGTTTTATCCATTCGTCGTTTGTCTCGACGTAGTTCGCGAGCTCGTCGTTTTTCACTATTCGTTCCGGCACGGACATACCCGTGCCGAGTATACGGAAACTCATGATCTGTGATAGCCTTGCCCCGCGGGGCTTCCTTTCAGTTTCTTTTCTGTCTTTCTTTATCAGACCACCGCTGGCGCTTCAACAACTGTTTCCATGCCTTACGGTCTCGTAAGGTAAGTGACGCGCGACATTCAAAAGTTACAGCGCCCGCAAAATTATTTCCGGATAAAATTTTCTGAAAAAGTGTAACCTTTCGTGAAACGGCAAACACTAAACATATTGAAGTATGAAATTATTATATCAACACCGAAGGGAGGAAACGCCGATGGACGCGTTTGGCAGCATATATACCGAGTATTTCGGACGGGTCTACGGATTCCTTTTCCGGATGTGCAGAAATGAGGACCTCGCGGAGGAGCTGACGCAGGAGACATTCTTCCAGGCGTTCAAGTCCTTTTCGTCCTATCGCGGCGACAGCGAGCTGTTCACATGGCTCGCGGCGATCGCGAAGTATACTTTCTTCAGATATTTGAGGAAGAATAAGTGCGCCGGGATGGTCAACCTTGACCTGATCGCGGACACCCTCTGTGAGCCGGACGAGTCCGGACCAGAGTCGACGGCGGCGAGAAGCGAGACGAACGAGGCGATACGCCACGCGATAGCGAATATGCCGGAGAAATACCGCGACGTCGTCATGCTGCGGCTGTATGCCGAGCTTCCGTTCTCGGAGATCGCGGAGACACTCAAAATAACAGAAAATTCGGCGAAGGTGCTGTTTCACCGTGCCAAAAAAATGCTGACGGAGGAGCTAAGGAATGAATATTACGTGTGATATGGCGATGGATCTCATCGCGCTCTACAACGACGGACTCGCGAGCGATGACAGCCGCCGCGCCGTGGACGAGCATCTGAAGAGCTGTCCCGAGTGCTCCGCGGCGTACGCGTCATACTCCGCCCCGGCGCCGCACGCGGTGTCCGGACAGCCGAAGAAATCGGCGGAGGACCTCGAGATAAAGTATATGAGCCTCGCGAGGGCGCTCAGAAAAAATCAGCTGATCTCGACCGCGACGACCCTCGGCATCGTGATAGCGTCGCTCGCGATCGGCAGCTACGGTATGCTGCACCTGATCGAGAGACGCCACCCGGGTTCTGAGTTTTGATAAATATTCTGTCACAGACACATGTCCGCAGGCGTGCGTCTGTGACAGTTTTTCTATGAGCGCGATCTGTGTCGTTTGGCGGCAAGAGTCAGTAGTGCCGCGAACAGCATAGCCGCGCCGGCGATATAATACGCGGGTCTTTTCCCGCCGGAAAAAGGCAGCGACGGTCGCGCGACGACATCCGCGTCATCAGGTGTGGTGTCGCTATCTTTTTCTTTCCGGAACGACATATCTTCGGCGGAGTATCCGACCGATATCAGCTTCGGGTCGTCCGACTCCGTATCGAAGCTGCCGGTTATTGTGAACTCGTGCCCCTCAAGGCGGTATCTGCCGGACCCGAGCCCCCTGAGCGGCAGTCCGTCGGTCACTCCGCGCTCGATGAAATCCCCTCTGTCTTCGTCGAACTCCGACAGCTTCAGTCCGCCGTTTCCGATTG